>MWWA01000120.1_pt1 | contig 24186 bp, 22 predicted proteins | sample 1047341 | NCBI WGS metagenome assembly MWWA01 (sample SAMN06349978, study PRJNA376086) | soil metagenome | isolation source: MS5-1 sample Antarctic (ecotone) soil | place: Antarctica | collected 2015-01-13
TGCCGGGATGTACAACCATACCTGCAGGTTTATTAATCACCATCAGGTCCTCATCTTCATAAACAATATTGAGATCCATTTTTTCAGGGACCACTTTCACTTCCTCGGGCGACATATCCGAGTAAACGATGATTTCATCACCTGCTCTTACTTTATAATTGGGTTTGATTGGATTGCCATTCACCAGTACCATTCCTGCATTGATGGCTCCTTGCAGTTTATTACGGGTGGCTCTTTCAATCCGGTTCATCAGGAATTTGTCAATACGATAGGGTTCCTGACCTTTATCGGCTGTAAAAGAAAATCTTTCAAATAGTTCATCACTGGTGTCATTTACTTCTTTTATGTCATTGGACGAATCCGTCATGAATTATATATTATTTGTGAACCTATAATAATGATCAAAGGTAAAGATTGAAAGTGCATTATTACATTTGCAGGTAAGTTATGAAGCAGATCGTATATTTTGAGGACCTCGGGCAAATGGATTATCAATCCGCATGGGATTACCAGGAGCAATTAATGAAAAAAAACCTGGATATAAAAACAAATAATCGCTTGCTGCAATTAGCCGAACCGGCAAACGAATTCCCGAATGAGCAGGAAAGGGAAATGACCAACAATCATTTGCTTTTTGTTGAACATCCACCTGTGTATACATTAGGTAAAAGCGGGAAGAAGGAACATATACTGATTGGCGAAAATGACAGGATTGAAAAAGGCATCCAGTTTTTTAATACCAACAGGGGAGGGGATATAACCTTTCATGGACCACAACAAATTGTTGGTTATCCTATTATTGATCTTGAAAATTTTTTTACTGATATAGGTCTTTACTTAAGAACCCTGGAAGAAATAATTATTATGACATTGGCTGAATATGATGTTGAAGCCGGTAGATCAAAAGGAGAAACAGGAGTATGGCTTGATGCAGGAATTCCTGGAAAAGAAAGAAAAATATGTGCTATGGGCGTACGCTGCAGCCGATGGATCACCATGCATGGATTTGCATTCAATATTAATACAGATCTTTCTTATTTTAACCACATCATTCCATGTGGTATACAGAATAAACAGGTGACATCCCTTCAAAAAGAGTTAGGCATGGAAGTGAGCCTGGAGGAAGTGAAACAAAAAATTAAGAAAAACTTTGCCGCCTGTTTCGATGCTGAACTTCGGGAACATTAAAAATCCCGCGACAGATAAAACCGGTGTTTTTCCAGCAAAACATTGCTTTCAAACAGTTCAAAGCGGAACCAGCCTGCATGATAAAAATTCGATTTTTCCAATGTCATTTTAGGCTGGTTAATATCCTTCAGTTCAAAGAGAAAATTTTCATCTTCATCATAAAACTTCAAGGTATATTTTTTAGCAGGAGCTTCTGGTAAGCGAACATGCAAAAATCCATCCCTTAACGTAAATACGTACAACGAAGGAATAAACGTTACAGGCTTATTTGAATTGCCATTAAAAACGGAAGGCTGATTTAAAGAATCTACCAATTTTTTGGTAGCGATTTTTGACATATCTGGTTTGCGTGTAGAATCAATAATTGGTCGCCTGGCATCGGTAAAATAAAATTCACCTTTATCCAGGACCACAAAAAGACGGTAAAACATGTTGGTATTTGGTGCTGTTGCATCAGCATATCCATTTTCAGGTGCATTCGGATCAGCAACATTTAAAATAGTGGTATAGCTTTTAACGCTGTCAAAAGATCTTTGTACATTAATCTGTTTCACCAGCGAATGTGGGTTCGTCCAGCTAACAACGATTCTTTTATTACCGATGTTTTCAACGGAAAAACGGGGTAAAGTATCTTGTCCCTGAACCATGGCAGTAACGGATAATAGTATGCTAAGGGCTGAAAAAAGTTTCTTCATAATTATTAAAACGAAAAAAAATCAATTTTTTTATGTTGCAAACAAAGATAGGGAAGCAGGTATAAAATTTTCAGAACATTAACTTTCCTTTCGGCAAGGATAAATTGCCCTGTAAACCGCCACTGTGGACGATTAGAATTTTTTTTCCACTAAAATTATTTTGTTTTGTGAATTGAGAAACCCCAAAAAATAATTTTCCCGTATACACAAAATCGAGGGGTATTTGATTAATATCAAAAAAATCATTCATAAAATTTATAAGTTTCTGGGAATATTTTGCATACCCATTAAAATGATAATGATCAACCAGGTTAAAAGCCTTTAATCTTTCTTCGGGTATTAATAATGCTTTGATTTCATTTTCAATACCAGGCATATTTTTAAGTACTGGGATACCGGTTATTTGCTGACCGGGTAATGAAGCTTTGATTAGTCCGGCCATCATCGTACCGGTACCTACAGCGCACAAAATAGCACTGTAATTTGTCGTGTCGAATTCCTTAAGTATGTCTGTAATTCCTTCTGCTCCCGGTAATCCATAACCGCCTTCATTAATCAGGTAATGATCTTTGGTTAATAATTCAACCGGAATTTTTTTTTCCCGGTAATCGTCACGCGAAATAAAAACCATTTTCATTCCTTCCTGCTTTGCTTTTATCAAAGTATGTGACCATTTCTGCGGTTCTTCACCACGAATAATGCCCACACATTCTAAGTTATTTAATCTGCAAGCTGCAGCAGTAGCTACAATATGATTTGAAAATGCGCCACCAAAAGTGACAATTATTTTTTTCTTAAGTTTCAGGGCATCCTCAATGTATTTTTTAAGCTTATACCATTTATTTCCTGATATAACCTCATCAATAACATCCAGTCTTAATACGTCTGCAGTCAAGCCAGGTATATCATTCATCAAATTAATATTCTTTTGGATAAATGCTTTATGAAGGTTCAATTTGAAAAAGATTTATTGATTTGAAGTCAAACGAAACTAAATTATATATTTTCGGGCCAAATTAAAAAATACATCATGAAATGAGCCATAAGAAAAAGTTGAATAACCAACAACCTGGTTGATTAACTGGCGAATTCTATGTGACATTTAATAACAATAAAAAAAACTCATGAAACCAACATTGATGATTTTAGCGGCTGGCATGGCATCGCGTTATGGCAGTATGAAACAAACGGAAGGATTCGGACCTCATGGTGAAACGATCATGGATTATTCTATTTATGATGCTATACGTGCAGGTTTTGGTAAGGTGGTTTTTATTATTCGCAAAGATTTTGCAGAAAACTTCAAAGCTACATTTGAACCCAAACTAAGAGGTAAGATTGAAGTTGAATATGTTTTCCAGGAAATGGACTCATTCACAGAAGGATTTACTGTTCCATCAGAAAGATCAAAACCCTGGGGAACAGCGCACGCCGTTCTTTGCGCCAAAGATGTAGTAGATGAACCATTCGCCGTTATTAATGCTGATGATTTTTATGGCCGTAATGCATTTGAAAAAGCCTATGAATTTCTTACCAAAGAATGTGATGAAAAAACGTATAGCCTTATAGGTTATGAATTAAACAAAACCCTTTCGGAGCATGGAACTGTTAGTCGCGGTGTTTGTGATGTAGATGACAAAGAAAATTTAGTAACTATCACGGAACGAACAAAAATATATAAAGAAGGAAATGACATTATTTTTGAGGATAATGGCGAAAAAAGGAAGGTTGCTTTCGATTCTAAGGTTTCGATGAATTTCTGGTGTTTCCATTCATCTGTTTTTGAATTGACAGAGAAATTATTTCATCAATTTTTAACCGATCATATTAATGAACCCAAATCAGAATTTTTTATTCCAATAGTGGCCGATCATTTTATAAAAGAAGAAGGAGGCGTAATCAAAGTAATATCAACTTCATCGCAATGGTTCGGTGTAACTTATAAAGAGGATGCACCGGTTGTTGCAAAAAGTTTACAACAATTAATAGATAAAGGTGATTATCCGCAAAGCTTATGGCAATAAAAAAATGCTACCTGTTGGGTAGCATTTTTTTATTTTCTATTCGTTGATTAATTTACTTTAACCATAAACACACATTCTTCCACACGTTTTACTTGATGAACCCTATCCATCCCTTTAATGGCAGAATGTGCCGGTAGTTTTATTTTCTGGAATGTAGAATCTGATTTTTTAAGATCAGTCAAGGCTTCCAGGATATATTTGCTGTGAATGGCAAAAGTAAATCCTTCAGCATCGGTTTGTCTTCCATTCAATACGCCAATTACATCTCCATGTTTGTTTAAAATGGGGCTTCCACTATTTCCGCGGTTTGCAGCCAATTCAATCTGGCAACTTAAGGTATCACCATTAAAACCAGTTTTGGCACTCAGGTAGCCCTGACCGTAAACAACCTCATTACGCGGGTAACCCAAAGTAAAGATTGATTCAGCAAGATCAGTTGTTGATTGACTGATGCTGTAAGGAATATTACTTATTTCTTTATAGTTTTCATCTTCAATTTGTAAAAAAGCCAGGTCGCGGGTATTGTCTATATAAACCACTTTTGCTATATAGTCATGTCCTTTACTGCTAACGGCTATATTATTTGCATTTTGAACTACGTGGGCATTGGTGACTAACAGGCCTTTGACATCAATCAAAAAACTGGTACCGCCGGTTGTATAAGCAACAGTTGGTGCATCAATCTTACTTTTCACATTATTAAGCTCACGAGCTTGTTGCAATGATTTATTTTCCAGGTTATTGATCTTTCTGTTTAATTGTTGTATCTGTTGTTTAGGTACGGTTGGCGAAAGTGAACTCAAAAGAATAGTAACTGTTAATGTGGTTATAATTGCAATAGAAGCGGCAATGGCTGTAACACGCTTATAACGCTGCCACAGGTAAAATACTTTTGATTGACCATGACGTTCTGTTTCCTTGATCTGTCCTTTATTGGTCAGATCATTATGAATCGTGTTCAATGATGCTTTAAAGCGTTTGCGACTTGATAAACTTTCACTTTGCTGAAGGAAGAAAGAATGTTCAACAACCATTTGATCCAACTCTGAATTGGTTTGACGGCGATTTTCAAAATCGATGCGTTCTTCTGCACCCATTTCATTTCGCAGGTATCTTTCAATGGTGTCCAGTAAATTTGTATCATTCATCATTGTGGTCTTTTTTTAATTGGGCGAAATATATTTTTTTAAGCCTCATCAGGCACTTGTATTTCTGATTCTTAGCATTTTCTGCATTAGTATAACCGAAATGGTCCGCGATCTCCTGCATATTCTTCTTTTCAAAATAATATGCTTCTAAAATTCCTTTACAAGGTTCTCCAAGACTACCAACTGATTTTTCCAGATTATCTAATTCCAGGCTCTTTTGATCATGTATATCCAGATCTTCTTCAACTGAAACTGTATCAACCGCTGAATCCATGATATTGGGAAAGCGGTTCATCTGTTGTAATCTTTTCAGCCATAACCTACGACAAACAGAATACAGGTAGGTTTTTAACTGACAATGAAGGGTGAAATCAGGTGAATTTGATTTTTCGTACAAAACCACCATACCTTCCTGGAAAATATCCTTTGCGTCATCCCCATTGCCATTATTGCTTAGAACCAACGACTGAACCATCTTAAAGTACTCTTTATAAATGGTTTCTACCGCATTTCTATCGTTTTCCGCCAATCCCTTCAGTAAATCTTGTTCGTTAAGTTCAATTTTCACACACCTATGTTTAATACAGAAAACTAAAAATAGTAACCCCTAAAGCAGGGAAAAAATTTTTTTTAACGATTGGGTTACCTTTTTAAGCTTTTGGTATTAACCCTGAAATCATTGGTAAACAAAAACAAAAAAAACAACAAATGAAAAAATTATTATTTGCTTTGACTATTATCGCTTTTACAGCTTGTAACGATTCTGCTGATTCTACTGAAGAAGTAGTTGATTCAACTGCTGATGCTATGATCGATTCAGTAGAAAACAGAGCAGATTCAGTTCAGTCTGCTATCGATTCAACTGCTGATGCAACTATCGATTCTTTACCACAATAATTTTAGCTGATATCAACGGTTGCACAACCTTGTGATCCGATGTTAAGTCATCACTTGCTCCGGGACAATAAACCACATGTTTTTTTACCGGAAAACTTTTCAGCTAAATAAGAAACAGCAAGATTTTCATTTGGCAAGCAATCGTTAAGGGCCAACCTTTTATAGGTTGGCTTTTTTTTGCCTTTTATAAAAAAGATTTGGTAGTTTGATTTCAATGTTTAATTTTGGAAAAGATGACAATTACAAAAGCATACCGATATTTTTATTTTTACTTCTATCAAATGAAGCCGGGAATGCTTTTGTTGAAACCTTAATAAAATTTACTTATTTCAACATAGAATCCCGGTCTAAATAGACCGGGATTTTTTTTGTAAAAAAATTAATCAAATGACTGAAAATTTGCCGGAAACTTTAATTAAACAGGAATTCCAGGTTGCCAATCGTCTAAACGGGATTGGTGAATATTATTTTTCCCAAAAACTGCGACAGATAGACCAGTTGAACAAAGAAGGAAAAAATATTATTAACCTTGGAATAGGTAGCCCGGACTTACCACCACATCCATCTGTAATACAAGTGCTTCAGGAAGAAAGCAGCAAACCAAATGTACATGCATACCAGGGTTATAAGGGTTCTCCTATTTTCAGGAACTCAATAGCCACCTGGTATAAGGAATGGTATGGTGTAAACCTTAATCCGGACACTGAAATCCTTCCATTGATAGGAAGTAAAGAAGGCATCATGCATATATGTATGACCTACCTGGATCAAGGAGACCTGGTTTTGGTTCCTGATCCTGGATACCCAACATATACAAGTGCGGCCAAATTAGCGGGGGCTGTTGTAGTGCAATATTCGTTAAATGAAGAAAATGACTGGTTCCCAGATTTTATTGCGTTGGAAAACCAGGTGCGTAAAGCAGGAAATAAAAAAGTGCTGATGTTTGCTAATTATCCGCATATGCCTTCTGGCAAAGCAGCTTCAAAAGAATTGTTTCAAAAGTTGGTTTCGTTTGCCAACAATAATCAGGTATTACTGGTTCACGATAATCCTTATAGTTTTATTTTGAACAATGAACCCATGAGTATATTAAGTGTTGCTGGAATAACTGATTGGGTGATTGAATTGAATTCATTAAGTAAATCGCACAATATGGCTGGTTGGCGTATTGGAATGCTTTGTGGAAGTGAAAAGCGCATCACCGAAATCCTTCGGTTTAAAAGCAACATGGATAGTGGTATGTTTCTGCCGGCTCAATTAGCAGCAGTTAAAGCATTAAGTCTGGGCGCAGACTGGTTCGGGGAATTGAATAATGTATACAAAGAAAGAAGGGAGAAAGTTTACCAATTGCTGGATCTGTTGCCATGCAGTTATGATAAGAATCAGGTGGGTATGTTTTTATGGGCCAGGATCAATGCGGAATATCAGGATGCTTATGCTTTAAGTGATGCTATATTGGAAAAAGCAAATGTATTTATTACGCCTGGCGGCATTTTTGGGGCAGCAGGAAATAATTATATCCGCATAAGCCTTTGCAGTCCCGGTGAAAAATTGGAAGAATCAATCAACAGGATAAAATCAACTAATTTATAAAATGCAACGCAAACAAATTGCCATTGTTGGGACCGGGTTAATAGGCGGGTCATTAGCCCTTCAGCTGAATGAAAAAGGATTGGCTGCTAATATCATAGGTGTCGATGCAAATAAACTTCATGCAGAAAAAGCATTGGAAATGGGTTTGGTGGATGAAGTGATGGAATTGGAGGATGCCATTGAAAAATCGGAAGTCATTATTCTTGCGGTTCCCGTGGATGCTGTTTTAAAATTATTGCCTGGAATCCTTGATAAGGTAAGTGACCAGGTGGTCATAGATCTTGGATCAACCAAATCATTGGTCATTGACCTGGTTAAAGAACACCCCAAAAGAGGTAGATACGTATCTGCTCATCCCATGTGGGGTACAGAATTCAGTGGACCAGAAGCTGCAGTTAAAGGGGCTTTTGAGCAAAAGGCGGTCATTCTTTGTAATACATCATCATCCGATAATGATGCTTTAGAATGGGCACAAACAATGTTTGAAAAGATCGGTATGCATCAATTATTGATGAATGCAGAAGCACATGACCTCCATGCCGCATATGTAAGTCACATATCTCATATTACTTCATTTGCCCTGGCTAATACTGTATTAGAAAAAGAAAGAGAAGAAGATGCCATTTTTGAACTGGCCAGTGCGGGTTTTGAAAGCACGGTACGTTTGGCAAAAAGTAATGCAGCTATGTGGGTTCCTATTTTCATGCAGAACCGGGAGAATGTATTAGATGTTTTGAATGAACATATCTCTCAATTAAAAAAGTTTAAAAGCTGTCTTGAAAAAGAGAATTATGAATATATGTTTGAATTAATCGGGCAGGCAAATAAGATCGAAAAAGTGTTGAACCCCGGGCAAAAGATTGGGCTTGATTCAACCGGAAAACTTAAAATTTAAACTGCAGGATTATTAATAATTACCTTTGCGCAAATTTTTAATTATATGATGACTTTTGAAGGTTTAGGTTTAGATCCAAAATTGGTACAAGCGATTGATGCACTTGGCTTTACTGAACCAACTCCGATCCAGGAAAAGGCTATTCCTATCCTGTTAAGCGGCACAACGGACCTTGTCGGTCTGGCACAAACCGGAACCGGAAAAACGGCGGCTTTTGGTTTGCCATTATTACAATTGGTTGATTCAACCTTAAAGCACCCGCAGGCACTGATTGTTTGTCCAACCCGCGAACTCTGCATGCAAATTGTTAATGAAATTGAATTATTCAAAAAATTTGTTCCCGCTATGAGAATCCTGGCTGTTTATGGAGGTACTTCCATCAGCATGCAGATTAGGGATTTAAAAAGAGGAATTCATATTGTTGTTGCAACACCTGGACGATTAATTGATCTTATCGAACGAAAGGCCATCAACCTGGAACAGATAAGTTATGTTGTTTTGGATGAAGCTGATGAAATGTTGAATATGGGTTTCCAGGAGGATATTGAATTTATTTTACAAAATACTCCACAAAGAGAAAGCACCTGGTTATTCAGTGCAACTATGCCGCCCCAAATCAGGAAGGTTAGTAAAAAATATATGAATTCCCCTGTTGAAATAACAGTTGGTAAGGTCAATACAGCCAATAAAAACGTAGATCATCAATATTATGTCGTAAGTGCACAGCATCGTTATGAAACTTTAAAAAGGCTCATTGACTTTAACCCGGGCATTTATGGCATCATCTTTACCCGTACCAAACTTGATGCGCAAAATGTTGCAGAGAAACTTACCCGGGAAGGTTATGATATTGATGCACTTCATGGCGATCTTACACAGCAGCAAAGAGACCGTGTTATGAAACAATTCAGGGAAAAAGCCCTGCAACTGCTGATTGCAACAGATGTTGCTGCGCGTGGCATTGACGTTAAAGAAATCAGTCACGTAATCAATTATGAACTACCTGATGATATTGAAGTGTACACCCACAGAAGTGGACGTACCGGACGGGCCGGACATACCGGAATTTGTATGTCGATTGTACATAGCCGTGAGGTTGGCAAAATCAAACAGATTGAGCGATTGATACAGGTGCCTTTTCATAAATTGGAAGTGCCAACCGGAAAAGATGTTTGTCGCAAACAATTCTTTACGTTCATGGACAAGTTAATCAATACGGATATCAGCCATGGTGATTATGAGACATATATGCCCATGCTGGAAGAAAAATTTGCTGATATATCCAAAGAAGAAGTTTTGAAACGCGTTGCAGGAATGGAGTTTGACCGTTTTTTAAAATATTATGAAAATGCCGAAGACCTGAACATTCGTGATGACCGCAGAGAACGCCGGCCTATACGTGAAGCAGGAATATCAAAAATTGGTAGCAGGGATGCAGGTAGGAGAGAATATCGCGGAGGCAATGGCAACATGCGCTTATTTGTAAATCTGGGAACTAAGGATGGTTTTTATAAAGCCAGTTTTTTACAATTTATCCTGGATATGAGTGAACTTCCTAAAGAAGTTTTGGGCAAAATAGACATGAAGGAATTAAATAGCTGGATAGAGATTGACCCGAAAGCTGCGGAGAAAATGATCAGTGCAATCGATGGAAAAAAATTTAAAGGAAGGCGTATCCGGATGAACGATGCAAATTCAAGATAGCAGATAGAGAACGCTAATCGGAATGTTTTTAATCCGTCTCCAATTAATATCAATACTAATAAAATGCAACAACAGACAAGCGAACAAAAAAAATCAATAATTGACGTGTGGAACAAACGTCCCTTGATCATCAGTGGACCTTGCAGCGCTGAAACCGAAGAGCAGGTACTGGCAACTGCTACCCAACTGGCAGCAACTGGAAAAGTTGATGTGCTTCGGGCGGGGATTTGGAAACCACGCACACGACCCGGAAGTTTTGAAGGAATAGGTGCCAAGGGTTTGCCCTGGATGGCGCAGGCAAAAAAATTAACTGGTTTGCCCATTGCGGTGGAAGTTGCTAATGCCAAGCAAGTTCAGGACGCTTTGCATTTTGATGTTGACATATTATGGATTGGTGCACGTACAACCGTTAATCCTTTCAGCATGCAGGAGGTTGCAGATGCATTGAAAGGTGTGGATGTCCCTGTACTTATAAAAAATCCAATTAACCCCGACCTGGAATTATGGACTGGTGCAGTGGAAAGAGTTTCACGTGCTGGTGTAAAGGAAATTGGTTTGATCCATCGGGGATTTAGTTCCTATGGTAATACTGAATACAGAAATGCACCTATGTGGCACCTGGCCATTGAAATGAAACGCCGTAATCCGGGTATGATGATGATCTGTGACCCTTCACATATATGTGGTCGAAGGGATATTTTGATGGACATTTCACAAAAAGCAATAGATCTTGATTTTGACGGGCTGATGATCGAAAGTCATATTGATCCGGACAAAGCATGGAGCGATGCCAGTCAGCAGGTTATACCTGAAAGACTGGGCGAAATTATTTCGGGTATTCAATGGCGTTATGAAACAACTACCGAAAAAGAATTTTTATATGCACTTGAAAAGTTCAGGGAGCAGATCAACCAGATTGACGATGAATTATTATTGCTCATAGGGCAAAGGATGAAAATCGCTGATATGATCGGTGAATTTAAAAAAAATAACAGCATTACCATCCTGCAAACAAACCGGTGGAACGAAATTCTTGAAAGAGCATTCAATAAGGGTGAAGCATTGGGTTTAAGCAAAGATTTTATTACAAAATATTTTGATGCCGTTCACATGGAAAGTATCAATCACCAGAATAAGATCATGAACAGTTAAAAATAGTTCTCTTCCAGTTATCTTAATTATAATCAAACTGTATATTGTCTCCACCGGATTATGAAGAAAGTAAGTTTAAAGATCGGGCAACACACTACTCAATATTTTTTTGACGCTTCATTCCAGCAACTTGGAAGTTTGATTGAATTTAACCATACCGTGTTTATTACGGATGATCATGTTTTTGCTAAACATAAATCTAAATTCAAAGGGCACAATGTCATTGTACTGAAACCGGGCGAGGAATATAAAATTCAGGCAACAGCTGATTCCATCATTGGGCAATTGATTGAAATGGGTGCCGACCGAAAGACCTGGTTAGTAGGAGTAGGTGGCGGAGTAGTAACAGATATTACAGGTTATGTGGCTGCCTTATACATGCGTGGAATAAATTACGGATTTGTTCCCACAACTGTTTTAGCCATGGTTGATGCGGCTATTGGTGGTAAAAATGGCGTTAATGTTGGTTTGTATAAAAACCTGGTTGGCGCCATAAGGCAACCCGAATTTTTATTGTATGATTATTCCTTTTTAAAAAGCCTCCCCAGAAATGAATGGTCAAGCGGATTTGCAGAGATCATTAAACATGCATGTATACATGATGCACCCATGTTCCGGCAATTAGAAAAAAATACAATTTCTTTTTATAAGAAAAATACGGGTGCCATGTCTGCACTTGTCAAACGAAATGCTTTGCTTAAATCTGAGATTGCCCGTTCAGATGAGCACGAACAAGGCATTCGGAAAATGCTGAATTTCGGACATACATTAGGACATGCGCTGGAGAATATTTATGAATTAACCCATGGCCAGGCAATATCCATTGGGATGGTTGCAGCCTCGATGGTTTCACAAAATCTTACCGGGTTTAAAGATACATCCAGGGTGATGTCCCTCTTAAAAAAATATGACCTGCCGGTTTCTGCGGCATACGATACAAAGAAGGTATTTTCTTTAATGAAGATGGATAAAAAAAAGGATAGGGAAAATATAAATTATGTAATGCTGGAGAAGATTGGCAAAGGAATTATTAAACCTATCCCTTTGAAACAATTAGAAGAAATGATAAACGATCTTCAATGAAAGCGATAATTTATCCTTCTCCTTTGTCAGGTATTATTCATGCCCCAGCATCTAAAAGTTCCATGCAACGGGCATGTGCAGCTGCAGTATTATCAACCGGTGAATCAATCATCAAAAATCCCGGGCACTCAAATGATGATAAGGCCGCCATTCAAATGATCATTGACCTGGGAGCAAAAGTTGAAATCATGGAAGATGGTAGTTTGAAGGTTTTCAGTCAGGGTGTACAGCCTGTTTCGGACAAAGTTAATTGTGGTGAAAGCGGTTTGGGTATCCGAATGTTTGCACCAGTAATTTCATTAAGTGGAAAAAAAATAAGAATTGAAGGAGAGGGTAGCCTCGTAAAAAGACCCATGAGTTTTTTTGATGAAGTATTCCCTAAACTTTCGGTTAATGTTCAATCAAATAATGGCTTTTTGCCCATAAATATTCAAGGTCCATTAAAGCCAGCTGATATATCTGTTGATGGTTCGCTTAGTTCTCAATTCCTGACGGGATTGTTGATGGCATTTTCAGCTGCGCATGCCAGTGATATAACATTAACCGTGAAAGATCTTAAAAGCAAACCTTACATTGATCTTACATTAAATGTTATGAAACAATTTGGCATGAAAGTGCCCATAAATAATAATTATCAAACTTTTTATTTCCCACCTTCAGGTAAAGCATCGGTTAATAAAAGTGAATATAATGTGGAAGGAGACTGGAGTGGTGGTGCTTTTTTATTGGTTGCCGGTGCTATTGCAGGTAATATTGAAGTAAAAGGACTGGATGTAGAATCTGTACAGGCGGACAAAGCTATATTAAAAGCATTAACAGATTCAGGTGTTGGTCTCCGTTATGAAGATGGTATTACTATTTACAGGAAAGCTCATCAGCCATTTGTATTTAATGCAGAAGATTGTCCTGACCTGTTTCCACCTTTGGTAGTATTGGCTGCACATTGTAAGGGTATAAGTCGCATAAAAGGAGTGCATCGGTTAACACATAAAGAAAGTAACCGGGCCCTTACTTTACAGGAAGAATTCGATAAAATGGGAGTAAAGACCTGGTTTGAAAATGATGAAATGTTCATTGAGGGTGGAGGCGTGATTACCGGAACAAGTGTGCAGTCTCATCATGATCACCGTATTGCGATGGCCTGTGCGGTCGCTGGATTGAATGCCTCCTTTGCAATGGAAATCAGTGCTGCGCAAGCAGTGAATAAATCTTATCCCGACTTTTATGCTGACTTACAAAAACTTGGCGCTTCAATAAAGCTGGATGAATAAAGTTTACAAGCTGCTTATCTTTGAAAAGGATTTAAATAAAATTTACACAACATGAATCAATTTGGTCGCTTGTTCCGCATTTCCATTTTGGGAGAATCGCATGGCGAATGTGTTGGAATATTGATTGATGGTTGTCCCTCAGGATTGACATTATCCACGGAGGATTTTAAAACCGATATAGACCGCAGAAAGCCTGGTGCAAAAGGTACTACTCCAAGGATTGAAGATGATTTACCCATTATAAAAACCGGTTTATTTAATGGAAAAACTACCGGAGCACCATTGCTTATTCTTTTTGACAATAAAAATATCCGTTCACAGGATTATGAAAAAAAACGTGATTTTCCCCGCCCAGGCCATGCTGATTTTGTAGCCAATAAAAAATTTGGGGGCTATGAAGATTACCGTGGGGGAGGTCATTTCAGTGGTAGATTAACAGTTTCTCTGGTCGCTGCAGGAGTGGTGGCTAAAAAAATCATAGCTGAATTCAATGGAAATATTCATATTCAATCCACTATTTTAGAAATTGGGGGAGAAGCGGATCAGGATAAAGGATTGCAAAAAGCTATAGAAGCAAAGGACAGCATTGGTGGAATCGTAGAATGCAGCGTGAAAGGCCTGCCTGTTGGATTAGGAGAACCATTCTTTGATTCTCTGGAATCATCCATCAGCCATGCTGTTTTTGCCATTCCTGCTATCAGGGGAATTGAGTTCGGAACAGGTTTTGCCGCCGCCAGGATGTTTGGCAGCCAACACAATGATCCGATTGAAAATATGGAGGGAAAAACGCAAACAAATCATGCGGGAGGCATTGTTGGCGGGATTTCAAATGGCAATGAAATAGTTTTCCGGGTAGCGGTTAAACCAACATCATCAACTCCACAAAACCAATACACACTGAATTGGAATTCAGAAAAAGTTGAAGAATTTTCTGTAAAAGGTCGCCACGACCTGTGCATTGCATTGCGGGTCCCTGTAATTTTGGAAGCTGTTACTGCAATTGTTTTGATGGATGCCTTGTTAATTGAACAAAAGATTAATAGGATTTTTTAATGCATTCTTTGCAATTGCCTGGCCTTTAAATTCATTACATCAAAAGATTTGGGCCAGATAAAATGATAATGCCACCACTCTGTTTCCAGTGCTTTAAAGCCATGGCTTTCCATTGTTTTTTTCAACAATTGCCTGTTTTCTAAAATATTAAGTGGTAAGTGCTCAAATGAATGGTGGGCAGTGTCTGAAAAGTGATCGTAACCGGTACCCATATCCAGTTCATTCCCGGTTGCAAGTTCAATAAGGGTTAAATCAACAGAAATTCCACGGTTATGTCCAGACCCTTTAGCAGGATTTGCAACATATCTCTCATCTCCAATTAATTTCCACATTTTTACTGTTACACTATAAGGACGGTAAGCATCAAATATCTTTATTCCAAAACCCTTATCAAAGAAAGTTGATTGCACTTTTTTGAGAGCTTCCGCAACTGGTTTTCTTACATATAATTCAAACTCCGGTTCATATAAAATTTCACCGGTAAAATTATTGGTAGTTGCATACCGGATATCCATAACTGCTGTAGGAATTATTTTTTTTAATAAAACCAATTCATTATTTGCATCCTGCTTTATAGAATTCCGGAATTTCTTTATATCGTTCGTAATTTTTAATTCCTGTCCTTTTACACAGGTTATAAATAAGAGAAAACACGTAGTAATACATATTCGAAGATTCATGATATTCATTTCATTTTTCAAATGCCTGTTATATGATACGGATCAACGTTTCTCAGTTTACACACATATTTATAAATCAATAAAAGCTTTTTAAGGAATACTTAATATCCAGGTCTTGCTATTTCGACTCTTATAGTTTAAATTTGCTGCTACCAAAAAAAATTAAGATAAAACATTTTGTCTTTTCACATATAGTTTTTTGGCATGTTACCAGAATATTAAGCCAAATTCAAGGTTATTCGGGTTATTAGTTGCAAAAGGGGAACTCCCTGATTTATCACTAAACAATTATGCATGAAGAAATATTTTTTATATTTTCTTATCCTTGCTTTAAGCGTTGGAAATTTCTCCGCCTTTAGTCAGTCAAAAAAAAATCAACCTACATTATTATATGGCACGGCCAGTTTTTATGCTAATAAATTCCAGGGTAAAAAAACGGCTAATGGTGAAATCTATAATCATTCAAAATTTACTGCCGCCTGCAATCTCGTGCCATTGGGCACCTGGATCCGGGTTACAAATCTTTCCAATAAAAAATCAGTATTACTCAAAGTTAATGACCGACTTCATCCAAAAAACAAAAGAGTAGTAGATCTTTCCCTCACGGCAGCCCGCGAACTTAATTATACAAATGCCGGATTAACCAAAGTAAAAGTGGAAGTTTTGGGGAAAACGAAACCCAAAAAATAGGATAGGAAAGTTTAGCTTTCCGCCTGGTTATAATATATTTCTGCATATAAATTGTAGACTTTATTTTTGTGCCGCTAAAAACAAACCCAAAACAATCTGTATGAAGAAAATTATACTATCGCTGATAACCTTATGCATAGCTTATTCCGGAATTACACAATCAAACGGCTACGTAAGGCCATCCGCCATCGGGATCAGCTTTTATTTCAATGATTTCAGTACCGCACAACAAATAAGGAATTCTTCTCTTTCAAAAGTTCTTAGTAACAAAGAGTGGGCTAAGCTAAATGAAATGGACCCGGGAATTGCCATATCCTATTTTAAAGGATTAAAAAATCATATTGATTTTGCAGCTACGTTGGGTGGTTCCTTTGTTAATTATCCAACTCAAAATAGCAATTCTAATTCCAGTGAATTATTGCTTGAAGCAGATGCTTCATTTCAATTTAAATTAACCACTGAAAGATTTCTTTTGCAACCATATTTTAGTGCAGGTGTGGGTGCTTATAAATACAAAGTTTATTATGGTGGGTTTGTGCCTGTTGGTGTGGGATTAAAGTTGAATCTGTTTAATGAAGCAGCTATTTTTGTGAATAGCCAATATCGCATTCCAACAAATACAACGAGTGGTGCCTATCATTTTTTTCATAACCTGGGTATTGCAGGCATAATTGGAAAAAAAATGGAAGAGCCATTAAAAACAGTCGAAATACCACAGGCGAAAGACACTGATGGTGATGGTATCATTGATGATAATGATAAATGCCCGGATGTACCAGGAGTTGAAAAATATGAAGGTTGCCCCATTCCTGATACAGATAATGATGGAATTAATGATGATGAAGACAAGTGCCCTACAGTACCAGGAATAGCGAAATATGAAGGATGTCCCATCCCTGACACAGATGGTGATGGCGTGAATGATGAGGAAGATAAATGCCCTTCAGTTGCCGGCGTAGCCCGTTACGAAGGTTGTCCGGTACCTGATTTTGATGGTGATGGCGTAAATGATGAGGAAGATAAATGTCCTCAGGTTGCTGGTTCTATTGCAAATAAAGGATGTCCTGAAATTGAAGATGCAGTAATTCAAAAAGTAAATTATGCAGCACAAAACATATTATTTGTAACTGGTAAATACACATTGCAAAGTTCATCAAATAAAGGTTTGGATGAAGTGGCTAAAGTACTTGAACAAAGTCCTGACCTGATGATTACTATATCGGGCCATACTGATAATGTAGGAGAAGAAGCAATGAATCAAACACTGAGTGAAAACAGGGCCAATACGGTAAGACAATATTTTATCAAAAAAGGGATCAGCGAAAATCGCATTAGTGCCAATGGTTTTGGTGAATTACAACCTATTGCTGATAACAAAACAGCAGCGGGGCGTACCAAAAACCGCCGCGTTGAATTAACAATCGGTTATTAATATTTACTTTTTTTTAAAAATGATTAGCTCCTGGTGAATGCCAGGAGCTATTTTATTTAACTTCTGCGGATGATTAATCCCGCATGATAATTTCTTTTAGCAGCTGCATTATAATATCTTCCTCCAAAGCCATTGATATCATTTCCCAGGCTATACTTTTTATCCAGTAAATTATCAGCAGCCAGGAAAAGATCAATCATCCATTTTTCTGAAAACTGTTTTTTATACCCGGTTTTTGCGTTCAATAAAATATAATGATCAGCCCTTGCACTATTGGCATCATTCAGGTAAATACGATCACTGTAAAAACTATTCAGGTTTAAATAGAATCCATTATTCATTTGAATATCCGCTTGCAAAACAATCGTATGAGGTGCTGCGCCTGGCATATCATTTCCACTAAAATTATTATCAACTTGTGTAAATTCTTTGTATTTGAAAAAGTAGCCGGTGTATGCCCCGGTAAAATCAATCGAATGAAAAAAGGTAGAAGGTGAATTTAAAAGCTGGTAAACACCCATTAACTCAATACCTTTTTGCCGGGTGCTTCCGGCATTAATAAAATAATCACCACCTGCAGCATCCCTGCGTTGAACGATGGTGTTTTTCATTTGGAAATAAAAGAAATTAGCTTCTCCAAAAAAGCGATTGTCTTTTGAGGATGCACGAAAACCTAATTCGTAATTGACACCTGACTCCGGATCAAGATCAGCATTAATGACTCCTCCGCTGGGGAAAACTTCTGCTGTTGCAGGAGGAGAAAAACCTCTTGCAACACTGGCAAAAACCGAAAATTGATCGCCCAATTTTCTGAGAATGGCTAAACGGGGTGCCGCTATATTTTTATATTGGTAGGATGATGAGAATGGTGGATTGCCAAGGTCATTTTCAATAGTCGTATTCGTGCTGTTTAAACTAATACTTCCGGAAATGATCCAGTTCTGTACTTGCCAGTTTAACTGGGTAAATAGAAAATGTTGCTGGTTATGTATTTCATCACTTGATTGCAACGAACCCTTCTTCCCTGAATCATTCAAAAATACTTTTACGTTGCTGAAACTTTTTTGGTATTCAACACCGGTATGCCAGGTCAGCTTTGATTGGGTGAAATCTTTTTGATAACGGAACAACATTCGTCCACCGGCATGTGGAATAATGGATTGTTCATAATTCCGGATGGTTGGATTTACCAGTTGGACAATCGACCCATAAATAGAAACCTCATGTTGCCAGTTGTTATTCATCTTATAAACATTATGCATGCCCGTTAGGACGGTTTGCTGGTGTATGGCTGCATCATTTTCAACCGGGCTTGGCGCAAATGCCGTACCGGGACGTGCCTGCCTTGGATCGTTGTCGAACCCTGTTAATGTCAATGCGCCGGGTGTTTGATAGTAAAGTTTCCCGGCCATTAAAAAAGCAGATAGCGTATTCCTGTTTTTTACTACCCGCATATCGTAGGTAGCTGTATTTCTTTCCATGGATGAATGATTGCGATAGCCATCTGATCTTTGATGCTGGAATAGCAGATGGTGTTGCAAACTATCTTTTCCAACCTGCGCATCTGCATAAACAGAACGATATCCATAGCTTCCCTGCACATAACCGGCTTCAATATAATTTTCCATGGATCGTGGAAAGCTGCTGATCAGCATAACGCCCCCGGTTCCTGCACCATACAGGCTGCTTCCCGGGCCTTTAATGATGTCTATGTTTTTAAATTGTTGGAGAGATAATTGATTCATATAACTAATACCACCGGGTTCTGTATAAGGCACATTGTTATAATACATTTTTACATTGCGCACACCAAATGGACTGCGTAATGAGCTGCCCCGGATATTCAATCGATAGCTACCCGGAGATCTTTCTTCCATCCGTATTCCCGGAACAGCATTGAGTGCTGGTAGAATAGACGTATGGCTGATTTTTTTTAGCTGATTAGCGCTAAATCTATGAACCGCTGCAGGTGTTTCTTTTATCCGGGCATCAAGTTCATAGGCCTTTATAATTACTTCCCCCAATAGCAAGGTATCTGCTGGTTGTATTTGTGCAAAAAGGGTTATAGAAAATAAACTAAGGAGTGGGGTCAATATTGATTTCAATACGGGTGATTTTAAAATAAAAAGGCCAAGGTAAAAAAAAACTATGGACCGGAGTGTAATAAGTTTGGAGTTGCTATATTTGCCCGCGGTAATAAAATGTATATAAAATTTGAGCCCAGGTGGCGAAATTGGTAGACGCACTGTCTTCAGGTGGCAGCGTTCGAAAGGATGTGCTGGTTCGAATCCAGTCCTGGGCACTAAATTAAAAAGCTCCGAAATTTCGGAGTTTTTCTTTATCGTTTACCTTTCAGCAGCTTGCTTTCCATCTCAAATTTATCAACGCACAATTTTTACTTGAAGGTTAATTATGATTAATTACAACAAACATTTTTACTATTTCCTTTTGTGACTAATCCCCACCTTGAAGTATTACATGAAAAGCGGTTCCTTGCCCTGGTGTTGAATGTACATAAATTTCACCCCCATGGTTACTCACCACTTTCTTTACAACGGAAAGGCCGATACCTGTTCCCTCAAATTCACTTTTAGCATGCAATCGTTGAAAGATTGTAAAGATTTTATCTGCATACTTTTGCTCGAAGCCGATGCCGTTGTCTTTAACTACAATTTCATAGTATTTTTTGAAGCGCAGCAATTGCGGAAACTGCACCAACTCTTCTTCCATTAATTGTCTGCTGGTGATCTCAATTTCAGGTGGTATATTTTTTTTCGAAAATTTCAATGCATTGTTCAGAAGGTTATAGAACAATTGCTGCATTTGTATAGAGGTGGCTTTTACAACAGGTAATGTGCCTACCACAATGACTGCACTCTTTTGCTGAATCATGAGTTCAAGGTCAACCACCACTTGTGCTGTAACATGGTTCAAGTTAACTATTGTAGGTTTTTTTTCATCGTGTAGCCTTGTATAGTTCAATAATGCTTTTAGCGAATCACTCATTCTTTCTGCCGTTGCAATGATCTTGTCAATGTATCCTTTTGAAGCATCATCTGCATTTTCATAAACATTGTCGCGAAGCATTCCTGCAAATGTCCTGATCTTTCGTAACGGCTCCTGTAAATCATGACTGGATACATGGGCAAATTGCTCCAATTCGCTATTGGTTTGTTCCAGGGAATGCGTACGTTCTTTTACTTTTCTTTCCAATTCTTCGGTGAGCATGATCTGGTCGTGAATATCGGTACAGGTACCTACCCACATATTTATTTCACCGCCACTGTTGCGAATGGCGGAAGCTCTGGCCAGGTGCCACCGGTATGTCCCTTGCACATTTCTGTATCGTGCTGCCTGTTGAAAAGCCTGGCCTGTTTTAACACATATATTCCATTGCTCTTTTATTTTTTCTTTGTCTTCGGTAAAAACTACATCGGTCCAGCCTTCGTTTAATGCTTTTTCTTTGGTTTGCCCGGTATAGAAATACCAGCCTTGTGTAAGGTAAGTAACGGCTCCTTCAGCATTGGTTGTCCAGGCCATCTGTGGCAACGCTTCCAGTATAGATTGAATTCGCTGGGCTTCCAATCGCTCACTGGTAACATCAATAAACAGGAGAAGAATATGCTTTTGTCCTTCTTCATTGAAGATTTCTGTAGCAGTCAGTTCCAGAACTTTTTGCCTGAGTGAGGTCTCATGTCTGGTTTCAGGGTGATGCTGCGTGTGAATTATTTTTTTTAGCTGCTCTGCTTCTTCTTTTGAAAAAAGCCTGGTAAGTTCAATATTTAAAAACTCCAATGCAGGGAAAAGCTGCTTTGCCTGTTTGTTGTAGTTCACCACAAGATCCAGGTCGTTTAACAGGATAGCCCCAATGGGTGCAAATTCCAGGAACGGTCCCATTTGGGTGAGTTTGATTTTTTCAACAGGTGACGCAAAAGATTTCTCAGCAATTTTGATCTTATAAAAACTGCGCTTCTGTTTTGTTCGGGTGGCGGCGCTTTGGCAAACAGCCTTCAAATCCAGTTCAGGATTTAAAGCAATCACAAGCGTATTGTTTCCTACGAAAGGTGCATATTGAATGGTTTGCTTAATTTGCTTTACATGAGTTGGCTGTACCAGTACTATAACAGACAAATGTTTGTCCGCCGCATTGATCTTCTGTATTTCACTTACTGGCTTTGTAATATCGGCACCAATTAAAAAAACATTTGCTTCGCTTAACAAACCACCTGCAAGGGCTTCTTCTGCAGAATCAACTGTTGTCAATGTGAACTCATCTGCCAGGGTTTTAATTTCCTTTGATATGCCGTCTGTACCTAAATAAATGATCATGGCTCCACTTTAATATTAGTCAGATAATATTGGTTGATCTAAAAGTGCTCTGCCTATCCAGGTATAAAGAATGTCAGTAGTTGGTGCCATTACATGGGCAGCTCTTGCATCCCGCATCAGCATACCCAGCAATCCATTGTTCTCATAGCCAATACCACCTGAAAGCGTCATTGCTTCATTCACCGTATCAACAGCGCAGGAAGCCACTTCTGCTTTTGCGGCAAACAAAGATAGAATCGCAGCTTCGTCGCCTTTATCGCCCAACAATGCTGCATGGTAAATGAGTTGGCGGGTACGTTCCACCTTTGCCCAAAGTGTTCCCAGCCTGTGTTGCAAAAGTGATACATGCGCCAGTGTAGTGCCATTATGTGTATAAACCCTTTTAGACAATGTGGTTGTAGCTTCTGCCAGGGCTCTGTCTGCTATGCCCAGGTAGGTGCCCGCCATCGCTGTTAAAAAATAAGGTGCTACTACATTGAAAACATACCAGAGCTGGTCGCCATTCGCTCCCAAAATCTGGTTGGCTGAAATCCTGGTATTATTTAAATGAAGCATACGGGAGGAATTCCCCCGCATACCCAGGCCATCCCATTCTTTGCCCCATTGCATGCCCTCCGTTCCTTCATCAACCACAACGCATGAGAATTGATCAGCACTTGCCTCATCACTTGCGGCTGCAGTAGAGAGCACATAGGAATCTGCATGGCTGCCATTGGTAACAAATGTTTTGGTGCCATTGATCAGGAAATCTTGTTCCGACAAGGGTAATAGAGAAGTTTGTGGAATATAGAAATGGGCGCCGGTGCCCGGTTCACTTAAAGCAAGCGTGGTAAGATGAAGCCCTTTAGCTATAGGCTCCAGGTAGGTAGTTTTTTGCCAGCTCGTTGCTTTAGCGGCAATCACCGCAGTGCCTACGCAATGCATCCCATAACATAACCCGGCGGAGGAGTAACCCTTACCCAATTCTTCGCACACCCTGGCAAGACCATACATTCCATGCCCATGTCCGCCACAGTCAACCGGGGCCGTTAATGCGGTAAGCCCGGATTCTTTCAATGCGGCCATGCTCTCCGAAACCCAGGTTCCTTCCCTGTCGGCAACAACGGCTTCTTTTACCAATACATCCTGCACAATTTCTTTCGCTTTTTTAATCAATGCATGAATTTCCATTCAATGTTTTTTTTTATTAGGAACGCAAAATTTATTATTTGAAAGCATGAAACCGACCATCTAAATAATACTGCTTTGCAATATTCGAGCTGGCCTTCGTCCAATTGTTGTTTAGCATGTTTTGCAAAACAGTTTTGATACCTGCTAAGGTATGCGGCTTTACAATATAAGTTGTGGCACCCGCCTCAAAAGCGTTGGCAATGTTTTTTATATCTGTCGAACCCGTGTACATTATAATGGGCAAATGATGGTAGTGCGGCCTATTTCTTATCTCACGAATGCTCGCAAGACTAGATTCGTTCTGAATAAATGAATCCATGAAAAGTAAATCGGGAACATCCTGCTTTAGGTATTGAAACAGTTGTTCTTTACTGGTTGCAACGTGCACCTGCAGCTGCGGGCTGATTTGTGCAGCAACACTTGTAAAAAACCCGCAATCCTCCGGATCATCATCAACGAGAAATATTTTTTTAACCTGCATGTTATGTTTTAACGATGATGGTTTAGAAGGTGGATTGCTTAATAGTTGGGCGAAATCAGAACCGGATCAGTCACAGTGACGTACGATTTTCTCCACTGTTTTAACAATGTCTGACATATTGGTCGGCTTTACCAGGAAGTCAATAGCTCCCCTGGAAAGACATCGTTTTTTATCCGCTTCGGAATCAGATGTAGTTAAAATAATTTTAGGTATCAGTTGAAACTCGGGCTTTTGATTTAAAGCATCTAAGGTTTGAATGCCATCCATCACCGGCATATTTAAATCTAAAACAATCAGGCAGGGGAGATTTTTTTGGGAACCCAGGTAGTCTAAGACTTCTTGTCCATTATCTGCAATATGCAAATTATACATCAGGGAAGCCTTTTCAAAGGCAAACCTTATAAACTCCTGGTCATCTTCATCATCCTCGGCCAGGAGAATAATCGGGTGGTTTGTTTTCTGGGTAATCATTGATGCAATTTACAAATAAAAGCAGAACATTTAGTCAAATGTTCTGCGCCTTGAACTCAGCATGTCCCACAGTTAACCCCTGGTTCTACCTTATTTGGGTTCAATTTTGAAGCATAGGATATAGCCTGAAGATCATTTGTAAAACGGTCTTGTATTGATTCGATAATTTTCCCATGTGGGGCGTATAATAACCTTGTAATCCCTTGTTTTAAAGGGTTTATTATTTTGTT
>MWWA01000121.1_pt1 | contig 24015 bp, 22 predicted proteins | sample 1047341 | NCBI WGS metagenome assembly MWWA01 (sample SAMN06349978, study PRJNA376086) | soil metagenome | isolation source: MS5-1 sample Antarctic (ecotone) soil | place: Antarctica | collected 2015-01-13
GGCAAAAACTGCATATGGTATGAACAGAATAAAAGCCAGGCTAAAGGTAACAAGTGAGTCGTGGGTAGCTTCGATTGTGTTGGTGCTTAACCTGATAAATATTATCGGGGAGGCATCCCTTTCTCTACTATGTAAATTAATTGCGTGGACAAAATCACTATATCAACTACCGAATTTTGCAAAAATCAAATTTGCTTTGACTTAAACAGCAGACCCTACTTAGATCAATATTGCAATTATTATATTTTCTGCAGAAGAAAGATATGGTCCAAGAAATACTACCTTATGCAATTTAAAATCCATTATGCTGTCTAGCCTGAAATAGTTTGAGGAATCGTTTTTATACGGGCATAATAAATAACAGTACAAATTTCTTTTTATCCAATGACCATCACTATCATCACCAAATACACTTATTAAGTGTACAGGGACATCCAAAATTGCCAATTGGTGAGCAATATTTCTGCTTACACCCCCGGCTGTTTTTGTAATAGTAGCATCAGAGGTGGTAGCTAAAAGAACTTTACGGGAAGCGTGAAACAATTCATCAATATGAGCGGCGCCAATACAAATAACAGGTTTTGACATGGCTGTAAAAATACCATCAAACAGAGGAGACTGCTGAATTAAAACTACCTGAATCTTATTCTTCTTTACGTTTTACAATTAAATACCAGTCATTTTCTAATGGCAGATAACCGTATTCATAATTAAAGAAGTAAGTATTTCCCTTTTTATTGGTATAAGTGTGTGTAAAATATTTGAATAGGAATCCCTGCATCAATAATTTATCTTTTGTTGTTTTTGCCATTTCTTCTTTAGCTGGCAATATGTCTTCCAATATTCTCCTGTTTTTACGTAGACTGTTATTAATATTTCTTACGTAATTATTAGTATCTGCCTTTAGGAGATTATTATAATTATTTCTACAATAGTCATCACAAAATTTTTTATCGCTTCTCCCTTTTAAATTTTTGCCACAACTCAGGCAAACTTTAGCTTCTGTTTCGCCCATATTAAGGCAATATACAATAAAAAATAATACGTGCAAACGTTTACAAACGGATATATCCGCATATAAAGGTTTAAAAGCCGACTATCGGTTTTTTGGAATAGCATCTTTGTTCTGTCACCGGCAAGGCGCCACCGGCAGACTGGAATAAATCATTTTTTAAAACATTTAAAACGTAAGTCATGTACGCATTAAAAAACAAGGTTCAACTGATTGGAAATTTAGGTGGTAATCCAGATGTAAAAACAATGGAATCAGGAAAAAAATTAGCCCGCTTTAGTGTAGCCACAAATGAAAGCTACCGTAACGCAAAAGGTGAGAAAATAACAGAAACACAATGGCATAACCTGGTTGCCTGGGGTAAAGTAGCAGAGATTGCTGAAAAATTTTTAGCTAAAGGGTCAGAGGTTGCTGTTGAAGGGAAGCTTATAAACAGAAGCTATACCGATAAAGAGGGTGTAAAAAAATATATTACTGAAATTCAGGTTTCAGAAGTATTGATGTTAGGAGATAAAGCATCAAAATAATATAAGTACCTATGTATAAGTGCCGGGAGCGAAAAAGTTGCTGCCGGCATTTTTTTTATTTGCTAATAAAAATTTTAAGATAGTTTGCAATGACTTCTTGAGGCTTTATTAATTATGTTTCAACCGGATACCGATAATAAAATGTTTCAAATAGCTGAGGCAATGGTTTGCAGCAGCCATGCATCTGTATTTATAACAGGGAAAGCGGGAACAGGAAAGACTACTTTTCTAAAGCATATTAAAAATGTATGTGACAAAAATCTGGCAGTTGTGGCCCCTACCGGTGTCGCTGCAATAAATGCCGGTGGAACAACCATTCACTCATTTTTTCAACTGCCTTTTGGTCCTTTTAATTATAATGAAACAGTATATTTTTTTGGGAAGCTCAAAATTAATAATGAACGTCGCCAGGTTTTTCGTCAGTTAGAACTTTTAATAATTGATGAAATAAGTATGGTAAGGGCAGATGTTTTGGATGCTATTGATGTTATGTTGCGCCATTACCGTTTTCGTCACCAGGAACCTTTTGGTGGTGTGCAGGTAGTAATGATTGGAGATATGTATCAGCTCTCACCTGTTGTTAAAGATGAGGAGTGGAGGCTGATTTCAAACAACTACAGAAGCCACTATTTTTTTGATAGCCGGGTAATGCAGCAATCTCCACCTGTTCAAATTGCTTTTGATAAAATCTACCGGCAGCAGGATGAGAAGTTTGTGGAATTATTAAATAAGGTCAGGCATAATCAATTAGATGAAGAGGCAATAAAAGACCTGGAAAGATTACAGCAGCCTGCACATGGTTCTATTGAAAGCGATGAACATATTATTCTTACCACACACAACTACAAGGCTGACGCTATTAATAAAAATAGGATTGAAAATCTGTCAACAAAATCATTTTTCTTTTCAGCAAAAGTTGATGGCGATTTTATAGAAAAAAATTTTCCGACTGACCAACAGCTGGAACTGAAAGCAGGTGCCAGAATAATGTTTATTAAAAATGATGCAGGTAAAGAACGAAAATATTTTAATGGAAAGATTGCTGTAATAACGAAGCTTGATAATGAAACCATTTTTGTTCGCGGGAAAGACGATGAAGATGAGATAGAAGTAAGAAAAGAAAAATGGGAAAACATACGTTATAGCCTTAATAAAACCAATCAACAGCTTAATGAAGATGTTATTGGATCATTTACACAATTTCCGCTGCGCCTGGCATGGGCAGTAACCATTCACAAAAGCCAGGGACTCACGTTTGATAAAGTAATAATAGATGCGGGAGCTGCCTTTGCACCCGGGCAGGTGTACGTTGCACTTAGCCGATGTACAAATCTTGATGGAATTGTTTTATTAAGCAGTATTCCTAAACACAGGCTGGCTAATGATTTTCGTGTGGTTCAGTTTTCTGAAAACGAAATGGCGCAAGAAAGGCTACAACAAATGCTGACACAGGCCAAAATTCAATACCAACAGAAAATACTATTAGAAGTTTTTGATTTTTCCCTTATAGCTAATGACATAAAAATTATTATTAAAAATGCAAACAAGAACGTAGAGGCTTTTAATGAAGAACTTTTTCCTGCACTGGAAAAAATACAGAATTTAATTACAACACTGGATAACGTTGCCGTCAAATTTAAAAACTATATGCAAGCTAAGTTTGCTGAGGAAAGTTATCCGGAACAAAATGAAGAACTGCAATTAAAAATCAAGGCCGCTGTAATTCATTTTAAAAATGAATTGATGGAACTGCGGAATGAATATAAAAGTTTAGTTGTGGCTACCGATAGCAAGGTGTTGGCTAAAGAGTTTAATGAAAATTTTAGCCAGCTTTATGTACAAACCGCATTTAAATATCATACTATAACGGCGTTATCCGAAGGGTTTTTTATTGCCAGGATTTTGAAATCCAAAAAAGAATTTACTGCGCCACAATTACACATTAATGCTTATGCCGCTTCTGCCACAGCTACCAATGCCGATGTTGATCATCCGGTGCTTCATCAACAACTCCGGTCTTTACGAAATGAAATTTGTAACCAGTCAAACATTCCGGTTTATTTAGTTGCTTCAACAAGGTCATTAGTAGAATTGGCAAATTACCTACCCCGCACAAAGATTGATCTTTTAAAAATATCGGGTTTTGGGAAAGTAAATACTGAAAAATATGGAGATAAGTTTCTTGCTGTAATTAATCAATATTGCGAAGCGCATAATCTTTCAACTTCAATAGAAAAAAAAGTTGCGAAGCGCCAAAGAAAAACAAAAGAAGATAAAACTATAAAGGAACTAACACATCTTACAACACATAAACTTTTACAGGAAGGCAAATCAGTAAGGGACATTGCATTGGAAAGGAATCTGGCTGTTAGCACAATTGAATCTCATATTGTGCAATGTGTTGCTGATGGTTTGGCAGATCCATTTCAATTTATTTCACAAGAAAAAATAGCAATAATTCTAAAGGAAATGAATTTGATTCTATCAGAGGGAATTACTGCAGCTAAAAATAAGTTAGGCAAGGACTTTTCATTTTTTGAAATTAAGTTAGCAGTTAATTATCGTAAAAGGCTGGAAAGGCAAAATCTGGTTCATTAGCATTTTAAAAATCCGAACATCTTAGATTTTCGTGGCGTGCTGTTTGTAAAATTGAATACGAACATATTTGCTATGAAAAGATTAATCGTTGTTACTGCGGCACTGGTATTTTTATATTCCTGTAAAACAGGTACTTCCCTTTTTGGTAAGAAGAATTATCATGAGCAATATGGCAAGAGAATATCAGACGCTGGGCTTGCAGAAACCGCTATGGGTCGTATTTGGTTTCAGCAGGCAGAGCAGGCATTGACACAGCCACAGGCGGTGAAGCTACCTTATCGCCAGAAAGGATACTTTGCTGATGATAAACCCAGGGCAACAGGTTTGAGTTTTGCTGCTCAACGCGGGGAGAAATTATTTTTCAAATTAGAAAAGAATCCTGCAAATGGTTTTGTAATATATGCTGACCTATGGAAAGCAGGAGAAGGGCGACCTCCTTCCCTTTTAATCTCTGCGGATACGCTTCAGGCAGAATTTACTTATGAGGTATCAGAGTCCGGGAATCTTTTAATTCGTCTTCAACCGGAACTTTTAAGCAGCGGCGAGTATACATTAAGCATTAGCGTTGGCCCCTCACTTGGCTTTCCTGTAGCGGGTTCCAGCGGACGAATTGGAAGTTTCTGGGGTGTATCAAGAGATGGTGGCGCAAGGAAGCACGAAGGCATTGATATTTTTGCTTCCAGGGGAACTCCGGTTGTTGCTTCTGCTGATGGAGTTGTGACAAGAGTTAATGAAAACAATCTGGGTGGAAAAGTGGTGTGGATGCGTCCTAAAGATCAAAATTTAAATTTATATTATGCTCACCTGGATCAACAATTGGTAACATCTGGAACTACAGTAAAAAAGGGTGACACTTTGGGTTTAATGGGAAATACGGGTAACGCTGTTACTACTTCACCTCACCTTCACTTTGGCATATATACAATGGGTGGAGCCGTTGATCCTTTACCATTTGTAAATCCGGCTATTAAATCACCGCCGAGCGTCAATATTCCAAGCGCACGGTTAAACAATTTTCAAAGATTAAATTCGGAGGTCAGGATAAATCAAATTCTGTTACCAAAGCAAACCATTATTTATACTAATGCCGCTGATGCCCAAAATTTTATAGCAGAAACTCCATTAGGTCAACCTCTTACAATACCCATTTCATTTACACAATCTATTGATAATCAATTAAATACAAAAAAAATTACTGTTGAAATACCTTTATTAGAAAAGCCAATAACCGGTGCGGCGGCTAAAGCTATATTGCCTGCAGGTACTACTGTAAGTGTGCTGGGAATTTTTAATAACCATGCTTTTGTGCGTATAGCCGAAGAAGAAGGTTGGGTACCGGCATCTGCTGTTCGTTGATTATCGTCCCATATAAACCAATAAAACCTGTACATCACTTGGATTTATCCCTGATATTCTACTTGCCTGACCCAAAGTTTGTGGGCGTACTTTGATTAATTTTTCTTTTGCCTCAGCACTTAAAGCTTGAAGTTTGGTATAATCAAAATGCGAGGGTATGGAAAGGTTTTCCATTTGACTCATCCTTTTCACTAATTCTCCTTCTTTATCAATGTATACCTGGTATTTAATCTGAATTTCTGCTTGCTCCAGCCCATCTGTAGAAAAGCCAGATAAGGCTTCACGAACTTTTGAGCTTTTACGAAGGATATCTTTTAGCTGCACATTAGGTCTTAAAAGTATTTTTTCAAGCTTTTGCTTTTCAATAATTTTCGCACTAAACACCTCGTCTAAAACATCGTTGATATCATCAGATTCAAGAGGAAGTGTAGCAGCAATTTTTTTTATATCATCGACTTCTGCTTTCTTTTTTGACATTATCTGCATTCGTTCTTCCGAAGCCAATCCCAACCTGAAAGATTTTTCTGTTAGTCTTAGATCTGCATTATCCTGGCGTAAGAGTGTCCTGTATTCAGCTCTTGAGGTAAACATCCTGTAAGGTTCTTGGGTGCCTTTACTTATTAGATCGTCGATCAGCACTCCTATGTAAGCTTCACTTCTTTTTAAAATGAGAGGATCTTGCTGCTTAACCTTTAAATGTGCATTTATTCCCGCCATTAGTCCCTGGCAAGCTGCTTCTTCATAGCCGGTGGTGCCATTAATTTGCCCGGCAAAAAAAAGATTTTGAAGATGTTTAGTTTCCAGACTATAATTCAATTGTGTAGGAGGGAAAAAGTCGTACTCTATAGCATATCCCGGTCTAAAAAATTTTACATTTTCAAATCCTGGAACTTTTTTTAAAGCCTGGTATTGTACATCTTCGGGCAATGAGGTAGAAAATCCATTTACATACACTTCAACTGTGTTCCAGCCTTCGGGTTCTACAAAAAGCTGGTGTCTTTCACGTTCTGCAAAACGACTTATTTTATCTTCTATACTTGGACAATACCTGGGGCCTGTACCCCCTATTCTTCCGGTATACATCGGGCTACGGTCAAATCCAGTCTTTAAATGCTCGTGAACTTCTGTATTGGTATAAGTTATCCAGCAACTTTTTTGTGTGGAAGGTTTTGGGGAGGGCAAATAAGAAAAGCCTGAGATTTCTGCATCTCCTGGCTGTTCTTCCATTTTTAAATAATCTAGACTTCTTCCATCTACCCTTGGAGGTGTGCCAGTCTTTAACCTGTCGCTTTCAAAACCACACGAAATAAGTTGCTCTGTCAATCCTTCCGAAGCTTTTTCTGAAACCCTGCCACCACCAAGTCTTTTTTCACCAATATGAATTATGCCATTTAAGAAGGTTCCATTTGTTAAAACCACTGTTTTTGACCTTATTTCATTTCCTAAACCCGTTAAAACACCTTTTACAGAGCCATTTTCCACCAGTAAACCCTTCACCATATCCTGATAAAAGGACACATTATGTGTTTGTTCAAGCCTCTCCCTCCATCTTTGAGCGAAGAGCATCCGATCATTTTGAGAACGGGGACTCCACATGGCAGGGCCTTTAGAGCGGTTTAGCATTCTAAATTGAATCATAGACTCATCCGAAACCAACCCAGAGTAACCTCCTAAAGCATCTATTTCACGAACAATTTGACCTTTAGCAATGCCACCCATAGCTGGATTGCAGCTCATTTGAGCGATGGTTTGCATATTCATGGTTATTAACAACACCTGCGAGCCCATATTAGCAGCTGCAGCTGCAGCCTCACAACCGGCATGACCAGCACCAACTACTATAACATCAAAAGTTTGAAACATCAGGGCAAAATTAAAAGAATGTTCCACGGGGAACTGTTAAGTTTTAGTTTCACGTGGAACGGTATTGGAGCAAATATTCATCTTCTTTTCTCCTGATTTCTTTTATCTGTTCTTTAGTTTTATCCTTATAGCCACATAAATGTAGTGCGCCATGAATAATGGTCCGTAGAAGCTCATCTTTAAAAGAAACCTTATATAGTAAAGCATTTTCTTTTATACGTTCTATACTAATAAAAATATCAGCAGTAATAGGTTCCGATTCATTATGGAGAGGGAAAGTAATTATATCAGTGTAGTAGTCATGGTTTAAATAATCCAGATTTATCTTAAATAAAAAATCATCACTACAAAAGATATAGTTGATATCCCCTATGACTTTTTTTTCATTTTCAAAAAGTTTAACAGCAAACTCTTTAAGAGCCTTTCTATTTTTTAGATTGAACTTCTTATACAGGAAGTGAAATATGATTTTACCTTTTGGTTTAAACATGATTTCAAAAATCGTAAATGCGTTACGTTAGTTATGCAATAGTTTTGATTTTTTAAAGAATATGAGGTTATCTGAATTGAAACAAGGAGAAAAAAGAAAAATAAAACATTTTCAAAGTTCTGAACTAGAACTTAAATTGATGGAAATGGGGTGTTTGCCAGGAGAAGAAGTTGTGGTTGAACAAGTTGCACCTCTTGGAGATCCTATATCAATAAGAATTTCCGGTTACTCCCTTAGCTTGCGCATTAATGAAGCGGATCAAATAATTGTAGAATAAATTGATTATCAATTAGTTAATGAAAATTGGTCTTTACTTTGGTTCTTTTAATCCTATTCATACAGGTCATTTAATAATTGCAAACCACATTCTAAATGTTACTGATGTAAAGAAGGTTTGGTTTGTTGTTTCTCCACAGAATCCATTTAAAACATCTTCAACACTTCTTAGAGAATATGACCGTTTCCACCTGGTTCAGTTAGCAATTGAAGGTGATGATCGTTTAAAAGCATCTGATATCGAATTTTCTCTTCCCAAACCATCGTATACCGTTCATACCCTTGCATATTTGAAAGAAAAGTACCCGAATTATCAGTTTAAAATAATAATGGGGAGCGACAGCTTTCAAAATATAAATAAATGGAAAAATGCAGATGTTATTCTAAAAAATTACTACCTCTTAATTTATAATCGTCCGGGATTTAATATAAGCGAAACACATAATGCCAAAGTTGAATTATTGAATGCGCCATTGCTTGAAATTTCGGCTACACATGTACGTAAGTTAGTGGAAGAGGGTAAGTCCGTTAAATACCTGGTCCCTTCTAAAGTGGAAGATGAAATATTGGCAAACAGATATTTTAAAAAAACTTCACAGTAAATAACCCAGGAAGAGGCAAAATATTACAAGTAGTGGAGAAGCAATCCTGGTAAACTGTAAGAAAGAAAAAGTGGTTATTATTACAGCAATATTAATTATACTATCCATCTTTGCTTCTACCAATGAAATGTCTTTCATTATATAAAAAGTAGCTGCTATCATAATTCCAACCACTGCTGCATTAATTCCTTCAAGCGATCTGTATATTACTGCATATTTTTTTAAATTGTTCCATATGGGAAAGAAAAAAAGAACCAGCAAAGCACTCGGTAAAAAAATGGCAATTGTTGCTATGATGCAACCCAAAAGTTGCATTCCCTTACCTTCATCTTTTAATGCCATTCCACCTGTGAATGATGCAATGGAAAAAACAGGTCCGGGCATAGCCCTCACTATTCCCATGCCTGTTGTCATTTCTTCTTTATTTATTTGAATAAGGTTTGGATTTTTACTTCTTACAGCTTCTGGTCTTACTGAGAACTGCTCATACATCATTGGCATTAAAACATGCCCGCCACCAAATACAAGGCTGCCCATACGATAAGTGTTTTCAAAAAGATTTAAAGGTTTTCTGTTTGGCCAATCATGTTTCCTGGCTAACTCGCTGGTGGCCCCGGCTATTAAAAATATAATTGCAAACAACCAGATGTTACCCCATTTAATTTTTCGGACTTTATTTTCTTTTTGGGGAATACGCTTTTGACTAATATTTGTAACTGCACCACTTAAAACAATTAATAAAGGAAATATCCAGGGATATTGAAACAAAATATACGTTGCTATGCAGCAAACAAACATAATCGTCCACGTAATAGTGTTTTTTATAGAAACACCAAAAGCCATCACTGAGGCATAAGCAAGAAAACCTACAGCGAGAGAGGGAATGAATTTAAATATATCAGCGTGCAAACTTTTTTGATCAATATGGGTATATAAAAAAGAAAATCCTCCCATCAAAAAACTTGCAGGAAAAATCCAGATTAATAATGTTAGAATAGCCAGCGGAAGCCCGCCTCTTTTATAACCAATTAAAGTAATAATCTGTGTTGATGACGCACCGGGTAAAAGATTACAAAAAGCATTATACTCCAGTATTTCTTCTTTAGTAACATAGGGAGTTTTTTGAGCAAACATCTTCATCATCATTGCTACATGCGCATGGGGACCTCCAAATGCAGTTAAACTAAAAAGAAATACTGATTTTAGAAACTGTATATGCCGCAGCATCATAAGAGGCTAAATTTATAGAAATCAATTTGTAATTGAATAAGAGTTAAGGCTTAATTAAAATTATATATGATTCAAAAGGCTATAATGAATATTCTGAATCATGACAAATGATTCTGTTTTATATTTAAGGATCATTAAAAAATTTAAATCGTGATAAAGATTTTTTTTATACCCATACTAATGGTTGCTGTATTTCAGGTAAAAGCTCAAACAACATCCACTGCTAAAATAGATGCTGCAGTTTCTAAGCTTGAATCTAAAACCATTGAGTGGAGAAGAGACTTCCACCAACATCCGGAGCTTGGTAACAGGGAAACCAGAACGGCTAAAATTATTGCAGATCATTTGCGCGGGTTGGGTTTGGAAGTAAAAGAAGGTGTAGCAAAAACCGGTGTAGTTGGCATTTTAAAAGGAGGCAAACCGGGACCTGTTATTGGATTGCGTGCTGACATGGATGGTTTGCCTGTAACTGAAAGAGTAAACCTGCCATTTGCATCAAAAGAAAAAACAATATACAACGGTCAGGAAGTTGGCGTAATGCATGCTTGCGGTCACGATACACATGTGGCTATGCTAATGACAGTTGCAGAAATATTAGCAGGAATGAAAAGTGAATTGCAGGGCACTATAAAATTTGTTTTTCAACCGGCCGAAGAAGGTCCACCTGCCGGTGAGGAAGGCGGCGCTGCTTTAATGGTGAAAGAAGGAGTAATGGAAAATCCTAAAGTCGATGTGATGTTTGGTTTACATATTAATTCTCAAACTCCTGTTGGGCAAATAAAATACAGGGAAAATGGTATCATGGCTGCTTCTGATTGGTTTACTATTAAAATAAAAGGAAAACAAACGCATGGAGCATCGCCATGGTCGGGTGTTGATCCTGTTGTAATAGGCGCTCAAATCATTACAGGATTACAAACTATTGTAAGCAGGCAAATGGAAATTACAAAAAATGCAGTAGTTATTTCGGCAACTGTTTTTACGGGTGGTGTGCGTGAAAATATTATTCCTGAAGAAGCAGAAATACGTGGCACCATTAGAACATTAGATAAACAAATGCAAAAAGATGTGGCAGATAAAATAAGACGCACTGCAGTGAACATTGCTGAAGCCTCAGGTGGCACAGCTGAAGTAAAGTTTGACAATAAAACTTCTGTTGTATATAACAACCCACAACTACTGCAAAGGATGATTCCTTCATTACAAAAAGCTGCTAATGGTAATGCAATTGTGATGGATGCAACTACAGGGGCAGAAGACTTTTCTTTTTTTGCAGATAAAGTTCCTTCCCTGTTCTTCTTTGTAGGAGGAATGAAGCCTGGTGCAAATCCTTTAAACACTCCTGCGCACCATACTCCTGATTTTTTTATTGACGAAGATGGAATGAAAACTGGAGTTAAAGCTTTTTTACATCTTGTATTAGATTATATGCATGCACCCTTAAAAGCACAAAATAAGCCTACGGCTTCCAAATAGCAACAGGTATGCATATTCGAATTTTATTAATAATCTTATTTTCAATTTTTCAATTTTTTTCTATTGCGCAGCAGGTAGATAAAAAATTACAAAAGCAAGTAGAAAAATTAATCGCAGGTTATAATGGTGAAATAGGGGTTTATATAAAAAATATAAAAAATAATAAGATTGTAGCTATACATGCAGATTCTATTTTCCCAACCGCAAGCCAGGTAAAAATTCCAATTCTCCTTGGGGTAATGGATAAGATTTATAGAGGTGAACTTTCTTATGAAGAGGAATTTATCTATAGAGACAGTTTATATTATGCAGGGGTGGATATATTGGGTTCTTTTAAACAAGATGAAAAAATTCAATTGGGTAAATTACTTATGCTGATGTTGACAATGAGTGACAATACTGCCAGTCTTTGGCTACAAAGTTTAGCCGGAACGGGTACCACGATAAATGAGCTTTTAAATCAAAATGGATTTACTGCCACTCGGGTTAATTCCAGAACTCCCGGCAGAGAAAACTTTAGAACTATTAATGGATGGGGACAATCTACACCCAGAGAAATGGCAACTTTATTTGAACGTATTTATAAAGGCGAATTGATATCCAAAGCAGCCAGTGATAAAATGCTTCGGTTATTAAACAGAACTTATTTTGATAAAGTTGCTATATCACAAATACCACCCTACGCAACTATATATGCAAAATACGGTGCAGTAAATCAAACCCGCAATGAAGTATTGTTAGTAAAAGGTTGCGAGGCGCTTTATGTATTTGCAATCATGACCAAAAATAATAAAGATGAAAGCTGGAAATCTGATAATGAAGCCTGGGAGCTAACAAAAAAGATTTCTAATTTACTGTGGAATTATTTTGAGCCCAAAGACAGTTGGACGCCGGATGCAAAGGCTGAATTATTTAATTGATCAAATAGCAATTTGATAAACTATAAAACTCATAATATAGGCGATGCCGGTCATGTATACAAATTGTATTATTGGCCACTTCCATGTTCTGGTTTCTCTTTTCGTAATTGCTAATGTGCTCATGCATTGCATTGCAAAAACATAAAAAACCATAAGTGACAAACCCGCTGCCAGTGTAAATAAAGGCGCTCCACCTGGCCAGGTTGCAGCTCTCATTTTATCTCTTAACCGTAAACCCTCTTCGTCTTCACCCACACTATACAAGGTGGCCATAGTGCCAACAAAAACTTCTCGTGCAGCAAAAGATGTTATAAGAGCAATACCAATACGCCAGTCAAAACCTAATGGCTTTATAGCTGGTTCAATACTCCTTCCTAAAATACCTGCATATGAATTTTCAAGTTTTGCTGTAGCAAAATCTCCATCTACATCTTCATTGTCGGGTTGAGCAGCTTTTGCAACCTGGTATTTTGATTCAATATCTTCCATTCTTGATGGGGGACCATATGAACTTAATATCCATAGAATAAGACTTATGATCATTATGATTTTTCCGGCTTCGGTTACAAAAACCCTGGCCTTCTGCACCATTGTTTGAACAATATTGTTCCACCTTGGCGAGCGATAAGTGGGAAGTTCTAAAATGAAAAAACTTTTTTCATTGCTACGAATAAACCATTTGGCTATATAAGAAACAATCAAAGCCATTACAAGACCCATGAGGTAAAGCCCCATCATTACCAATCCTTGTAAACTTAAAATTCCGAGATAAAAAACATTTGGTATAACCAACCCAATAAGTATAGCATATACGGGAAGCCGTGCAGAACAACTCATTAACGGCGTAATAAGTATAGTGAGTAATCTTTCTTTTTGATTTTCTATACTTCTTGCACTCATTATAGCGGGTACGGCACAAGCAAAACCACTAATGAGCGGCATGACACTTTTTCCGTTTAGCCCAACACTTCGCATTAACCTGTCTGATAAAAAGGAAATTCTGGCCATGTAACCCGTGTCTTCTATTAAGGTAATCAAGCCAAAAAGTATAATGATCTGTGGAATAAATATGGCAATTCCACTTAAACCGGCAATCACTCCATTTATCAAAAGATCGCTCCACCAAACTTGTGGTAAAGCAGACGAAAGCCAGGCACTGGTAACTGAAAACCCTTGTTCAATCCAATCCATTGGATATTGGGCCAATAAAAAAACACTTTGAAAAAGAAAAAATAAAACACCAAGCAATATTAAATATCCCCACCTGCGGTGAAGAAGTATATTGTCTAATTTATCTGTAATAAGGGTTCGCTGTAATGGGTCCGGTTCCGAAACAGCAACTTGCATTACGTGTTTTATCCTGCTGTAACGCTGTAATATTTCTGTTGCCTGTGTTTTGGTATGATTGAAATTATGCCGCCTTTCAATATTTTCGATTTCATCCTGCATCTGATTGTTCAGGCTGAAATGTTCGTGGTTAATTAAAAAATGAATAGCAGAATAATCACTGATCTCCGGCATAAGCCCCTGAACTTCTTCTATAGGGGCAAAAGCAAGATCTTTATTTAATATAAAATCCCTTGCCGGGATCTTATATAAATTAGCCGCTGTATGTTCAATAGCTTTTTTTAATTGAGCTATTCCTTTTTGTTTTCGGGGATTAATAGAAACTACCGGCACACCCAGTTCCCTTTCCAGTTCTGCTATATTAATTTGAATTCCTTTTTTCTTGGCGAGATCTTCCATGGTCAAAGCTAAAACCACAGGCTTTTTCAAATCTATTATTTGGGTACAAAAGAGCAGGTTTCTTTTTAAATTGCTGGCATCAACAACCACTACATAAATGTCAGCTTTAACATCCTTATCCTGGTTTAATAAAACTCTGTAGCTAACCCATTCGTCCATGCGCTTTGGGTAAAGACTATAAGTTCCGGGGAGGTCAATAATTCTTGCAGAAAATTTTTCAGAAATAGATGTAAATCCTGTCTTTTTATCAACAGTAACACCAGGAAAATTTCCTACCTTTTGATTCATTCCCGTTAGGCTATTGAATAAAGAGGTTTTACCACTATTTGGATTTCCTACCAGTGCTATATGTATGGTTTGCTGTTTCACCTTGCGGCGCAAAGGTAGCCAGCTCTAAAAGGAAAGACTTACGATATAGGGAGTTTTGCAAAAGCTTAAGGAAAAACAATAACTAAAAACAAATAATTTCCGTCTCTTAAGGGTCTTTGAATATTTTTGTTCTCCTTCATTAAATTTATACCTGTCCTATGCGATATTATTTTATTATTTTATTTTTTATTTCCGGCGTTGCTTCGGGTCAAAAATTAAAAAAAGAAGACAAACAATTGTTGTCAAATCTGCAGCAGCACGTAAAAATTTTATCAGGCGACATTATGGAAGGCAGGCGTACCGGAACGCCGGGTGAAAAATTAGCCGCAGAATATATAGGCTCCACTTTTAAAAAACTGGGTTTATCACCAAAGGGAACAGATGGTTATTACCAGCCTTTTTTAGTTAAAGATGGCAAACAAGTTAACCGCAGCACCCATCTGATTATTGATGGACATACCCTGGCTATAAATAAAGATTTTTTTCCTCTTCCATTTAGCTCAAATAATTCTATTGAGGCTATGCCGTCTGTTGCATTAAATGAAGCAAATGAACCATGGTTTTATGATTTGAATGAAATATTAGAAACTAATAAATCCAACCCTCATTTTGATTTTAATTCTGCCATATGGAATAAAAGCAGGGAAATGCATAAAAATGGAGCAACTGCAGTTTTTCTTTATAATTCTTCTTCAATTGATGATAAATTAGTTTTTAATCCAAAAGATAAAAGCGAATCCTTACCTATTCCGGTTGTTTATATAACCAAAGGATCAGCAAAAAAATATTTACATGATGACCTGGCTTCACTTGACGTAAAACTTAAAGTCGATTTAGGTTTAGCTACACGCACTGGCAGAAACGTTTTAGCCTATATTGATAACGGTGCAGCACGTACAGTTGTAATGGGCGCACATTTTGATCATTTAGGTTATGGAGAAGATGGAAACTCATTATCAGCTGATAGGACAAGAAAAGAAATATATAATGGTGCAGATGATAATGCCAGTGGCACAGCTGCTTTATTGGAAATGGCAAGAATTCTTAAAAATTCAAAGAATAAAACCAGCAATTATTTATTTATAGCATTCTCCGGTGAGGAGTTGGGATTATTTGGTTCAAAATTTTTTGTTGACAGTCCAACGATTAATTTAAGTAGCGTTAATTACATGATCAATCTTGATATGGTTGGAAGGTTAAATGATTCTACTAAAACAGTTACAGTTGGTGGTTATGGCACAACGCCTACCTGGGGGCAGCTGTATAGCATGTCGGGTAAAAACAGGTTGTATGATGTAAATCTAAAATTCAGATTCGACTCAAGTGGCACCGGACCCAGTGATCATACATCTTTCTATAGAAAAGATATCCCGGTGCTTTTTTATTTTACAGGGTTGCATAGCGATTATCATAAACCAACTGATGATTATGATAAAATAAACTATAACGGGCAGATGCACCTGGTTAAACATATATTAAGTGTGGTAGAAAATGTGGAAAAACAAGGGAGCAGGTTGGCATTTAATAAAACAAGAGAAGTTCAGATGGCATCTCCATCTTTTAGTGTTACATTAGGAATAATGCCTGATTATACTTTTAGTGGTGAAGGTGTACGTTTAGACGGAGTCTCTGATAACAGGCCTGCCCAAGGAATTGGAATGAAAGCCGGAGATGTTGTTCTTTCTTTAAATGATCACAAAACATCTTCCATTGAAACTTATATGAAGGCTTTAAGCCAATTTAAAAAAGGTGATAAGGTTAAGGTGGTTTATAAAAGAGGAAATGAAACACTTTCTTCTATGGTTGAGTTTTAGTATTTTTTATAATCATAAGCAATTGCAATGAAGCTGTTTCTTAACCATAAGGAAATGACAGATGGTTTTTTTGAAGAAACCAGGCTACTTGGTATAATGGCACCTATGAAAGCTTATTCTTTCTGCTGGCAATTAAATAATCTTTTAAATTTTGATTTCCGTATCAATAATGATATAGAAATTCAATTAAATAAAAAAAACAGGAATTATTTTTTTTCTGTTTATGAATACCCGGAAAAAAACACTTCGGTAACGCATTATTTATATAACAATCAACATGAAGGTGAATATTTGTTACCGGAATTAAAGCATCTTGATTTTTTATGGTTATTGAAAGGAGATATTATAAAGGAAGAAGAAATGCAAAACCTGTTGAACTTCATAAAATCCATACATGGCGTTCAATTAATAGTTGAACTAACCAATGAAAAAATCAGAAATAAGGAGCACTTAATTTTTTAATTGAAATCATATGTTGGATCGGTGGACAGAAAAAGACAATAGCCTTTATCGCAAATTTGAGTTTAAAGATTTTAGTGAAGCTTTTGCGTTTATGACAAGAGTTGCATTAATTGCAGAAAAAATGGATCATCACCCCAGGTGGACAAATGTATATAATACTGTTGAAGTATGGCTTTCAACTCATGATGCTGGAAATGTTGTAACGGAAAGAGATAAAAAATTAGCTCAAAAAATAGACTCCCTCTTTTAAAGTGCAAATAACAAATTCAATTTTAATGGTTCGTCCTGCTTCTTTTGCTTACAATGCAGAAACAGCAGTTACAAATTTTTTTCAAAACAACCATTCGTACACTGCAATTGAATTGCTGAAAAAAGCTTTAGAAGAATTTGATGCTATGGTAAATGTTTTAAAGTCAAATGATATCAATGTAATAGTTATAGAGGATACAGATGAACCATTAAAGCCTGATGCAATTTTTCCAAATAATTGGTTTAGTACAGATCATAAAGGTGTAATAGATGTATTTCCAATGCAGGCGAAAAGCAGGCGAGATGAGAAGCGGGACGACATCCTGGAAATGATTTCAAAAAAATTTAAAATTACAGATGTAATAGATTGGAGTGAATATGAAGCAGACGCTTTTTACCTTGAAGGAACAGGAAGCATGGTAATGGATCATCAAAATAAAATAATTTATGCTTGTTTATCCGGCAGAACAAGCAAGTCGCTGGTCGAAAAATTTGCAGCAACAAAAGGATACAGGGCAATAACCTTTACTGCCATTGATAATAATGGCAACAATATTTATCATACGAATGTAATGATGTGTATAGGGGAAGGTTTTTCAATTGTTTGCCCTAAAGCAATTGCTGACGATGATGAGCGCATTGCAGTAGCACAATTGTTGGAAACCACAGGCCATGAAAATATTTACATAACTCATGATCAGATGAATTCTTTTGCAGGTAACATGCTGCATATAAAAAGCAATGGCGGCAAAAGATTTATTATTTTAAGCAAAAACGCGTATGATAGTCTTTTAGAAAACCAAAAGCAAAGGCTGGAGAGTTATGGCAAATTGTTGCCCATAGATGTTTCGGTAATTGAAAAAGTTGAAGGTGGCAGTGTAAGGTGTATGATGGCTGAAATTTTTGCCCCACCATTTATGGAATTAAATACTTTGAATGGCTAGGTGTATAAGAAAACCGGCCGAAGCCGGTTTGCAAATACTTAATAAATGTTATTCAGGAATTCCTAATAGAGTTATTACTTCTTCATAAGAAAAATTGCGCAGATCAGCTAATGAATAAGATCCATTATTTGTTGGTATACGTGCATTAGATGGTGCAACATTTGAATTTACAAAAATGAATTTAAAGCTCATTTCGTTTGTATTGGCAGGAGTTTCAAAAACACCATCAACTGATTTAGAGTGTATAATTGAAATAAAACCCGGAATAGAAACAAATTCATAAAAATCAAGCACTGTTTCATCAGTTCCTTTTGTGAAACTGGCAGGCATTGGCTGTATAGAACCATCGATGTTTGATTTTGCATAAACCAGAACTCCTTCTCCATCAATAGTTTGTTGTGTTAGATCAAAAGCATCCCAGTTGGTTTGTTTAGCTGGATTATTTCCGGCAGTTCCATCTTCCCAATCGAAATTTGCATCCATTGTCCATTCAGAATATGTAACACTAAATGCGGGTGAATTTGTTTGGTTAGAAGTTTGAAGATTTTCTTTAGTACAACTTACAAAAGAAACAATAGCAATAAAGCCTAAGAATAGAAAACTTAGTTTTCTCATAAGAATTGGTTTAATTTTTAAAGGGTCAAGAATTAATGAAGTGCAAATTTATATTTGAAGTATTTTAAATGCAAGCTTCTGCTGTAATTAAGTTTTCCCCAGTATAATTACCATGTAAAATTACTCAGTGTTACAAATTGCAGTATCAAAGCTACTCTAACGTTTATGTTTAAACGTAATAAACATTAAAATAATACAATTAGATCAGAGGTTTCTAACTATAATTGTTTTTTCGTTTTTTGAAACGCAAACACCTATAGGCTCTATAAAAGAAGAATATTTTTCAGTTGATAATAATTGTTTTATTATATCAATTGATTCCGGTGAGACAGAAAAAACAAGCCCTCCGTTTGTTTGCGGATCCGGCAGTAAACTAAATGCTTCCATTACGGAAACTCCTTTTTCAAACTGCACTTTATTGCTATAGCTGTTCCAGTTTCTAAAACTTGCATCAGAAATAGTTTTTTGTTGCAGATAATAATCAAGCCCGGGAGATTTTTTTATTTGATTATAGAAAAGTTCAATTGATAGTTTACTCCCTTCAGCTATTTCAACAAGGTGCCCCAATAATCCAAAGCCGGTAACATCGGTCATAGCGTGTACTGCCTCTGATTTTCCCAACTTCTCACCTATGTCATTTAGCTGCGTTAATTGATTTATTAAACTTGTATAATGCTCCTCCTGCAAGATTTCTCTCTTTAAAGCAGTTGCCAATATCCCTGTTCCTATTGGCTTTGTTAGAAAAAGTATATCACCTTTCTGTGCAGTATTATTCTTTTTTAAATGTTTTAAATCAACAGTGCCCGTTACAGCTAAACCAAAAATGGGTTCGGAGGAATCAATAGTGTGTCCACCTGCCAGAGGAATATTTGCTTCTTTGCAAATAGTTCTGCCACCCTCCAAAATCTGCTGTGCTGTTTCTATTGGCAGATGATCAACCGGAAAACCTAATATAGCTACAGCCATTAAAGGGGTACCCCCCATGGCATAAATATCAGATATAGCATTTGCAGCAGCAATACGGCCAAATTCAAATGGATTATCAACTATGGGAAGAAAAAAATCCGCTGTTGAAATAACAGCTACATCATTTGATATTTTATAAACAGCGGCATCATCTGCAGTTTCGCTTCCCACAAGTAAATTTTTAAAATCGGGTGCTGCTGAATTTGTATGAAGAATTTGCTGTAAAACAGAAGGAGCAATTTTACAACCACAGCCACCACCCTTTGAGTATTTTGTAAGCCTGGTAATTTCTGTCATTATTTCTTTTTTCTGAAACGTACAGTAGCATTTGTTTGAAAATCGGCTGAAAAATGCAAAGTATAACGTGAGCTACCATCCTGAACAATTAATAGTCCTGTATTGGGAGGTATACTGCCAAGGGATTCCGCTACCAAAAGCAAATCAATATGATCTTGATCATTGAAGTTTAAATGGATTGTTTTTTTTATAGCAGCCTCAGTAAGTCTTGCCTCAAAAACAACGGGTTGATTATTTAAATAAACACTAATAATATCGCCATCAACAACACCATTATCATAAAAAGATAATACGATTGAATCATTAATAACATCCAAAGTTTGTAAAACATTTTCTTTTCGTTTTTCAAAAGATAATTGAGTGGGCACCATATCGGTTTTAGAAATTGTAATACTTTCTTTATTATGTTTTTTTTCCTGGTTAGAATTTGGATTGTTTATTCCCCCACCGGTTTCAATCCCTAATTCTTTTAAATGTGTGAATAAGGCTGCTTGTGTATTATTATTGTCTCTTTTAGTTACCGCAGCACCACCAACTGAATAATACAGTTTCGTTGTGTTGGTATGCCAGGTTCCCTGAAGGGATCTTACCGTATCTTCTTTTTCATTAAGGGGGAAAACCGCAGTTCGCCGAACTCTTTTTGCAGGTGATTCAGGGAAGTTATTTGCCAGCAACTTATCATCTTCCACAATAAGATTATTGTCTTTTTTTAATGCTTTTATAGATCGGATGCCGTAATAAAAAGTATCGTTTACTACAAATGTTATGTATGAATAACCGGTAATTTTTCCCTTATATTCACTTAATGCAAGTTCATATTGCTGCAACATCTTCGTTGTGTCATTATAGATAGTACCACTATAAAAACCGCTTAATACCTGCGAGTGTGAACTAATGGATATGAAAAAACAAATGCAAAAAAGTGGAGTTTTCATACAGTGGAATGTTTGGATATTAAATATTCTAAATTACCTGAACTAACCCCCTCACAGGGAATAGTTTGCAACAAAGTAGTAAGATTATCCCTGTTGTGCAATCCCCTGAGGTAGTATTTATCATAATATTTTAAAAGGATGGCAAAACATTCCGTCAAGTTACCATCTTGCAAATACTCAATTGCTTTTTTCGTGTTCAATCCACCCAGTCTCCTGCTAATTCGTTCTATGCTATTCAATAATTTAAAAGAGTCCTGCGATCCGTATTCTTCAACTATATGCTGTAGTCTTTTTTCAAAAGCGATATCTAAAAAATATACAGGGGCAGAACGCATTTGTGTCCACAATTCCATTGGGATGTTAATATCACCAATTCTTTGACTTTCATCTTCTACCCATACTTCCCAAACATCAGGCTGCATAAACGGAAATAGCAAGGTTGCTAATTTATTTTCAAACATTTCTTGTGTAGGCTGAGACGGCATGTTTAAACTCCCAAAAGCAGACCCTTTGTGACAAGCTAATTCTTCAAGATCTATAACCGGTTTTCCCCTTCTTATTAATTCTTTTATCACTTCAGTTTTTCCTGAACCGGTAAAACCGCCCACTACTTTAAATGAAAAATTATATTTAAACGAATCAAGAACATAATTACGAAAAGCTTTATATCCATTAGCTAAAATGGTAACATCAAAACCATATAGTTGAAGTAGCCATGCTACAGCAGCACTACGCATTCCTCCACGCCAGCAATAAATAAACAGCTTTACTTCTTTTACCTGAGAACATTTTGTTTCTTGGGTTATAAGTTTCTCTACCTCCTCCACCATGTTCCGCATTTTAGGACCAAAAAAATCTAATCCTATTTTTATTGCTACTTCCCTGCTTACCTGTTTATAAGCTGTACCTACTCGTTTACGTTCTTCATCTGAAAATAGAGGTAAGTTAATGGCACCAGGTATATGAGCATGTTTATATTCTGAAGGAGAACGTACGTCTAATAATAATGAATCTGTGGCAAGTGAAATGAAATCTTTTGTATGCAAGCGGATGCTTTCCACAGTTCAATTTGGCTAAGTAAAAATAAAAATGCTTCCGGTAAAGGAAGCATTTAAGTTAACGTAGGTGAAGAATTATTTATTGTCTTTTATTTTAGTTCCGTCTTTATCTATTTTAATCTTCTTACCATCTTCAGTTTTGATCTTTGTTTCTCCATCTGCATCAACTTTGATCTTTGTATCATCAGATTTCATTTTATAGCTTCCATCTTTGTCATACTTGATCTTCCAGTCTTTCATTAAATTTTCGTCTTCTGTCTGCCAACGTCTTTCATAAGTAACCCAGTTGTCATTGTTATCTTTGTACATTAGGGCATTGTTATCCATACGTGCTTCACCCTGAGGTTCCCAATTGTCACCACCATATACCCACCAGGTTCTACGGTCTACATAACGCCAAACGGGTTCTCCTGTTTCAGCATTCATACGTTGCCCTGTCTGTGGATCAACATTAATACGTAAAGGTTGTCCTGTGCGTGCATTTAAATAATTACCAGCATCGCTGTTGATCCTGGCAGAATCTGCCATAGCAGCATATTCGCCGGTTATTGCGGTAGTTGTGGTAGTTGTTGTTGTGTCGTTCATTGCAGTATTATCTGCATCGTTATTACATGCTACAACACCAAAAGCCAAAGTAGCTGCTGCCACAAAATTGAAATACTTAGTCTTCATGATTCTAGTTAATTTGTTTCAGCTGATTCATATACAAAAATGAGACCGCAAGGGTCTCATAATGATTATCAGTGCTTTATGCATATTTATCTGTTCATTGAGGCAAGAAATTCTTCATTGCTCTTGGTGCCTCTCATCCTTTTGAGTAGATCATTCATCGCTTCTTCAGAATTCATATCGGTTAAATAAACCCTTAACAGGTTCATTCTCTGCAGTACATCTTTATCTAATAATAAATCATCCCTACGTGTAGATGATGCTACAAGATCAATAGCAGGGAATACTCTTCTGTTAGCCAAACGCCTGTCAAGCTGAAGCTCCATATTACCAGTACCCTTAAATTCCTCAAAAATAACCTCATCCATTTTGCTGCCTGTATCTACAAGGGCTGTGGCAATTATAGTTAAAGAACCACCATTTTCAATTTTACGTGCAGCGCCAAAAAATTGCTTTGGCTTTTGCATAGCATTCGCCTCCACACCACCCGAAAGAACTTTACCTGAAGCGGGGGCAACTGTATTATGGGCCCGGGCCAAACGGGTTATAGAATCTAAAAGAATAACTACATCGTGCCCGCACTCAACCAGTCTTTTAGCTTTTTGTAAGGCTATGGTAGAAACTTTTACATGTTTTTCTGCAGGCTCATCAAAGGTTGAAGCTATAACTTCTGCCTTTACACTTCGTTCCATATCTGTAACTTCCTCTGGTCTTTCATCAACCAGAACTATCATCAGGTAGCATTCAGGATGGTTTTCTGCAATAGCATTTGCTACCGCCTTTAGCAACATTGTTTTACCAACTTTAGGCTGGGCTACAATCAAACCTCTTTGACCTTTACCAATGGGGGTAAAAAGATCCATCATCCTTGTGCTGTAATTATCACCTCTGGTTACCAGGTTTAATTTTTCAAAAGGAAAAAGTGGTGTCAGGTAATCAAATGGAACCCTGTCTCTTACCTCTTCCGGGCTTTTTCCATTAATACTTTCAACTTTTAGTAATGCAAAATATTTTTCTCCTTCTTTTGGTGGTCGAACAGATCCATAAACTGTATCGCCTGTTTTTAATCCAAATAATTTAATCTGGGAAGGAGACACATAAATATCATCCGGGGATGATAAATAATTATAATCTGATGACCTTAGAAAACCATAACCATCAGGCATCATTTCTAATACACCTTCAGCTATAATAATTCCATCAAATTCTATATTAAACTGTTGTTCACGCTGTTGTTCGCGTTTTTGAGGAAAAAATTTATTTATTTGTTGACCGCGTTCAGGAGGAATAATAATATCTTCTTTTTCCCCGGCTTGTTCAACAGGTGCAGTTGAAATCGTTTCGGGAACTTCATTGTTAATTTCTTCGGGCTTTAAAGTTTCCGTTTCTGTAATTTCTTCGGTGTCAGTTTTTTTCTTTGGTTTTTTTGTACGATCATCTTTTTTAACTACTCCGGCTTTTTTCAATTGCTTTTTTTCTTCCGGTGCCGAAGTGTCTTCAACAATTGCTTCTTCTACCGAATTGGCTGTAGTAGCCTTAAC
>MWWA01000122.1_pt1 | contig 23854 bp, 15 predicted proteins | sample 1047341 | NCBI WGS metagenome assembly MWWA01 (sample SAMN06349978, study PRJNA376086) | soil metagenome | isolation source: MS5-1 sample Antarctic (ecotone) soil | place: Antarctica | collected 2015-01-13
ACGTACCATTGAGCCATGCTGCCATTCTTGAAGCGCAGTTGCTGATGCTTGCATCACATAATATTCTGAATCCACAGAATGGTACACCCATTACTCTTCCTTCACAGGACATGGTATTGGGATTGTATTACATTTCAAAAGGAAAGAAAACTACCGACACGGAGAAAGTGAAAGGTGAAGGCAAAGTATTTTATTCTTCAGAAGAAGTAATTATTGCCTATAACGAAGGCATCGTTGAATTACATGCATGGATTAAAGTAAAAGCCAATGTTCTTGAGAATAATGAATTGAGTAGTAAACTTATTGATACCACAGTAGGTCGTGTATTATTCAACCAGTCTGTTCCTAAAGAGGTGGGTTTTGTAAATGCATTATTAACCAAGAAAAACCTTAGGGAGATCATTGGAGATATTATAACCATCACCAGTATCCCAAAAACTGCTAAGTTCCTGGATGAGATCAAAACCATGGGATTCCGCATGGCATTTCAGGGTGGTTTATCGTTCAACATTAATGACCTCATCATTCCTGCGATAAAAGAAGAGTTGCTGGAAAATGCAAAAGTTGAGGTGGATGAGGTTTGGGATAATTACAATATGGGTTTGATCACCAATAACGAACGTTATAACCAGATAGTTGATATCTGGAGTAGAGTAGATACCCGTTTAACTGAAACTTTGATTCGTGAACTGGCGGCAGATAAACAAGGATTTAATTCTGTTTATATGATGCTTGATTCAGGTGCCCGTGGCTCTAAACAACAGATCAAGCAGCTGGCCGGGATCAGGGGATTAATGGCTAAACCACGTAAATCGGGTTCTACTGGTTCAGAAATTATTGAAAATCCGATCCTTTCCAACTTCAAAGGTGGATTGAATGTATTAGATTATTTTATCTCTACACACGGTGCACGTAAAGGTTTGGCGGATACTGCACTTAAAACTGCTGATGCCGGTTATCTTACCCGTCGTTTAGTGGACGTTGCACAGGATGTTGTAATAACAGAAGAAGATTGCGGTACATTAAGAGGAATTGCAACTACTGCATTAAAAGATAATGAAGATATTATTGAACCATTAAGTGACAGGATCGAAGGTCGTACATCCGTTCATGATATTTATAATCCATTGACAGATGAATTGATTGTTGAAGCGGGAACTGAAATCAGTGAACCCATTGCCAGGCATATTGAAGAAGTGGCTATTGAAGCAGTTGAAATCCGTTCGGTATTGACCTGCGAAAGCCGCCGTGGTGTTTGTGTAAAATGTTATGGTAAAAACCTGGCAACAGGTTACCTGGCACAGAAGGGTGATGCGGTTGGTATCATTGCAGCTCAATCAATTGGTGAACCAGGTACGCAGTTAACATTACGTACATTCCACGTAGGTGGTGTTGCGGGTTCTGCTTCAGTAGAATCTTCTCTGGTAGCAAAGTTTGACGGTATGGTTCAATTTGATGGATTAAGAACTGTAGTTACTACTAATAATGAGGGAGAAAAAGTGCAGGTTGTTATCGGTCGTACTGGCGAAGTGCGTATCATGGATGTAAAAGCTGACCGGTTGTTAATTACTAATAACGTGCCTTATGGGGCTTCATTAAAAGTAAAGGATGGTCAACATGTAAATAAGGGTGATGTGATTTGCTCTTGGGATCCTTACAATAATGTAATTATTGCGGAAGTTAATGGTAACGTTCGTTTTGAAAACGTAGTAGAAGGTATAACTTATCGTGAAGAAGCCGATGAACAAACAGGGCACCGCGAAAAAGTTGTTATTGAAACAAAAGATAAAGCCAGAATTCCTTCCATTTTTGTAGAAGGAAAAGAAATAAAATCATACAACTTACCTACGGGTAGTCATATAATTAAGGAAGAAGGGGAAGAAGTAAAAGCTGGCCAGGTTATCGTGAAAATACCCAGAATTCTTGGTAAGCTCCGGGATATCACCGGTGGTCTTCCAAGGGTAACTGAATTATTCGAAGCACGTAACCCGAGTAATCCTGCGATTGTAAGCGAAATTGACGGTGTGGTTAGTATGGGTACTATTAAAAGAGGTAACCGGGAAATTATTATAGATGCTAAAGATGGTGTTACCAAAAAATACCTGGTTCCATTAACCCGCCAGATTTTAGCACAGGATGGAGATTTTGTAAAAGCAGGTGTTGCTTTGAGCGATGGCCAGGTGGCACCGTTCGATATACTATCTATTAAAGGTCCGTTTGCCGTACAGGAATATGTAGTGAATGAAATTCAGGAAGTTTACCGTTTGCAGGGTGTACGTATCAATGATAAACACATTGAAGTAATTGTAAGACAAATGATGCGTAAGGTGAATATTGTTGATCCTGGTGATACACGCTTTTTAGAAGATGACCTGACAGACAAATTTGAATTCCTGGAAGAGAATGATTGGGTGTTTGATAAAAAAGTAGTTACCGATCCGGGAGAAAGCACTAAACTTCGTCCAGGCCAGATCGTTAGTCTGCGTGAAGTAAGGGAAGAGAATTCCATTCTTCGCCGGAATGATAAAAAGCTTATTGAGTTCCGTGATGCCAAAGCAGCCACATCGGCCCCGACTTTATTGGGGATTACCAAAGCATCACTGGGTACACAAAGCTGGATATCGGCAGCTTCTTTCCAGGAAACCACCAAAGTTTTATCATCAGCAGCCATACAGGGTAAAGCAGATGAAATGATGGGACTGAAAGAAAATGTTATAACAGGTCACCCGATACCTGCTGGAACCGGCTTGCGTGAATTTGATAACATGATCGTTGGTAGTAAAGAAGAATATGAATTGTTGCAAACCACCCGTGAGGCAATGGCTTTTGATGAAGAAGAATAATTAAAATAATGGTTAGCAGAAAATTTACCTTTCTGCATTACCAGGAAATAAAAGAAAAGTAGGAAGCAAACCTTCCTACTTTTCTTTATAAAAAGGTCCATTAAATTAATATCGTATTCTTAACCATAGAATGAGTTTAAAATACAGTATAATGGTCTGTGAAAGCTTTTAACAATTTTCTTTTAGTGCAAGGGTATATCTTGCGACCAAAGGTTCTGAAAATGAAAAATATTTCTACAATTTTAAGTGTACTCGCACTTTTATTAATCGCTGTATTGTTTTACCTCCACTTCAGTTCAGGCAATACGTCCAAAATTTCATCAAGATCAGATAGTTCTGACAGCACCTTTACCAGTGATGAATTTCGTATCGCCTATTTTGAAATGGATTCTTTAGAAAACAATTTTGAAATGGTAAAGGAAGTAAAAAATGAACTGACGAAAAAGGAGGAAGCCATTAATACTGAGTTAACACGTTTGGAAAAAAATTATCGGGACAAGATCACAAAATATCAAAACCAGGGTCCCACTATGACGCAGGTTCAATCTGAAGCCGCCCAGCGCGATGTAATGCAGATGCAACAAAATATCCAGAATCGTAAACAGGCGCTTGACCAGGAATACCAGGATTTTTACATGCGGCAAATGAAAAGTGTAAAGGATAAGATTGAAGGATTTTTGAAAGAATACAATCAATCAAAAGGCTATTCATATATTGTTGCGCATGAACCAGGTTTATTTTATTACCGGGATTCAATTTATAATATTACCCAGGATGTAATAAAAGGATTGAATAATCTGCATAAGAAAAAGTAAATCATCTTTGTCTATCAATAGCAGCTTAAAAAATTTCAATAAATTAACCCGGTAAATTTGCCGGGTTTTTGTTTGAATTTACACCGGGATATAATCGCTGTAAAAAACTTATCTTGAAATAGTATTTATGGAAGACATCGATAAACTTTTTAAAACGTTTTCATCCTTGCGGGTCGGTGTAATCGGCGATGTTATGCTTGACACTTATATGTGGGGCAATGTAGAGCGTATTTCCCCTGAAGCGCCGGTTCCAGTTGTAAGTATGCATCACCGTGAACAGCGCATAGGAGGAGCTGGAAATGTAGCGCTCAATATCTGTTCTTTAGGTGGCAAAGCATCTATTATTTCAGTTATCGGCAATGATGAAGAGGGGAAGAAATTGCAGGATTTATTTAACGAAAATCAAATTGATACTTCTTATCTGGCGCAATCCGGGGATCGCATCACCACTAATAAAATACGAATCATCAGCCGTAATCAGCAAATGATGCGCCTGGATGCTGAAATAACTAATGACTTAAATAGTGAACTGGAAAATCTGTTATTTGAAAGCCTTACTCAATTTATCAATAAAGAAAAGCCAAACATAATTATTTTTGAAGATTATAATAAGGGCGTGCTAACAGAAAATTTTATTTCCAGGGCCATCAGCCTTTGCCGGCGAAAAAAGGTAATTACTGCTGCAGATCCTAAAAGGAAAAATTTTTTTTCCTATCGGCATGTTGATATTTATAAACCTAATCTAAAAGAAGTTAAAGAAGGTCTCAACTTAATTTTTGATGAAGTAAGCCTTTCATTATTGAAAAATATCCATGCTGAAATTCACAAATTGCTAAAACATCGTGTATCCCTTATAACATTATCCGAAAAGGGAATTTTTTACCAGGATTCAAACAATGCTGCCATTATACCTTCGCACATGCGAAAGATATCTGATGTATCAGGTGCAGGTGATACGGTTATTGCAGTTGCATCACTTGTATATGCTGCCACCCAAAATGCCCACCTTATGGCTGAAGTAGCCAATATTGCCGGCGGCCTGGTTTGCGAAGAAGTTGGAACGGCAGCTGTCAAAAAAGAAAAATTGTTACAGGAATGTATGTTCTTATTATCCTAATGGAAATATAATAATTCCGAGACTGGTTTATATAAGTTTAAAACTGATGATTAAAATGAAAAAATTTTCAATAGCAATACACGGAGGGGCAGGTACCATTTTAAAAAAGGATATGACCAAGGAACTTGAGTCCGCTTATTTGGATGGCCTGCGGGAAGCGCTGTTATCCGGATATACTGTATTAGAAAATGGAGGAACATCATTACTGGCTGTTGAGACTGCGGTATCAAATCTTGAAAACAACATATTGTTCAATGCGGGCAGGGGCTCCGTATTCAGCCATAATGGCTTACATGAAATGGATGCAGCAATCATGAATGGCAAAACGCTGGATGCCGGTGCTGTGGCTGGAGTAACAAATATTGCCAACCCCATAAAATTGGCAATGCTTGTAATGCAAAACAGTGAGCATGTATTATTGAGTGGGCAAGGTGCAAATGATTTTGCAACAGAGCAGGGATTTTCTTTTGAACAAAATGAATATTTTTTCAGCCAGTTGCGATACGATCAATGGCAGGTTTTACTGGGTTCAGATAACTATGCATTGGATCATTCAAATCCTGTTAATGAAATAAAAGATGGGAAAAAGTTTGGAACCGTTGGGGCTGTTGCATATGACCAGTTCGGAAATGTTGCCGCCTCAACCAGTACAGGGGGCATGACCAATAAAAAATATGGCAGAATAGGGGACAGCCCTTTAATTGGCTGCGGTACCTATGCTAATAATAAAACTTGTGCAATCAGTTGTACCGGTCATGGTGAACCGTTTATAAAAGCAGTTGCGGCGTATGATGTAAGCTGCCTGATGGAATATAAAGGAATGAGTTTACAGCAGGCAATGAATGAAGTAGTACATGTAAAACTTGTTAAGCTGCAGGGCGAAGGCGGAATGATTGGTGTGGATAGCCATGGAGATACAGCGATGATTTTTAATAGCGCCGGAATGTACCGGGCAAGCAAATCCAGCGATAGTAAAATGGAAATTGCAGTTTATAAATAAAACTGGTTTCTTATTAATTAAGCAAACCAGTTTTGATAAAATATTTACATGAAAAAATATGCGGTTATCGTGGCTGGTGGAACCGGCAAAAGAATGCAAAATGATATACCAAAGCAGTTTCTGTTAATAAATAATAAGCCGGTTTTATTTTATACACTAAATGTTTTTTTGAAAACATTTAATGATCTTCAGATCATCCTGGTATTGCCTGTTGAATTTATGTCAATGGGCAGGGAAATTATAGATGGATATTTTAACAATGAAAGAATAATTATTACGGCTGGTGGCGATACCCGTTTTCAATCAGTAAAAAATGGCTTGCAACTGGTGGTTGAAGAATCCATTGTTTTCGTACATGATGGCGTAAGGTGTCTATTATCTCCAGATCTGATAAAACGATGTTATGACCAGGCTATTGAAACCGGCTCTGCTATACCGGCAATTGCTATCAAAGACAGTGTACGTATCATTACGGACGAAGGGAATGAAGCATTAGATCGTTCAAGCATAAAATGTATCCAGACTCCACAAACTTTTCACAGCAAAATTTTATTACCCGCATTTAATATTGATTATAAAGACAAGTTCACCGATGAGGCAACGGTAGTGGAAGCGTATGGCTTAAAAGTTTTTTTGATAGAGGGTGAAGAAAATAACATCAAGATCACCCGCCCGGTTGACATGCTGGTAGCAGAAAAGTTGATAGGAGATTTTAGTTAAGTGCCCATTGCATTTTATTTTTTTAAAAGATTTACCGGGAAAGGTAAATTGTTATAATGCCAATGATAATAGGATTCATTCATCGGCCCGAAATTTTCATAGAAACTTTTAACTCCAGGCAAATCACTTCCTTCAAAATCAAGAAATAATTCAGAACCTGCAAATTCTTTTATAATGCAATCAAATAGAAAATGATTAGCAGAAAGGCGCCTGCCTTTTTCAGTATTTGTATTCATAACATTATATATCCGTTTTGAATCCGATAACAACAATGCAGAAGCAATCATATAGCCTTCCTCATCTTTGATTTCCCTGATGATACATTGATCATTTGCCTGTAAATAGTGACATAGTACAGAAAATTGGTGGTAATGTTTTTCTTTTACACCGGGCATCCTGTTTCCATAATGTGACCGGAAATTTTGAATAGCTGCATCAATATTAGTGGCATTATGGTATTCCATATTATGCTTTAGAGCTATTTTTAAATTATTCAAAAGATCGGTTTTGTATTTTATGCGCAGGTTGTTATAATCTGTTTTAAGATCAAGAATGTAATTGGTTAAAATATGTGCGTGTTGCCATTCAGCGGTTTCCGCGTTGCCATAATTAAAAACCCAATCTCCATACCTGGTAAATGAAGTAATCTTTTTTACCAGTTGATTTATAAATTCGCCGGGCCATTTCCCAAACCAACCACCTTGTTGCATAAAAGGGGGCTGGTAACAGTAACGTATACCCATTTTTTTATTCCATATTAATGGCATTACTGCTTCATAATCATTTATCAATAGCGCATCCCAGTTTTCCGCCATATGATTTAAATAATATGAATAACCATAGATCAAACCATTTGGGGCATTGTCAATACATTCATCCCATTTTTTGAAATTGATCTGTGCATGTGGCAGGTATGTAATTCCGGGGATGTTCATTTACAAACTTATCCACTCACTGAGTGAAGAGGTTTTAACCTGTGAAAAATCAATGCTGAATGAAATAGTTTTAAAAAACCGGCCTTTTTTGTCTATGGTTGATTGAATGTAATCTTTATACACATTGCTATACAGGACAGGCATATAAATATTTAATACATTTTTAAATAAAGAGATTTGCAAACCGGCATTGAATAAAAATCTGTCCGATTCAGCATCCTTTTCCCATGCCCCTGCATAGGTTCCGGCATCGGCGTATATCTTTAAAGGGATTTTTACGGGCAGAACCTGTAATGGATTAATGGATTCAGGTATTGTTGTTGAAAAATTAACCGCCATTAACCAGTCATCGGTTTTTCCTGTTTTCTCGGCAAGTAAATCTGTTCTTACTTTAAAACCTCCATCCCTTATCATCATCTGCTGGTTGGCAAATCCTTCAAATTCATTGCGGCCAACAAAATAATCACTATAGGTATAGTCTTCGTACCCATTGGCGCCGGTCATGTTCAGGTGATAACGATCGGTTTCAAATTGTTTGGCAATGGTTTTATTGCCAGTATATAAAAACTTACCCGCAAAAAAACGGACATCCATACCACCCTCAACACCATAATTGAAAAAATAATTTGCAGTGAGTGCCGAACGTACAAAATTCTTACCATGCTCCAGTTTTACCTCCAGATCATAAGGGTAAAGAGTTCTGAAATTTTCAATAGATAAACTTAATTGATGTAAAGTTCTTTTTTTCCCGGTGGTCCTGACTGCCGGGTATACGATGGTATCACCTCCTGCAAATAAAGAGTCCTGGTAAAAACGAAACTGGTCCTCATGTATAAAATAAGTTTTCCATTGTATATAGCTATGTATATTGGAAAGCGGATCTTTTTTAGGGAGTGTAAATCGTACTCCCGGTACCAGTTTTGTAAATGAAAGAACGGTTTTATTATCCTGTGAGTCTGTAAATTCATTCATGGAGAATTTAGCTGCGTTAACAAAGAGATCTATCTTCCGGAAATGTTTTCCAGGAAATAAACTATAATTTAATTTACTTAATCCCGTCAATTTTCCTGAGCCGGTTCCATACATGGGCGCAACAAAAAACTGTAATTTGGTGGGAGGTAATTTATAGTTTGAGATTAATCCGCCGATCATCAGTTTGTCATAGTAATTGGCACCTAATGCAGGACTGATGAGCAGGATGTTTTTGTCAAAGATTTCATTTTTTAGCTTGTTTATATCTAAGGGAGTTACAACTTTCCAGCCATGGATCTTTTTACCTGGTAAAAGGCCATTAATGGTGAAAAGGTCAAACAAACTATCCAAGTTCTTACCACTTGTTGTCTCCAAAGCCGTTTGCATATCAGTAGGAGTAACATGCTGAAATTTCTTTGTTAAAAAATAGCGTTGCATCCCATTATCAAAATCTTCACGTCCTATATATTCTTCAATCTTTTTAATGATCGCAGCTGCTTTATAATAGGGAATGATATTATAATTCATGGCACTCAGATCTTCAGATGAACTATTGGCGGGTTGATCCAGTTTCTGCCGTGCCTGTGTTTCAAAAAGTATCCGGGAATAATCTGGTGTGGATTGTTTATGAATTTGTTTTGATTGGGAGGAAACCCATTCTTCATACCGGTTTCCGTAATAGGTGTTTACTCCTTCGTCTAACCATGGCTGTTTCCGTTCATTATTGGCCAGGATGCTTTGGAACCAATTATGTCCTATTTCATGTTCAATCAGCATGGCAAGCGTACTGCTGTCCTGTATGCCGCTAATGATAGTAAAACCCGGGTATTCCATTCCGCCTGTAAAACCCTGCGGCCCGCTTACGATATTCACGGTTTGATAAGGATATTCTCCGATCCACTGGCTGCGTGTAGTTAAAGTATTCGCAATGGTTTCAAAACTATTTTTCCATAAATCTTCATCACCTGGCGGAAAAAAAATAAAGGCTTCAACATTTTTATTGTTTAATGGAACAGACAGGTTTTTTACAATGAGATGAGTACTTGCTACCCATGCAAAATCAGTTACATTTTCCTGTTTAAAATGCAAGGTTTTAAAACTTGTAGAAATGGGTGCTTCAAGCTTCTGCCCGGTTACATTTCCCTTTGGAAGCCTGAGACTTTTGTTGATTTCATTTTTAGGTGCTTCCCGGTTTAACATCCAATGCTTTTCCTTTTCATCCTGCAGAACACCGGTAGCGGCTACAACATAATCTGCCGGAAGGGTGATGCGTACATCATAATTTCCAAATTCATTATAAAATTCACCCTGGTCAAGATATGGCATGGGATGCCAGCCATGCGCATCATAAACTGCAGGTTTAGGATACCATTGCGTTACCTGGTATTGCTGATCCACATGACCACCCCTCGAAAAATTGTAGGGTAGTTTTATGTGAAATGGTGTTGTTATTTCTACACTATTACCTGGAAGCAGCGGAACTGGCAACATTACTTTTATAATGTCAATATGTTCAGGATGATCTTCAGTTTGGGCTGTAATATCATTAATCTTAAATTCCAGTCTATTGATATAACCCTTGTCTTCTTTGGCCGAAAAATAAAAAGCAGTATTACCATTTTTTAAAAGCTGTTCGCTGAAAGCTGTACGATCATTTTTAAATGCATTGGGCCAGATATGAAACCAGATAAAATGCAAGGTATCAGGGGAATGATTGGTATATACGATTCTTTCAAATCCATCCAGGGTATGTTCTTCGGTGTTTAAGGAAACATCTATATCATGATTCACTTCTTGTTGCCAGTATGAAACGGATTTATTCGGCTGAGAAAAACCAGCATTCAATAAAAGGAAGAAGTGTATCAGGAGGAAAAAAGCTTTTCTCAAAATGAGCGTGTTTTACCAAAAATAAATTGCCGTTGCCAGCATTAAAAATATAATTTGAAACGCAGCGTAGCGTTTTTTATTTTCCTTTTCCGGTAAATATGATGCGTACGGTATGCAGCATAATTTTAAAATCAAGTGCAAGCGATATGTTTTCAATATAAAGCAGGTCAAACCGGCTTCTTTCTATCATCTCTTCAACATTTTCGGCATACCCGAATTGCACCATTCCCCATGATGTCAGGCCGGGTTTTACTTTTAAAAGATATTTATAAAAGGGAGATCGCATTACGATCTGGTCAATGTAAAATTTTCTTTCAGGCCTCGGTCCTACCAGGCTCATGTCGCCTTTTAAAATATTCCAGAGTTGCGGTAATTCATCCAGCCTCCACTTACGCATAACCTTTCCCCATGGTGTAATTCTTTTATCATGATCAGATGATAATGCAGGGCCTTCTTTTTCTGCATCCGGGTACATCGATCTGAATTTATACATCATGAACGGTTGTCCTTTATATCCTATGCGTTCCTGCGAATAAATCACTGGTCCGGGTGAAGTGATCCGTAACCTGAAAATGACATATAATATCAGGGGGGATAATAAAAATATCCCGGCTGTTGACATAAAAATGTCGATTAATCTTTTAACGGGTTGTTGCCATTCAGGCATCAAATTCGTTTTTAAGGTAATCATAGGCGCCCCCAAAACATTACTGACTTTAACAGAACCGGAAAGAATGTCCAATGTGTCGGGAGGTATTCTTACTTCCACATTTTTTTCACTTAACTGGTTAATGATATTTTCTAATAAAGGTTTTTCTTTTTTCCCCAGGGCAATTACTACCTGGTGTATATTATTTTCATCAATGATTTTTTCCAGTTCATCTATATTGCCGAATTTCAAAAGTTGTTTAGGCAGCAAAGATCTTTCTTCTTTATTTCCTGTATTCAAAAAGCCAGTATACCGGAATCCTTCCTGGTGTAATGGTTCTGATGTTTCTTTAAAAAGTTGTAAAGCTTTTTCCTGGCTCCCAACCAACAAAGTATTAAAAAAAACTTCTCCTTTCATCAATTGTCTTTTAACCTTATTCAGAATGATCAGCCGGCCAAACCAGGTTAAAAGAAAATGCAGTAGAAACAAGCTTGCAAATGCACGATAATAATAATTGTAATCACTGTTTACATCGTCCAGGATTAACAGGAAAAAAAGAGCGGTTACTCCAAACAGGGAAGTAATAAAAGTCCTGGTAAATTCTAAAAGCCTGGATTTTTTATAAAGTTGCAAATAAGTACCCGATAAAGAATAGAGAATTAACCAACCGAGGGGGACCAAAAATAAACCTCTCCAGAAGTTTGCATCAATCTGAAGTTCATCATTTATTTTTAAAGGCTCTTCGAGCAGCCACTTTCTTACAAAATAAAAAGTCCCCCATACCAGCATGGCAGTGATTATATCTACAAAAGCATACCAGCTAATATGAATGGATTTTGAATTATTCATGAAGTGATCAGCGGGCTATATTGAGATTCCCAATTTTTTGCAGTATCAGGTGAGCTACATCCATGGCGGCATATCCATCCGTTTCACTTACCATGGTGGGTGTGTTATTTAAAATTGCATTACGAAATTCTTCCAATTCTTTTTTAATGGCATTCACTTCAGGTACAGGAGGATTAGCAATAGCAATCGTTTTAACACCATTCGGAGTTTCAATATCAAATGCAAATGCATTGGTGTCCTGATCATCTTTTAATTTGATGATCTCTGTTTTTTTATTCAGGAAATCAATTCCTATGTAAGCATCTTTCTGAAACAATCGCATTTTCCGCATTTTTTTCATGGAGATCCTGCTGGAAGTGAGATTTGCTACGCAGCCATTATTAAATTCAATTCTTACATTGGCAATATCAGGCGTTTCCGTGATAACTCCTACACCGCTGGCCGAAATGGTTTTTACATCACTCTTTACAATACTTAAAACGATATCTATATCATGTATCATCAGGTCCAGTATCACACTTACTTCTGTACCCCTGGGATTGAATTGCGCCAGGCGATGCACCTCTATAAACATGGGATTCAGATTTGCACCTTTCAAAGCCAGAAAGGCAGGATTGAACCTTTCTACATGGCCAACCTGGAATTTAATATTTGATTCCTGTACTAATTTGACCAATTCCCTGGCTTCCTGCATCGTATGAGCAAGGGGTTTTTCCACAAATACATGTTTGCCCTTTATAATTGCTGCTTTGCAAAGCGTATAATGGTGATTGGTAGGAGCAACGATATCTACCGCATCACAGGCATCCATTAACGATTCGTAGTTATCAAATCTTTTTAAGCCATAAGTTTCTTCAACGGATGCTGCTGTGTTATCATCAGGTTCATAAAAACCTGCCAGTTCAACTTCATTAATCTCTTGCCAGTTATTCAAATGAAATTTACCCAAATGACCCGTACCGAACACGCCAACTTTTAACATATGAAAAATTAAGGGGCAAAGATAATATTCCTTTAGCAGCCCTGAATAAGAGTTGCGAAGTAATCTGGTTTCAATAAATTTTTAAGGATAAAGATGCGGTGTAGCTTTATTTGTTCTGCCTGAATATCAAATGCAGGAAGGTTGTAAACAATTTTAAAAAACGCCAAATTCAATTAACTAATCGGGGAGAGTAATAAATACAGACCTTCGGCGGACAGGCGAAATATTTTTTGTTTTATGTCCTTTACCGGTGGTGTCCTCCGCCAACAACACTTCACCGGGTTTAAAACAGCGCCTGTCTCCAAGCGAAGTTTCAATTTCAATTTCACCATCCAGTAAAATAATATATTGTTTTTGAGGCGCTGTATGGAAATCATAATCATACGAGGGGTCTACATCGCGAAAGATTATTTCCTTAGCGAATTTAGTCTCTGAAAGAAACCCGATGGGACCCGCATCTTTTAACGGTATGATGATATCTTCAAAATGACTGTCACCATTCGCATCGCTGTATATCCTGGTTATTTGAAACATACTTTTAATTGAAGATTAACCTGTTTGCATGTTCAATTTCGTCCTCGTTTATAGTATGTCCCATATCCTTATAAATTTTTTCCGTAACATCCGCATGCATATTTTGGAGAATTTGGGTTGTTGCATGAACTCTTTCAACCGGAATATGCATATCCGGATCACTGCTGCCAATAAATACAGGAGTGTTATTAAAATCACCTGAATAGTTTTCAGTGTAAATTTTATTACCAATTAATCCCCCGGTAAAAGCAGCCACGCCTCCATACAGCATGGCATTGCGGGCAACAAATTCAAGGGAAAGGCAGGCACCCTGGGAGAAACCGGTGAAATAGATATGTTCAACCGGAATGCCCTGGTCAATAATATCATCAACCAATTCTTTCAATAAATTTAGAGCAGATGAAAGCCAGGGTTCGTTTTGTTCAGGGACTGCCAAAAATGAAAGAGGATACCAGCTATTGCCTGTTGCTTCCGGAGCAAACAGCGCATACTCATCAACGTTCAAATGGGCTGCAAAACCCAGGATATCTTCAGCCGTGCCGCCCCTGCCATGAAGCATGATCAATGCTTTTTTTGCTTCTGAAATATTTTTACCCCTTGTTACGATGTTTTTTTTATGCATACCTGAATTATTTAATCTTATTTCTATCCTTGATCGATAACCGGTAACACCTTTTCGATCTGGCGGCGATGTGCTTCATATTGTTCCGGTAATTTAAGATGTTCACCCAATTCATTCACCGGTTCATCAATGGAAAATCCAGGATTATCGGTGGCAATTTCAAATAATACACCGCCCGGTTCACGAAAGTAAAGAGAGAAAAAATAATTTCGGTCTATCTTCTCCGTTATACGCAACCCGGCTTTCACAACTTTTTCCCTGTACTGCATCAATACATTTTCATCCTTAACCCTGAATGCAATATGATGATTGGTGCCGGCTGCATTGATGCCTGGATTTTCATCCGGGCTTAATAACAAATCAATAGTGTTTGCAGAGCCAATGGCATCTGTTGTAAAGCGGTGCCGGTTGTTTTCCTGGCCTGCTGGTTTGTATCCCAAAATGCTGATCAACACAGCAGCCGTAGCTTTGATATCCTTTAATGTAAGCGTAACGCTATGAAATCCTTTTATGGCCACATCATTGTTGATTTCAGGTGTTTGCCATGACTGCCGGTTATCTGTTTTTTTTGAAACAACCAGGTGCAAATGCAAGCCATCCGGATCACGAAAAGAAAGCAACTGTTCGCCAAATCTTTCTTCCACTTCATCGTGTGCTACATTATTTTGTACGAAACGGATTTTCCAAAAGTCCAGGCTGCCGGCAGGAACAGAATATCCTATATCCGTGGCCATACCAGCTCCATTTTTTCCCGGCTTTACATTTGCCCAGGGAAAAAATGTGAGGATGGTGCCGGGCGTTCCTGATTCATCACCAAAATAAAAATGATAAGTACCGGGATCATCGAAATTGACGGTCTTTTTAACCAGTCTTAATCCCAGTATTTTAGTATAAAAATTAAAGTTGCGTTGGGCATTTCCTGCAATCGCTGTTATGTGATGCAAACCCAGGATTTTATTTTCCATCATGAATTAATTAACTTGTTTAACCAATTGTATTTCTGCATGAATTTTAATGCCATCGCTCATAACAACACTGCCAGCTTCCGTCACTGTATTCCAGGTTAATCCGAATTCTTTGCGACTGATTTTACCTTCTACTGTAAAACCCGCCTTTGTTTGTCCGTAACCACCACGACTAATCCACCTTTTTCAACTTTCAGTTTAACGGGTTTTGTTATACCATGAATAGCCAGGTTACCTTCTAAAGTTCCTTCATTTCCATTAACAACATAATTGTTGCTGGTAAATTTTAATTGAGGATGGGTATCAGCATCAAAAAAATCAGCCGATTTCAGGTGTGTATCTCTTTGTTCGTTGTTGGTATCGATTGAATTGATATCTGCTGTAAACTCAATTTTGTTCGCATTTTTAAAATCAGCCGAATCTGTTATAACCGACAGGTCAAAGTTTTTAAATGTACCCGTAACATTGGTGATCATCAGGTGTTTTACTTTAAATTGCAGTTCGCTGTGTTTCGGGTCTAATGTCCATGTTGTTGCCATAATTATTCTTTTTATTTTTTATGAATGATTAAATGATTTAAGGGATGATTTATTTCCCTTTTTGTTTCTTAGACAAAATTACCTGGTACTCATTGCACCACCATTGAGATAGGATAATTAATTGCATTGACATAGGTCACACATTGGAGTTAATGACATTCATCCAAAAAGCAAACAGGTTATATTAATGCATTGAATGATTATTAATCCGGAGAATATCTTATCAACCATTAATTTTGAACAGGCATTTAAACAGATTGATAAATGAGTTACGAAGCATATATCATTGATGGAATAAGAACGCCGATAGGAAATTTTGGAGGTACGCTTTCAGCTATCCGGGCAGATGACTTAGCGGCTATGGTTATCCGTGAGTTAGTAAAAAGAAATTCATCTGTTCCATTGGAGGCGATAGATGACGTGATCATGGGTTGCAGTAACCAGGCAGGTGAAGATAACCGGAATGTAGCCAGGATGGCATTACTGTTAGCTGGCTTACCCGTTACCGTTCCCGGTGAAACTGTTAACCGGCTGTGTTCTTCAGGAATGTCAGCGATCATTCATGCAGCCAGGGCCATTGCAGCTGGTGATGGAGATATTTTTATTGCAGGTGGTGTTGAACACATGACCCGTGCACCACTGGTGATTGCCAAACCATCAAAGGGTTTTGGTAACGATTCCAAAATGGAAGATTCCAGTTTTGGCTGGCGCTTTGTAAATCCAAAGATGAAAGAAATGTATGGTATCGATCCGATGGGTAATACCGCAGAAAATCTGGTAGAAAAATATAACATAAGCCGGGAAGACCAGGACTTGTTTGCTTATCATTCTCAAATGAAAGCAACCCGTGCCCAGGAAAATGGGTGGTTGGATGAAGAAATTGTACCGGTTGAAATTCCACAAAAGAAAAAGGAACCGATTATTTTTTCGAAAGATGAATTTATTAAACCAGCAACTACGGTAGAAGCGCTGGCTAAATTGAAACCGGCTTTCAAACAGGATGGAACAGTTACTGCAGGGAATGCATCCGGATTAAATGACGGCGCAGCGGCCAGTTTCATTGTATCTCAAAAAGCGGTTCAGCAATACCAATTAAAACCTTTGGCGCGGATCATTAGTTCAGCAGTTGTAGGGGTTGAACCACGGATCATGGGGATCGGCCCTGTTGCGGCGTCTCAAAAAGCATTGGAAAAGGCCGGTCTCAGTTTAGATGATATCGATGTTATTGAACTGAATGAAGCGTTTGCCGCACAAAGTTTAGCCTGTATCCGGGCATTGGGGTTGCAGGATGATGATCCGAGAATAAATATAAATGGTGGTGCTATTGCAATGGGACATCCTTTGGGTATGTCGGGAACCCGGATTGTTTACTCGGCAGCATTATCCCTGCAGCGCCTTAAAAAAAAATATGCATTAGCCACTATGTGTGTGGGAGTGGGACAGGGGTATGCCATGATAATAGAAAGCGTATAGATTGGTTATTAACCAGTCATAACCAATGGATTAACTAATAATTAAAAACAATTTTTGGTGAAATATCAAAACACTTATCTTTGCCACCCTGTTGATAAAAAAGGTGCCAGAAGGGGTAAAAAAATAGATGGAATTAAAGTTCTTTAGAAAAATATTGGATCGGTAGTTCAGCCGTAGAAAATCAAAGCGACGAAGGAGCATTAGATTTTCTAGGTCCCCGATCAGCGAAGCGTTATCGGGATTGGTTAGAATAAAGTTGGATCGGTAGTTCAGCCGTAGAAAATCAAAGCGACGAAGGAGCATTAGATTTTCAAGGTCCCGATAAGCGAAGCGTTATCGGGATTGTTTAGAATAAAATTGGATCGGTAGTTCAGTTGGTTAGAATGCCGCCCTGTCACGGCGGAGGTCGCGGGTTCGAGTCCCGTCCGGTCCGCAGAGTCAATTTCAATACAAATTAAAAGCCTGCAAATCGTTGATATGCAGGCTTTTTGTTTTTGTAACAAATAAACAATGGACTTCTAAGTATTCTTCAAACCGTTCAACTAATTGAAAGAACTGACGAATGAAACAACACTAAGCCACCATGAAGATTTGAAAATTTATATTAATCAACAAGAGCAAAAGCTAGCTCGTAGCAATCAAAGTTCTACAATCAAAAATAAATAGGACAACAAGCGCAAACAATCAATTAATTAGAGATGCTACATTAATTCTGAATTAAAATAGCATATCGCTCTTTCTTCCCCATATTCGTATGGACGGATTAGCAACAGAGCACGCTCAATTTTATCAGAAAACTGTAATTTCTAAATTTTACTGCTTTTTAATTTCATACCCCTCATAGCATCAAAATTCCTAACCAATATAATATGTATTGGATAGTTACCCTTTAAGAAGCTCGTCAACTTCAATAAAATATTTAATAATTATTTGCTAATATTTAAAAAGAAGATTTACTTTAGTTAATAATTTAAAAATTAACTGTTGAGAAATGCTGCTTAACAAACAAACAGCCTACAAAAGAAAAATTTTTAAACATCTGTATTTCTCAGGCTCTCTTTCCTGTGCAGAATTGAGTGAACTTACCGAGAAGAGTTTACCGGTAACTACCCGTGCCATTAATGAAATGATTCAAGAAGGTTCCGTAATGGAAACGGGATTTGCCATTTCAACGGGGGGAAGACGCCCACAAATGTTTTCATTAAAGCCTGACCAGGTATATATAGTTTCAGTTGCAATGGATCAATTAATTACACGCATCGCTTTGATTGACATTAATAATAATGTGGTGGGTAAAGTGGAAAAAATAGAGTTGGTATTGCCGTACAATCTTAATGCATTAAAACAATTAACCGGTCATATTTCAGATTTCTTACGGAAGACGGAAATCGATAAAAGTAAAATAATTGGTATCGGGATTGGTATGCCGGGTTTTGTAGATGTAAAAAAAGGGATCAATCATTCTTTTTTAAAAAACGGGGGAGAAAATATTGTCGATCACATTGGTTCATTAACAGGTTTACCCGTTTTAATAGATAACGATTCCAGTTTAATTGCACTTGCCGAGTTCCGTTTAGGTTCGGCCAGAAACAGGCAAAATGTAATGGTTATAAACATTGGATGGGGTGTTGGATTAGGGATGATACTTAATGGAGAATTATTTCGCGGGCATAATGGATTTGCAGGTGAGTTCAGTCATATTCCCGTATTTACCAATAATAAATTATGCAGTTGTGGTAAAACCGGATGCCTGGAAACAGAGACATCCTTGCTGGTAGTGGTAGAAAAAGCAGTAAAGAGTTTGCAATCAGGAGCATCAACTCATTTAAAGGATTTATCATTAGATTTTCCTGAGAATGCTGCAAAAAAAATTATGGATGCTGCACTGCAGGGAGACAAACTTGCAGTTGAAATTTTATCTGAGGCAGCTTACAATATTGGTAGAGGTATTGCCATTTTAATACATTTATTGAACCCCGAATTTATTGTTTTGAGCGGTAGGGGTTCCGTCGGAGGCAGGTTGTGGACTACGCCTATTCAGCAGGCCATCAATGAACTTTGCATACCTAAAATTGCTGAAAATACAGAACTATTGATTTCATCTCTTGGATATAAAGCTGAATTAATTGGTGCTGCAGCATTGGTAATGGAACATTATGATACTATAGAACCGGTTCAGGAAAAAGAATCAAAAATACGATTCGCCACCCCAAAAGGAAAGCCCAAAACAATTTTTAATAATTAAAAACACTGCAATGAAAAAATTTACACCCAGGTTTGTGCTGTGTATGTTGCTTAGCTTTTGCATGGCTATTGCATCGGCACAACAAAGAAACATTACCGGAACGGTAAAAGATGATAATGGCAACCCGGTTGCCAGGGTTTCCTTCCAGGTTAAAGGAACCAGTAACGGAGGAATTACAGATGATAATGGAAATTTTTCAATATCCGTTCCTGATGCAAATGTGGTATTGGTTTTTACTTCTGTAGGATATCAGGAAAAGGAAGTAGCAGTAGGTCAAAATACTACCTTGTCAGTAACATTAAATACGAGTGATGGAAACCTGTCCGAAGTGGTTGTAACAGCATTAGGTATTCAAAGGCAAAAGAAATCCCTGGGATACGCAATCCAGGAAGTAAAAGGAGAAACGCTGGTGGATGCTAAAGAAACCAACCTGGCCAATGCGCTATCAGGTAAAGTAGCAGGGTTGCAGGTGGTTCGGGGTAGCAACGGTGCCGGAGGATCTTCTAAAATCTTACTGAGGGGTAACAATTCATTGGTTGGAAATAACCAGCCATTGATTGTAGTTGACGGAACACCCATTGACAATTTCACTGGAACTTCTGAAAATGGTTATTGGGCTGCAGGTTTTGACAGGGGCAATGGAATAGGAGATATTAGTGCAGATGACATCGAGAGTATGTCGATATTAAAAGGGCCCTCCGCTGCAGCCCTCTATGGCTCACGTGCAGGTAATGGTGTTATTCTGATAACTACTAAATCTGGTCGCAGGCAAACTGGCCTCGGTATTACTTTCTCTACTACGCAGGGAACTGAAAGTATTTTTATACGGCCAGAATTGCAAAATACGTTTGGCCAGGGAAGTGATAATATTTTTAATCCAACAAGTACGCTTAGTTGGGGCCCTAAGGCTGAAGGCCAGATGGTAACTAAATGGGACGGTACCCAGTCATCATTAAGCACCGGTCATGATAATGTTGATAATTTTCTTCAGAACGGTACTACGCAGAGCTATAACCTTTCTTTTCAGCAGCAATTTGGATCTACATCTATTTATTCTTCACTTAGCCGTTGGAATGACAAAAGTATAATTCCCGGCAACAAATTGGAGAGAACCAACTTAACTGCACGTGCAGTTTCCAAATTTGGTAAAAATGACCGGTGGACGACCGATACAAAAGTATCTTATAATAACACTTCCGGATTTAACAGACCCATCAATGGCCGGGATGTAAGCAATGTGTATGTATTATATACGCTTCCGAGAAGTATGGATATTCGCGACTTTAGTGCTGCCACCAATGAATTTGGCAATATGCTTTGGTATGAGGGTGCCCCTGGCTGGCAAAATAATCCTTATTGGAATAATTTGTACAATCAGAACCAGGATACAAGGGATCGCTTTATTATGAATGCATCGGTGAAATATAACTTCACTGACTGGTTAGATGCAGAAGTAAGGGCTGGTGGCGACATTTATACAACCAATTCAAACCGTAAAGTGTACGCTGGAAGCAATAGAGCAAATGAATATTCAGAGGGAAAACAAACATTTACCGAAACCAATTATAGTGCTTTAATGACAGCACGGAAAGACAATGTTGTGGGGAAATTTGGTGGTGTAATTACTGCCGGTGGTAACCTGATGCATCAAAAATCCAGTTATATCGGTGTAAGAACCGGGCCTTTGGAAGTGCCTAATGTATTCTCTCTTACAAATGGTTCAGGAGCACCAGGCATCGACCAGGCATACAGCCGGAAGAAAATCAATTCTCTTTATGGTTCTGCAGGAATTAACTATGACGGATATTTATATCTAGATGCAACATTCCGTAACGATTGGTCTTCCGCTCTTATAGAGGAAAACCGCTCTTATTTTTATCCTTCCGTGAGCTTATCATATGTGCTGACTGAAATGATTGATAAAATGGGAGGAAATTTACCTGGCTGGATTGATTATGCAAAATTGCGTGTATCTCATGCTTCAGTAGGTAATGACCTTGCTCCGTATAGTTTGTATAACGGCTATGAAATTCGTAAAGATCCTAACGGTAATGCATATGCTGTAAGGAACTCATTGCTAAAAGAAGAAAGCGTAAAAAGTGAATTGATCAAGTCGTTAGAGTTTGGTGCAGAAACACGGTTCCTTAATAACCGCCTGGGCCTTGATTTTACCTGGTACAAATCAAATGCGACTAACCAGTTGATTGCAATTCCAATGGATCCGCTCAGTGGGTATTCAAGTATGATGGTGAATGCTGGAAATATTCAGAATAAAGGGATTGAGTTAATGGCAGATGTAAGGATTCTCACAAATTCCAAATCATTAACCTGGTCATTGATCGCCAATTACTCAAAGAACGAAAATAAAATTATAGACATTGCCAGTGACCTTGGTGTTGATGAATATCCTTTAGGCGCTTTCGATGATCTTTTTATCAGGGCTACCTCCGGAAGTTTGTATGGAGATATTTATGGAACCCGGCTTTTGAGGGTGAAAGATGAAACTAGTCCTTATTTTAACCAGCTACTGCTTAATTCAAGTGGGCTTCCGCAAAGGGATGCTAAGATTGTAAAACTGGGTAACCAACAAGCTAAAGGCATGCTGGGTATTACTAACGCTCTTGCATATAAGAATTTCGGATTGTCCTTCCTGTTTGATGCACGGTTTGGAGGTGAAATATTTTCAGCTTCCAATGTTGGTTTGCAGGTAAGCGGAACGGCAGCAGTAACGGCTCCGAATGGTGAACGCCCGGATTTTGTAGTAGATGGCGTAACCTTAAATACAGGAGGCGGTCATGAAAAAAATACCAAAACCGTAACACAACAACAATACTGGAACACGCTTGCTACGCTGAACAACTTAGGTGTGGGCGAAGCCTACTTGTATGATGCTACCAATATTCGTTTGCGAAACGTACAACTCAGTTATAACCTTCCAAAAGGATGGCTTACAAAAACTCCCATTCAGCGTGCTAATGTTTCATTGTCATGCAATAATGTGTGGATGCTCGAAAGCCATTTAAATGGGATAGACCCTGAGTCTGTTTTTGCAACAGGAACTAATGCGGTAGGTTTTGAAGGGGGCGCTTTCCCAACTATGCGTTCATTCTTATTCAGCCTTTCATTAAGTTTTTAATTTAATAAATTATTCAAAACATTTTATATGAAAAAGATTTTGAAATATACCTGCATCCCACTGTTTACGGTAATGCTGGCAGGAGGGTGTAATAAATTCGATGAGATCAATGAGGATCCTTACCTGGTTACTGAAAACCAGGTACAGGTTGAATACTTCATCAACAATGCAATTGTGGGCAGCCAAATGGACCCGCATATAGCCGAGCGGATTTTTGTTTTGTATTGGAAAACTGCGGGAAGGCAACAATTCGGCGGGGGAATTTCTACTGGTGGTTATAATGATGGCTGGACAAGCGACTATTATAGCGGAGGTTATCTCGGCGGCTGGCTAAATGGTATCAATAGCGGTGTGCAGGTAGCAGAAAAGCAAATTGCCGACGGCAATATTAAAGAGTATACCAATAACCTGCTACAAGTAGCCCGTATCTGGCGTGTATATCTCATGAGCGAACTGGCTGATAATTTTGGACCAATTCCTATCAATGCTTTCCAGGGAGTTAACCCGGAATTTTCTGACCTGAAATCAGTGTATTATTTTTTCCTGGAAGAATTGAAAGATGCTTCATCTAAGCTTGACATTACTGTAACTGGACCTAGTGCAAAGTTCGACCAGGCCTATGGATTTAATTTTGCCAAATGGCAAAAATATGCTAACTCCATGCGCCTTCGATTAGCTATGCGACTTTCCGAAGTGGATGCTGCGAAAGCAAAATCGGAATTTGAAGCCGCAGCTGCCGGTCCACTAATTACTGCCGCAGATGAAATTTTCCAGGTTGCAGAAAAACCAGGTTGGGATGCACTGACAGGTGTGATGACCCGCGAGTGGAATTATTTTCAAATGTCTTCTACCATGAACAACTTGTACCTGGGTTTAGGAGGTATTGAAACTGCCGACCAGGTAGGAGCCGAAATGCATTCAGCCATAAAGGATGAAGATTATATTGGTTTAAAATTAGAGGATCATTTTACCACTAAAACAAATGATCCTTCTGCAGGTTACTGGCTTGATGGTCTTCCTTACTCAATTGATCCCAGGGCTTATAAAATGTATGTTATTCCCGGCGACATCAGCAACCCGGATTTCAATGCTTATCCATCATGGGATAATAGCGCCAAAACCACGTCCCGTAACCTGGTAGATGATGCAGGTGGTGTGGTAAAAACAATCGATGCAAAATATACATGGAATGCTCCTGTCAATGGAGACTGGGGTGTAAAAGGTGCAAAAAATCAGATCAGGACATATAACGGTGCTTTACCACGCCATGGCCATAAATTCAGAAACAGTAATAACAAACGTATCTTTTTTGCCAACTGGGAAACCTATTTCCTGCTGGCTGAAGCAGCAGTGAGAGGATGGACTGTTCCACTGAGCGGACAAGCAGCTTATGAAGCTGGTATTGATGCCAATTTTGCATATTGGGGCGTGACGAATTTTACCGGAGCTTACAAAACATCATCCGATTATAACCGTGTTGGTACCTCTGTTAGCTGGGCTCATACAACAGAGCCACCTGCTACCCATAGTATGGATTTTATCAACGGTTATACCAATACACCGGGCTTAAC
>MWWA01000123.1_pt1 | contig 23814 bp, 17 predicted proteins | sample 1047341 | NCBI WGS metagenome assembly MWWA01 (sample SAMN06349978, study PRJNA376086) | soil metagenome | isolation source: MS5-1 sample Antarctic (ecotone) soil | place: Antarctica | collected 2015-01-13
TCAAGGTTAATGAAATTCAGGTCAAAATAATTACTGATCAGGGAGGGATCGTTTACCGGTATGCCATCTATCAATATTAAAACATTGCCAAATGCAGAACCCCTGATACTTACGCCCTGGTTGGTGCCTAAGTTGTTGTTTGCACCATTAATGTTTGTGCCCGCCACCGTATTGAGCACTTCGCTGATACTGCGACCACCCATTTGCTCAATCATCTGTTGATTAATGACTGTAATGACCTTGCCTGTCTGGCTTTGTTTTTTTGGATACTTGTTTGCTGAAATCACCACTTCATCCAGTACATTGGTTGAATCGGTTTGTGCAAAAAGTTGACTGCTGAAGATAATAGCAGCCAACACAAATTTTTTTTTCATCTCTTTATTTTTTTGTGTGACTGCTTTCGGAAAATAATAGAAATGAAATGATTCCAATAAAGGAATGGTTCATTTCATGCTCTTCACCCGAAAGCTGAATATGATTAATAGCCTGGCAGGTCTTCTGGCTTAAAGCTTTGTTGAAACCTTCCCGTTTCATTTTTTGGAAACAGTGGTAAATCTTCAACATTGTTTTACTCATTCTTCCCTTGCGGAATGTTTGAGTGGCTTCTTACAGCTACGGGGATAGCACCGGGTTTTCACCGGTTTCCCTTTTCATCCCGGTTATTAAGCCGGGAACCAAACTGCCGCAAATGTGTGATGAAATTTCCGGATAGAAAAATTGATTTCTCAACAATCAATTTGGAGAGGATGGTCAGAATAAAAAATTTCCTTTTAACTTTCAAGCTTAACCTATTGGCTTATGTCGCAAACATCCAAACCCCAGTTAAACTTGTTTTCTATAACTATGATCGTTGTGAGCCTGGTTATAGGCATGGGGATTTTCCGGACTTCAAAAGATGCGGCCTTAGCGGCATTAACGCCCGGCATATTTTTCAGTGCATGGATCGTTGCCGGACTTGTAGCAATATGCGGTGCATTGACTTATGCCGAAATAGGGTCCAGGTATCCCGTAACAGGTGGTTATTATAAAATCTTCGCTTATGCATATCATCCTTCCGTTGCATTTGCTATCAACTGTATTATTCTGATCTCCAATGCAGCATCTATTTCTGGCGTTGCATTGATTGGCAGCGAATATATTGCCCCGGTTCTTTTTCCCGGTGGTGCTACAGATATTGTGAAAGCGATGATCGCCATGTTTGCTATTACCGTTTTTTATGGAGTAAACTTAATGGGTTTACGAATGAGCAGCCAGACCCAGAATTTTTTAATGATCATCAAACTGGGCATGTTGCTGGTGATTATTGCCGCACTGTTCTTTCCACATTTATATAGTGAAACGCCACCGGTGGTGAATACGGAAAATATAAATATGGCAGCATTAATGGTATCTTTTGGCCTGGCTTTAAAAGCCACATCTTTTACCTATGGCGGTTACCAGCAAACCATCAACTTTGGCGAAGAAGTGCAAAATCCGCAAAAAAATATTCCACGCGGTATTTTTATCGGGATCATCATTATTATTACCCTTTATTTTTTAGTTAGCTATTCCTACTTTAAAATCATCGGTTTTGAAAACCTGAAACTTGATAATACGCAAGGCATTGCCGCCCAGGTTGCTCAAAAAATGTTTGGTCCCACCGGTGGTTATGTTTCATCCATCCTGCTTTTTATTGCCGTACTGGCATACGTGAATGTTACTCTTTTAAGTAATCCGCGGGTTATGTATGCAATGAGCCTCGATGGAATTTTACCTGCTGCGTTTAAAAAGAAAGATGAAAAAAGAGATGTCCTAACAGTGAGCCTCACGGTATTTGCCGCCATTTGTGTCATCGTGTTATTCTTTGCCAAAAAGTTTAACCAGATATTGAGCTTTACTATATTCCTTGATTCGATAGGCATGGCAACATCCGCTGCCACATTATTCATTCTTCGTAAAAGAACAAAGCACCTGGATGGTACAGGCATTTATAAAATGAAGCTTTATCCTTTATTGCCGGTCATATTCATTTTGGCTTATTTATTTATAGCTGTCATGATCGCTATATCTGATACTGATTATGCCATCATAGGCACACTCGTTTTCCTGGTTTTCCTGGGGTTATATTTCCTGATCAAATATTTTAAAGATAAATCAGCAACTAATGGATCTTAGTTATATCATTAATGAATTGGGAGAGGAAAGAGAACAATACTTTAATGCCATGAGTGCACCCATCATGCAGACCAGCAATTTTGTTTTTAAAAAAGTGGATGATCTGGGTAAGGCGTTTGAAGATGAGTATAAATGTAATGAAACCAGTGGCTATTTATATTCAAGAGGAATTAATCCAACAGTTGATATTCTGCGCAAAAAACTGGCTGCATTGGATGGAGCAGAAGATTGCCTGGTATTTAACAGCGGGGCAGCTGCCATTTTTGCAGGCGTATTGGCCAATGTTAAAATGGGCGACCATATAATTTCGGTTGATAAACCCTATACCTGGGCACAACGAATGTTTGATGTTATTCTTCCCAGGTTTGGAATCACCACTACATATATAGATGGCAGTGATATCAAAAATTTCGAAAATGCTCTGCAACCCACCACAAGCTTTATATACCTGGAAACGCCCAATAGCTGGGATTTTGTTTTGCAGGATCTTGAAAATGTCGCTGCATTCGCCCGTCAGCATAATATCATTACCCTTTGCGATAATAGCTATTGTTCACCGTTATATCAAAAACCAATTTCGTTTGGCATTGACATTGCCATGCAAACGGCAACCAAATACATAAGCGGGCATAGTGATACACTTGGCGGTGTGCTTTGCGGTACAGGGGAGATGATGCATAAGATTTTCAGCAGCGAATACCTCAATATAGGTAGTGGTATTCAGCCTTTTAACGCCTGGTTATTGATCAGGGGACTGCGCACCCTGCCTGCACGATTTGAAAAGATCACCAAAACAACCCATGAGGTGCTTTCTTTTTTAAACAATCATCCATTGATTGATGAAGTCATTTTTCCTTTTGATAAAAATTTTGCTCAATATGAACTTGCAAAAAAACAAATGCAGGGAGCTTGTGGGTTGATCACATTCACGCTAAAAACAAAGGACAGAAAAAACATTGTAAAATTCTGCGAATCCTTAAAGCATATAGTGATGGCCGTTAGCTGGGGTGGGCACGAAAGCCTGGTGATCCCTAAATGTGCGGGTATTCGGGAAAAAGATTTTGACCAGGAAAACCGCCAACATCATTTGATCCGGTTATATGTGGGGCTTGAAGAAGGATCTTATTTAATAAATGATTTGAAGCAGTCATTATCGAAAATATGATTATGATTTTTTACATCCAATCACCGCTCATAAATTAGAACTTATCAGGTTCTATGATTCTTTTATTTTTGCAAATGTTTAAAAGAACCCTTAAACTTATACTGCTTGGCAGTATGATGTACTTACCAGCCTCATCCCAGGACTTATGGGATCTGCAACGCGCCGTTGAATATGCGTTAGCCAACAATATTTCGGTAAAGCAACAGGATCTGCAAGTTCGTTTTTCAAACCTGACCTTGAAGCAGTCAAGATCATCACAATTGCCTTCGCTGAATGCCGGTACCAATGTCGGCTACCGATTTGGTTTAACGGAAAATCCAACTACCGGTGTTTTAGAAGATAATAAATTTTTCAGTGGTGGATTAAACCTGCAATCGGGTGTTGACCTTTTTAACTGGTTTTCTAAAAGGAATGCCATAGAAGCTGATAGATATACACTTGAAGCAGATAAAGAACAGGTTAAAAAGATACAGAATGATGTGGCCTTAAACGTGGCAGTGGCCTACCTGCAGGTACTCCTTGCCAAAGAACAGGCGAATATTTCATCTGTACAGATTTTGCAGACCCGGACACAACTTAATAATACACGCAGCAGGGTAGATGCAGGTGCATTACCGGAATTGAATGCGGTAGAATTGGAAGCCCAGTTAGCCCGTGATAGTGCGGCTTTTGTGGCTTCACAGGCATCGGTCAACCAGTTTATTTTACAATTGAAAGCACTGCTTAATCTGGATGCTGCAGTCCCTTTTGATATAGTGACACCGCCGGTGGACATGATACCGGTTGAACCATTAGCAGAATTACAGCCAGAAAGAGTTTATGCATTGGCGTTAGCCAATCTTCCACAACAAAGAGTAAATGCCCTGCGCATACAGGCGGCCGGAAAAACAGTTGAAGCTGCCCGTGGTGCTATGTATCCAAATTTGGGAGCATTTGGAAGCCTGGGATCTAATTTTGTAAATTTTAAAGAAAGACCTATTTACAACCAGGTTATTACGGGATATGCTCCTTCAGGACTCAAAGTTGACCTTGGTGGTGGAACCATTTATGATGTACAGCGACCTTTAACTGCTGACGGAACAACAGTTATCACTTTCATTCAGGCCGATCCATTAGGCGATCAGTTAAGGCAAAATTTTGGACAAAGTATCGGCCTTAATTTAAGTATTCCCCTGTTCAATGGCAGAAATGCAAGAACTAATTGGGAAAAAAGCCAGATCAATGTGGAACAATTGCAATTGCAAAACCAGGAAAGCGAAAGACAATTAAAGCAGGATATTTATGCTGCCTATAATGATGCAGTTGCTGCTATTGAACGATTCAACGCTAATCAAAAAAGTGTTGAAGCGGCTCAAAGGACCATGGATTTTGCAACCAAAAGGTATGATCTGGGGTTATTATCTACATTTGAAATGATCAACAGCCAGAATAATTTACAGAGAGCCAGGATCGATATGATCTATGCACAGTATGATTATGTTTTTAAAGTAAAACTGCTGGAATTTTATAAGGGACAGGGTTTAAAACTATAGTCAATTGTTATTGATACATGAGTATACCAATTTTAAAATTTATACCGGCAAAAAATTAAAAATAAAATGAGTAAAAAGGTAAAATGGATTTTAATCAGTCTGGGAGTGCTGATCGTATTACTGATTGGCGGCAAAATGATTTTTGGCAAGGATGATGATGGAATTAAAGTGACAACGGAAACGGTCACCAATCGTACGATCATCGAAACCGTTAATGCGAGTGGAAAAATATATCCCGAAATTGAAGTAAAGATCAGCCCGGATATATCAGGAGAGATCACTGAACTAAATGTGCAGGAAGGTGATAGTGTAAAGAAAGGTCAGATATTGGCCCGCATTTATGCTGATATATATGCATTGCAAAGAGATGAAGCATCGTCGCGGGTAAATCAATCCCAGGCAACTGTTGCTAATAGCAATGCCGCTTTGCAGGCACTGGATGCAAACCTTAACCAGGCTCGCCAGGCATATGAAAGGAATAAGAAATTATATGATGACAAAGTGATTTCAAAAGCAGAACTGGAACAATTTGAAACTACCTATTTATCTGCACAGGCAAATTATAATGCAGCCAAACAAAATATTCGGAGTTTACAGGCTGGAGTGCAAAGTGCACAAACAGGTTTGGTTTCTGCCAACAAAAATTTGGGAAGAACAACACTGGTTGCTCCCATGGATGGTGTTATTTCTTTGTTAGCTGTTAAAGAAGGGGAAAGAGTGGTTGGTACAGCACAAATGGCGGGTACGGAAATGATGCGGGTTGCAGATATGAGTTTATTGGAAGTAAGAGTGGAAGTGGGTGAAAATGATGTAGTGAAAGTAAACCTCGGTGATTCTGCTGACGTAGAAGTGGATGCCTATAATAACCGCAAGTTTAAGGGAATCGTTACTAAAATAGCCAGCAGTACAAAGGGTGCTTCATCAGCTGCGTCGGCAAATGATGTTACCAATTACGAAGTGTCTATCAGACTTGATCCAGCATCCTATAAGGACTTGTATGATCCATCTAAACCTAAAAAATTTCCATTTCGCCCGGGCATGAACGCCAGTGCGGATATAAAAACCACAAGGCATGAAAATGTTTTGGCCGTTCCTATCAATGCTGTAACCACCAGGGTGAGGGGAAGCGACAAAACAGCTGAAGATCAAAAATCCGAAGCAAAAAAGGAAAGTCCCGAAGAAGAGGAGACTGAAAATTCCAATTCATTGCATGATGATGAATTGGAAGAAGTGGTTTTTGTTCTTAATAATGATGGTACGATTAAAAAGTCTGTAGTTACCACATCTATCCAGGATATTAATTATATCGAAATAACAACAGGATTAAAATCGGGTGAAAAAATAATTACAGGTCCATATAATGTAGTAAGTAAAACATTAAAAGAAGGTTCCAAAGTAAAAGTTGTGGAAAAAGATAAATTGTTTGAATAGAACCTTACCAGTTGTAAATTTTAAAAGGAAGGACTTGTGTCCTTCTTTTTTTATGGATCTGCAAAGGGCGAATCGTAATTTTAGCATATGATAAGGATATAAATTACAGTATATGGATCTGAGATTTGGAATAATAGGTAGTGGAAGTTGGGCAACAGCACTGGTAAAAGTTTTATCAGATAACGGGCATAATTTAAACTGGTGGATACGAAACCAGGATATTATAGATCATATAAATAAATGGGGTCATAATCCACATTATTTAAGTATGGCTTCCCTTGATGCAGGGAAATTAAAGATGACCAAAGAAATTTCAGAAGTGATCCAGGCATCAGATGTTCTGGTTATTGCGGTTCCATCGGCATTTGTGGTTGAAGTATTTAAACCCATTTCTGCAAAAGACCTGAAAGGGAAAAAGATTCTTTCGGCAGTAAAGGGAATTTTACCCGATAAAAACGTGTTATTGAATGTATTTTTTGAAAACGAATATAGCATACCGTTAGAAGATTATTTTGCCGTGCTCGGTCCATGCCACGCGGAAGAAGTAGCTGCTGAAAAATTATCCTACCTGACCTTTTCCGGGAAGGATGTGGATCATTCTGCTAAAATCGCATCGTATTTTAAAAGGTATTATATTAATACGATCATCAATAATGATATTATAGGAGTGCAATACGCAGCGGTATTAAAAAACATTTATGCATTAGGTGCCGGCATGGCACACGGACTGGACTACGGTGATAATTTTTTAAGTGTATATATTGCAAATAGCGCTGATGAAATGGCTGGTTTTTTAAAAAAGGCAGGTATTGAACACATTGAAGTGGGTGTTCATGATGAAGATCCTGTAAATCATATAAAAACCTCCAATTACGCTGCCTCTGTATACCTGGGAGATTTGTTGGTTACCTGTTATTCCTTATTTAGCCGGAACCGGACTTTTGGAAATATGATCGGCAAGGGATATTCTGTACAGGCTGCCCTTCTTGAAATGAATATGGTGGCTGAAGGTTATAATGCAGCTAAATGTATGTTTAATATAAATCAACAGTTTATGGCAGAAATGCCTATTGCTGAATCCATTTATAACATTCTTTGGCAAAAAGTTAAAGCTTCGGAGGGCTTTAAACAGATTGAAAAGGTATTGGTCTGATAATTTAATAGTTCTTTAGTAGACATCATGGAATATAATGAGTAATTTTTAGCTACAATAACATTCCAGCAGTTGTAGATGTTTTCTGGCAAGTTATAAATCCATGAAACCGTAAACTTAGAAATCTAAAACAGACGTTATGCCTTTTTCGTACCATGGATTCGGACCTACAGCCATTTTGCTGATGATACTTTGCCTGGTAATTTCCCAGGTTTATAAATATTTCAGGCAACGAATTCATTAATCAAAAAACAAATCCGCGGCAATACCATCTGCCAAAAATTTCCCTTCCCTGGTTAATTGAATTTTATTTTGACAGATCGTGGCTTTTCCTCCATTTAAATATTTTGCAGCAGCATTCAATAATTTGCCGGATGCCGGTTTCCCCCAATTTTTTTCCACCCATAAAAGGTCGGTTCCTTCTATCGTTCTTAATGAGGTCATTATGTATTCATTTAACTGCTGCGATGGAGTTAAGGTTTCCCTTTCATAATTTAATTCCCATTTTTGCAGCGCCTCTATATACAACGCATTATTGGCAATATTCCATTGCCTGCTTTCACTATTAAATGAATGGGCGGAAGGTCCGATACCTAAATAATTTTTACCCTGCCAGTACGAGGAATTATGCCTGCTGCGAAATCCAGGCCTGGAAAAATTGGATATTTCGTATTGATCATAACCGACAGCTTGAAGTCTCTGCATTAAAATGTTGAAATGCCTGGCTTGCTGATCAGTATCAATATCCGGCACTTTTTTATTTTGAATAAATGAATGTAATGCGGTTCGATTTTCAATAGTTAATGCATAACACGATAAATGCGGAATCTTGAAAGCTATGGCTTTCTCAATATTTTTAATCCAATTTTCATCTGACAAATGGGGTAATCCATATATAAGATCGATACTTAGGTTTTGATAACCTACTTCCATAACCATCAAAATACTGTTTTCAGATTGATGGGCATTATGCGCACGATTCATCCAAATTAGATCTTCTTCAAAAAAAGATTGCACTCCAATACTAAACCTGTTTATACCGGATACCTTCCATTCTTTAAGCCTGGTCCTTTCAATATCATCGGGGTTAGCTTCAAGAGTAATTTCAACATCATCCGTTATTTTAAAAAGGGAATAGATCTTATTTAAAATTCTGTCAATATCAACTGTTGGTAAAAGACTGGGCGTTCCTCCGCCAAAATATATTGATTCAATTAGATCATTTTCTGACAGGTAAGAGCGGCGCATTTCTATTTCATTCAATAAAGCTTCAACCATTTCGTTTCTAAACTTCAATGAAGTTGAAAAGTGAAAATTGCAATAATGACACGCTTGTTTACAAAAAGGAATATGAAGATATATGCCAGCCAAACAATTAATAATTTTAATATTGGGCGCCGTTAAATTAAAGGCATTTATTGCCCTAAAGGAATGACAAAAATACTAAAGCCTGTTTCTTTATGTTTTATTGTGATTGCCCTCCTGTTAAATGCTAAAAAATTAACAGGACAGCAAACCTATGAATTGTACGTTGATTGTTTAGATTATGATTCTGCTTTTGTCAAAGACGTTCTGAACATACAAACTCAATTTGTGTCACAGGATGCGTGCAGAATATATGTTGCCGCTTTACCACAGACATTAAAGAACCAGGGTTTTGTTACAGCAAACATTGATTCCACCAGGTTTGATTCACTATCCGCTTACCTGGTATTATATGCAGGCAATCTATATCAATGGACTTTAATTGATGTAGGCAGTGTTGATCCAAATTTGTTACAATCAGTTGGCTGGCAGGCTAACCAATTTAATGGCAAATCTGTGGATCTGAACCTGGTGGAAAGTTGGCAGCAAAATATGTTGAATCATCTTGAGAAAACAGGTTACCCTTTTGCAAAAGTGTGGTTAGATAGTCTGCAATTTGAAAATGGACAGGCTTCAGCAAATTTAAAAGTTGATCAGGGGCCACTCTATATTATTGACAGCATTCGGATATATGGTGATGTAAAGATATCCAACATGTTTTTGCAGCGCTATCTGGGCATAAACAATGGCAGTATATACGATAAACAAAAGTTGGATGGCATTGCCCAAAAGATCAGGGAATTAAATTTTATAGAGGAAGAAAGACCCTCTAACCTTACTTTATTGGGAACCGGATCTGTGCTTAACCTCTATTTAAAACCACGCAGAAGCAGCCAGGTAAATGTATTGGTTGGTTTTTTGCCGGGGGATGAACAAACAACCGGTAAAAAGTTTTTGATTACCGGGGAGGCTAATATTCTTTTAAAAAATGCATTGGCTGCAGGAGAAACCATAGGTTTAAACTGGCAGCAATTACAGGCAAAATCACCCCGTCTTAATTTGCTGTATCAACATCCTTATATCCTTAACTCTCCGGTTGGAGTAGATTTTAATTTTGATATGTTTAGGAAAGACAGCACATTTCTGAATGTTAATTTTCAATTGGGTGCCCGTTATGATTTAAGCACCACGCAACAGGGAAAAGTTTTTATTCAAAAATTTCAAACTATTGTAAGTGGTATTAATATCCCTTTGCTTTTACAAACCCGGCGACTCCCCAATGAGGCAGATGTTAGTTTATGGAACTTAGGGATAGACTATGCATTAAATACAACCAATTACCGTTTTAATCCTTTAAAGGGTAACCTGTTTAATTTGATGTTGTCTATAGGTAATAAAACAATCAAAAAAAATAATGAAGTACTGGAATTAAAAGATCCAAACAATCCAGGTTTTGAATTCGCAACTCTTTATGACACAGTTAAGTTGAAATCTTACCAGCTGAGGTCTACAGGTTCGGCTGCCCGATATTTCCCCATTGGAAAACAAGGAACATTCAAAACAGGTATATCTGCAGGCTTTCTTCATAGTGAAAATTTATTTCGCAACGAACTTTTCCAGATAGGTGGTTTTAAACTATTACGTGGATTCGATGAAGAGAGTCAATACTTATCTCAATATGCAATTGGCAGTTTTGAATATCGTTACCTGGTTGGTTTGAACTCTTATTTTTATGCTTTTATTGATGGCGGTTTTGGAAGAAACAAAAGCCAATCGACAAATCTTACCTACAGCTATGCCGGGACAGGCGCAGGTTTAGCATTGGAAACTAAAGTCGGGATTTTTAATATTGCGTTAGCAGTGGGAAAACGAAATGATTTGGAATTTAATTTGAGACAATCTAAAATTCATTTTGGGTTCCTGAACTTTTTTTAATGAGAAAAGATATTTCACCAGGCTTGTTCCCTGGACTACTTTTGTATCCATAAATGAAACTTCGTATCCACCATATTATCTTGATTATTCCTGCATTTTTTTTTCATGCTGTAATTGCGCAGGATACTTCAATGGTATTTCCTCCCAGGAATACAACAACAACAGTTAATAATACGGAAACTAATCCTTTCCCGGCAGATTCTGTTAGTTTACGACCCGTTGATACCACGAAAAACAAAATGCGTCCGATTAAGGAGATACCGGAAAGCAAGCTTTTTCAGCTACAGTTTTATGAGAATCCTTTTTTTGGTTTCAATTCAAAATTAAGGCAGGCTATTATTGTTGAAAGAAATTGGGATGGTAAGGAACATTGGTTTTATACTTTGGTGGGCTTATTATTTATGGTTGGCTTATTCAGGCAGGGATTTGAGAAATACCTGCATGACCTTTTCCGTTTATTTTTTAATACAACCATGAAGCAAAGACAGATCAGGGAGCAATTGATCCAGACACCTTTGGCTGCTGCGTTGTTGAATTTGTTTTTTGTATTAAGCGGGTCATTTTATATTACTTTTTTGTTGCAGCATTTTAATGTAATTGATACTGGAGAATTTTGGATAATTCTTTTGTATGCTATATTCTCTCTTACTTTAATTTACCTGGCAAAGTTTATTTGGTTAAAAGCTGCCGGATGGCTTTTTAATTTACAGGAGGCGGCAGATAACTATATTTTCATAGTTTTCATTATTAATAAGATCATTGGTATTTTTCTTTTACCCATCCTGGTATTAATGGCCTTTACCTCCGTGGAGATCCTCGATATTGGACTTGCCATTTCGTGGATCGGTCTTGCAGGATTATTCTTTTACAGATTCATTTTGACATTCGCAGCGGTTCGTAATCAAATAAATGTAAACCTCTTCCATTTCTTTTTATACCTTTGTGCTTTCGAAATAGCGCCACTTTTATTGATTTACAAGGGCTTATTAATATTTTTTGAAAGATCGTAACTAACTTTGCCAAACTTTAGCATCTTCCACTATGGTTAAAAACGGAGTAAAAAAAGCAGGGATTGACAGAAAAGTGGTAAAAAAAATTCTCATTACTCAGCCAAAACCAGAAAGCGACAAATCCCCTTATTATGAACTTTCCAGAAAATATGATGTAGATCTGGAATTTTTTCCTTTCATTGAACTGGAGGGGATTCCTGCTAAAGAATTCAGGAAGCAAAAAATTGATATCCAGGCTTATTCAGCTGTAATATTTACCAGCAGAAACGCTATTGATCATTTTTTTCGCAGTTGCGAGGAAATGAAGGTTAGTGTATCCCAGGATACCAAATATTTCTGTATTACCGAAGCTGTTGCTCTATATCTTCAAAAATTTATCCTTTACAGAAAAAGAAAAGTTTTTTATGGTGCAGATGGAACTTCCCGAAGTTTTATGGAGGTGATCAATAAACACAAAAATAATGAACAATTTCTTTACGTATGCTCTGAAAATCAGCAGGATAGCGATATAGTTAACTGGCTAAAAAATAATGAGTGTCAATTTGAACTGGCATTCATGTACCGCACCCGAAGTACAGATGTGAAAGAGATCCTTGAAAAAAGCGATTTTGATATAATTTGTTTTTTTACACCTAGCGGTGTTAAAAGTTTGTTCGATAATTTACCTAAATATAAACCCAATGGTACACTGATAGGTGCATTTGGGACCAATACTTTTAAAGCTGTGGAACAGGCAGGGATGGAACTGGCTATAAAAGCTCCTGAACCCCAAACTCCTTCAATGGTTGCCGCATTGGATATATACTTAAGTAAGGTGATTAAAAGAAAATAAGGTTTAACTTTCAAACTTGCCGAGATCACTTACTTCATAGACTTTTTCTACTTTGGTTCTATTTATATCTCTACCTGTTTGCCTTTAATAGGGCAATAATATCCGAACTTTAATTCATGACAAAATTTCAAAACAGGTTGGTTTTTGAAAGCAGTCCTTATCTGTTGCAACATGCACACAATCCGGTTGATTGGTTCCCCTGGGGTGAGGAAGCATTAGAAAAAGCCAAGAAGGAGGATAAGCCGATTCTTGTTAGTATTGGTTATTCGGCTTGCCATTGGTGTCATGTAATGGAAAGGGAAAGTTTTGAAATTCAATCCACCGCAGATTTCATGAATGAACATTTTGTCAATATAAAAATTGACAGGGAGGAGAGGCCTGACCTTGATCATATCTATATGGATGCTGTGCAGGCTTTGACGGGAAGTGGTGGCTGGCCCTTAAATGTTTTTTTAACACCATCCGGAAAACCATTTTATGGGGGCACTTATTTTCCACCCAAAAGAATATCTTCCAGGGCATCCTGGATGGAAACGCTGCATTCTCTTGTAAAAATTTACAGGGAACGTCGTCCTGAAATTGAAGACCAGGCAGAAAAAATGGTGGATCACCTGGTTCAATCAAATTCATTCGGTATCGATCAAACAGGGGATGGTGAAGAGGTATTAGGGAAAAATTCTGCAAAATCCATTGCTACCAATATTTTAAAGACGGCCGATAATGTCTGGGGTGGTTTTGGGGGAGCACCAAAATTCCCCCAAACAATGAGTATTCAATACCTGATACGTTTCCATCACTTTACTGGCCACGAAGATTCCTTAAAACAAGCTTTATTGAGTCTTGACAAAATGATCGAGGGTGGAATTTATGATCAGTTGGCTGGTGGTTTTGCCCGATATTCAACGGATATTGAATGGCTTGTTCCTCATTTTGAAAAAATGCTATACGATAATGCATTACTGGTTTCAGTTATTAGTGAGGCTTATCAATCAACCAATAAAAAACACTATCGCCAGGTAATTACAGAAACCATGGGGTTTATTGAAAAAGAATTAATGCATGAAAAGGGTGGTTTTTTTGCTGCCCTGGATGCCGATAGCGAAGGTGTGGAGGGGAAATATTATGTGTGGGATTATGAGGAAATTCAACAACTTTTAGGGGAAAATGCGGACGTTTTTTGTCGCTATTATAATATCACCCCTTCTGGAAATTGGGAACATACTAACATTTTGAGAGTCCTGGCCAGTGTTGAGAAATTTGCAGCTGAAAACGGTATGGAAGTTCAGGAACTGGATAAAATATTGAACAGGAGTAAAAGTATACTAAATAAGGTCAGGGAAAAAAGGATCAAACCAGGCCTGGATGATAAAATTATCCTGGGATGGAATGCCTTGATGAATACAGCCTGCACCCGGGCATACCAAGCTACAGGAGATGAATCTTTTAAGGTAATGGCCCTTCGAAACATGGCATTCATTTGGGACAATCTGAAAACGGATGGCCATTTTTTTTATCATACCTGGAAGAACGATCAAGCTAAATATCCTGCTTTTCTGGATGATTATGCTTACCTGGTAGAAGCATTACTTTCATTATACCAGGTTACAGCCGATTTGGAATGGCTTCATAAAGCAAAGCAGGTTAATGAACATGTAATTCAACATTTTAGTGAAGAAGATGGTGTATATTTTTTTTATACTCATAAGGGTCAGCGTGATTTGATACTTCGAAAAAAAGAAATGTATGATGGGGCAACACCATCAGGAAATTCAATAATGGCGGCAAATCTTCATCTGCTTTCCATTTATTTTGATAATCCGGATCTTAAACAGCGTAGTTACCAGATGGTTGAAGGTTTTAGCAAAGCAATTATATCCTATCCAACATCTTTTGGGGCATGGGCATGTGTTTTGCTGCCATGGGTTTACCCAACACTGGAAATTGCCATTCTTGGTTCAAAATACAAATCTGCGTTAAACGATGTTTTACAAGTTTACATGCCGCATAAAGTGGTAATGGCTTTTAAAGAGGAAACAGATGAATATCCTTTAATGAAAGGCAAAAAAGAAGCTGGGGAAATTATTTTTTTCCTATGTCAAAATTTTTCATGCCTTCAGCCCGTTTATACAATTGCGGATTTGTTATATTTGGCGTTGCCTTTAAACTTACGAAAGTAAATTTTACCCTGAAACAATAATTCCATTTAGGCAACCGTTTAGAAATATTACGTGGTAAAAGTCACTTTGATTTAAAAATTTTAAATATTAACCTTGTGATTCGGATTATTCCTAAATCTTATTTTTACCCAATGCCCAAGAATATGAAAATGAAAAACCCTTACTTCAACTTTATCGCCATTACTGCATTAGTTTTTATGTCAGGATGCGGATTACTTGGTAAAAAAAATAAGGGAAGTTCGCTTCCTAATGATGGCCAGTTACATGGCATAGCCAGTAGTACCAGATATACACTTCCAAAGCCTCCGGGAATGGTTTACATTCCCCAGGGAACTTTTCACATGGGTCCAAGTGATGAGGATATTGCTTATGCATTCAGTGCCCGTAACAGATCTGTTTCAATCAGTGGTTTTTGGATGGATGCCACAGAGATTACAAATTCTGAATATCGCCAATTTGCATATTGGGTGCGTGATTCCATTGTTGCCAAAAAAATGGGTTATGTAAAGGCCGGTACTGATGGTGTGGAATATGTGGATTGGGAAAAAATGAAAACCATGAAATGGAACGATCCAAAAGTAGTGGAGCAATTAGGGCAAACTGACCTTATCCTCTCACCAGAAGACAGGGTATTTGGAAAAAAAGAGCTGGATGCATCAAAATTGATCTATCATTCAGAAGTATTTGATCTGAAAGAAGCCGCAAAAAGAGAAAACGCTGGCAAAGCAAGGTCCCAGTTTATTGTAAAGAAAGATGTAAGAATATATCCTGATACACTTGTTTGGATCCGGGACTTCTCTTATTCCTATAATGAACCAATGACTAAAAGATATTTTGCACACCCTTCCTTTGACAATTACCCGGTAGTTGGTGTTAACTGGCTCCAGGCAAGTGCCTTTAGTGAGTGGAGAACGCATTATCTTAATTCATTTTTAATATCTAAAAACAGGGTACAGGAATCAGATTTTCGTCTGCCAACAGAAGCTCAATGGGAATATGCAGCACGTGGCGGTCGTTCACAATCCATGTTTCCCTGGGGTAATTATTACTTAAGAAATAAAAAAGGATGTTTGCTGGCTAATTTTAAACCTGGTCGTGGTAACTATCCTGAAGATGGTGGTTTTTACACTGTACGTGCAGACGCTTACTGGCCCAATGATTTTGGTCTCTATTGTATGTCTGGAAATGTTGCAGAATGGACCTCTTCCATATATTATGAAGGATCTTACAATTTTCAACATGACATGAACCCTGATGTTCGTTGGAATGCTAAAGAGTCAGATCCTCCAAGGATGAAGCGGAAAGTAATTCGTGGTGGTAGCTGGAAAGATGTGGGATATTACCTGCAAACCGGTACCCGCACCTATGAATACCAGGATTCAACCAAATCTTATATTGGGTTCCGCACGGTAATTGATTTACCGGCATCAACCTCTAAACGTAAATAAGCTTAAAAAACCAGACTATATTTCAAACTTCGTATGAATATTTAAAAATTATTCATTATTGTTTCCGCTGTCTAACTATTAAAAACCAATTAAAAACGAACCAGTATGTTGTTCTTCAAAACACACAAAGGCCAATGGTGGCTTAACTTCTTATTCAGCTTTTTTGCAGCTGTTGTAATTCTAGGAGCTCTATTCAAAATTCGCCACTGGCCTGCCGCCGATGAAATGATCACTGCTGGTCTTCTCTGCGAGGTTATGGTATTTCTTATTATGGCCTTAATGGTTCCTCCAAATGAAGAGTACCATTGGGAGCGCTTCTTTCCTGGCATCAATGAACATCCGGATGTCGAGAAAAAAAGAACTGGAAAATTTGAAATTACCCCGCTTACTAATTTTGCAGGTGGTGCCAATAATGGTAACCCGGCAATGAAAAAATTAGATGATATGCTCAAAGAAGCTGATATCACGCCGGTAACGTTAGGTAGATTAGGCGAGAACTTTAAAAAATTAGGTGGTACAGTTGAAAGTATGAGCGACATAACAGATGTTGTTGCTGCAACCGGTGATTATACTGCTAAAACACGTGAAGCTACGCAGGCGTTAGCTACCATGAAAGATGCGTATGCAGGTGCAACACAAAGTATTAACTATTTAAGTAATGCTGCTGAAGGAACAAAAGTGTTTCATGAGCAGGTTCAGGTATTAACTAAAAACCTGGGCTCTCTTAATACTATTTATGAATTGGAATTGCAGGATACCAATAATCACCTGAAAGCAATGAACCAATACTATGGTAATCTTGTACAGGCTTCGCAAGCTATGGAAGGAACTGTTGATGATGCTAAAAGAGCGCAGGACCAAATAGCTTTACTGGCAAATAACCTTGGGCGTTTGAACCAGGTTTACGGTAACATGCTGAGTGCAATGCAAGGTCGTTCATAATATAAAACAAGCTGGATCGTTTATATATTCGATTCCATTATTTCTATGATTGTAAATTCAACTTTTAACAAACAAAACCACTAATCTTCATGTCTATACCTAGAGAACCGCGGCAGAAGATGATTAATATGATGTATCTCGTGCTAACAGCAATGCTGGCACTAAATGTATCAGCAGAGATCCTCAATGCTTTTAAAACGGTAAACGACAGCCTGGAAAAAACCAACACGGTTGTTAATACTTCAACAAGTACTATCATTACGTCATTTCAAGAGAAAATAAATGACCCTGTTACTGCCGATAAAGCCCGTTTATGGTATCCCAAAGCAGAACAGGTAGTTAATGAGTCAAAAGTCATTTTCAATTATATTGAAGGATTAAAGAATCAAATTCTTAAGAATGCTGATTTTAATCCTGCAGAAGGTGATAGCAGCTATAAAATGGATAACCTTGATGTGGCAACTCGTTTAATGGTTGACCAGGGTGCGGGAAAAACATTATTAAAAAATTTGACAGAATACAAAACAAAAATTTTAAATGTTGATCCTGAAATTAAAGCTGAATTTGCTAATAACCTGCCGATCAACCTCGCTATGCCTGTAACCCAGAATAAAGGTAACAATACCTGGGAAGCAGCTTATTTCCGAATGGTGCCCACAGTTGCAGCGTTAACCATTTTGAGTAAGTTTCAAAATGATATAAAAACAAGTGAAAACAGAATAGTAGCGTATTTACATAATAAAGTTGGACAGGTTGCGGTCATTTTTGATACCTATGCAGCTGTAATAGGTCAAAGTTCTAATTACCTGATGCCAGGCCAGGAACTGGAGATTACTGCAGGGGTAGGTGCCTTTAGTAAAAAGGCTGAACCTATTATTACAATAGGGGGAGCGAGGACAGCACTTGGTGAAGATGGTGCAGCACATTTCAAAACGACTGTTAATAATATTGGTACTAGCTCTATTCCAGTGAGTATTACCTATACTGACCAGGAAGGAAAGCAACAAACCATTAAAAAAACCGTTGAGTATACTGTTGGACAGGCAAATGCTTCGATAGCCTTACCAAAAATGAATGTTCTTTATATAGGTGTTGATAACCCCGTAAACATTGCAGCAAGTGGTGGTGCAGAACAGCTACAGGTTTCTATTTCCGGTGGTGGTGGCAGCATCTCAGGATCAAGAGGTAATTATGTAGCCAGGGTTAACTCAATAACAGATGAATGTCGAATATCAGTTTCGGTTGATGGAAAACTGGCAGGTGCCCAAAGTTTCAGGGTTCGTACCATTCCTGATCCGGTTGCTACGGTAGGTGGAAATATGAGTGGTGAAAATGTTGCCGCGGGTGCTTTCAAAGCCCAGGCTGGTGTGGGAGCTTATGTTAAAGATTTTCCTTTCGAACTGCAGTATCGGGTTACAAGTTTCAGTGTGGTAGGAGATACACCTGATGGCGATATTCTTGAAGCAGTATGTACAGGTAATACCTGGAGTCCGCAAGCAAGAGCACTAATCAATAACTTAAGACCAGGGTCATTGATCACCATCGAAAATATCAGGGCAACGGGCCCCGATGGCAGGACCAGAAAATTGCCTTCTTTACTTTATAACATTAAATAATTGAAAATATGAAAGGCCGTATTATTAAAGTTGGTTTGTTGATGGTTCTTTTCGGCTTTATTGTCGAAGATGCTACTGCTCAACGCAGGGCTCGAAGGAGAACAGAAACGCCTACGGGACAACAACAACAACAGGAAAATAATAATACCACTTCACCTACTTATAACGCTTATGGTAATATACCAATAAGGGTAGACAGTTCGGGGGGTGGTTATAATGATTCTGTTATAAAAAAATCATTGCGTCCTGATCATGCATTTGATAAAGACTTTATTACAGACCGTACGCCATTGGCTTATGAACATTTAAGATGGGATGATGCCCTTTATGCTCAGAAAGTTTGGCGTGAACTGGATTTGCGTGAAAAATTGAATCAGACTTTCCGTTATAAGGCAGAAGATGATAATGGTGATCAACGTTTTATAAGTATGTTATTAAAGGCGGTACAAAGTGGTGCAGTTGTTGCATTTTCCGATGATCGTTTTACTACTCCCCTTAGTGGAGAAGAAAATACTGCTATTACCGCAGGAGGTCCCAGGGATACGGTGGCTGTTAGGGACATTGATGATCCAAACAAAATTGTGGAATATGTTGTAACCCAGCAAAGCTTTGATCCTGAGACGGTTTTGAAACTACGTATAAAAGAAGAATGGGTATTTGACCGCGAAGCAAGCCGACTTTTTGTGCGCATACTGGGCATTGCTCCTTTGAAAACTTTATATTTCCCTAATGGCCAGGAAAGAGGTAGTACTCCAATGTTTTGGGTTTATTATCCTGACTTGCGTCCCATATTGGCTAAATATGAAGTTTACAATCCTAAAAACATGGGTATGGGTCGTATGACCTGGGAAGAATTGTTCGAAAGCCGGATGTTTAGCAGTTATATCACTAAATCTACTTTAGACAATCCTTCAAACAGCAATATTCGTCAGATTGTAAAAGATCCGATTTTGTCTTTGTTAGAAGGGGAAAACATTAAAGAACGTATTTTCAATTACGAACAAGATCTTTGGTCATATTGATCCTCAAAATAATTAAACTTAAAACCTCCGGTTACGGAGGTTTTTTTTTGCATCTGAAAAAATATTATAAAAATACTTGTTAGTTATATAGGAAATGTGAAATATTGTTGTATTTTTATCTCGGTTTTTCATAGGATATTGGATTTTAAAAACGGGGCTGGATTTCTATCCGGGCCCCATTTTTTTTATAACCATTCATGATTAATCATTTTTCTCTTGAAAATGATCTTTTATTACCCTGGCTTTTGATAGTCCTACCACCTCAGCCAGTTCTTCTATCGATTTATCCTTTATATTTTTTATTGACCTGAAATGTTTTAATAAACTTTCAGCCGTGGCTTTCCCAATGCCTTTGATATCTTCAATCTCATTTTTAAAAGTGCCTTTACTTCTTTTGTTCCGATGAAAATTAATTCCAAAACGATGGACTTCATCCCGTATCCTCCGGATCATTTGTAATCCAGCTGATTGATAAGGCAGTTTCAGCGATTCTTTATCACCAGAAAAAAATATTTCTTCTTCATTTTTTGCTAAACCAATAACCGTCGTTTTCCCTAATACTTCTAGTTCCTTTAGAGCTTCTATAGCTGCATTTAACTGCCCTTTTCCACCATCGATGATTACCAAATTAGGGAAAGGAGTTTCTTCTTCCTGCAAACGTTTATAACGCCTGTAAACAGCTTCTTTCATGGATGCAAAATCGTTGATTCCTTCAACCGTTTTTACGTTAAAATGACGGTAATTAGATTTATCGGGTTCACCGTTTAAAAAACTAACCATTGCTGAAACTGGATAACTTCCCTGAAAATTTGAATTATCGAAGCATTCAATTCGAACAGGTATTTCTGATAGTTGTAAATCCGTTCTTAATTGCTCCAGAGTTTGGAGATGCTTACTACTTTTATCTTCTTTTTGTTTTTGTTCTTCTATAAAATAGTTTACATTTTTTTCACTCAGATCAAGCAATTTCTTTTTTTCTCCTGCTTTAGGAATGGTAAGTAATGTGTCTGCTGCCGGATAATCAATGGTAAATGGAACAATAATTTCTTTTGATTCACTCTTAAATGTTGAACGAAGTTGTGCTATGGTGAATGAAAGGATTTCTTCTGCAGTTTCATCCAGGTGCGTTTCAACCTTAATTGTTTTTGTTTGAGAAATTGTACCATTGGTAACCATCAGGAAATTTACATAAGCGATATCATTTTGTTTAATGATTGAAAACACATCGATATCATCAAGCCTGTTGCTCACCACAACTGAGCGGGCCTTATAATTTTCCAGGTACTCAATTTTTTTCTTTATCCGGGCCGCCTTTTCAAACTCCAAAAGTTGTACATACTCTTTCATTTGATGTTTGAACTGTTGGATAACGGGTGAAAGATTTCCTTTCAATAAATTTTTTACCTGCTGTAAACCAGCCTGGTATTCTTCAATTGATTGCAGATTTTCACAAGGACCTTTACAATTACCTAAATGGTATTCGAGACAAACTTTAAATTTTCCTTTTTCAATATTTTTTTGGGAGAGATTTAAAGTGCAAGTTCTTAGGGGAATATTGTATTTGATGAATTCAAGCAGATCACGCAATTTTTTTATGGATGTAAAGGGTCCCAGGTATTCAGACCCATCTTCCAGCAATCTCCTTGTAAGATATATACGTGGAAAAGGTTCGTTTCTGATTACAATAAAAGGATAGCTTTTATCATCTTTTAAATTGATATTGAACCTGGGTTGAAATTGTTTGATCAGAGAATTTTCCAGTAAAAAAGCATCCTGTTCTGAATCTACAATGGTAAATTCAATTTTCCGGATACGATTTACAAGTTCATGTGTTTTGTAACTGGCTAAGGTTTTATTGAAATATGAAGAAATTCTTTTTCGAAGATTTTTTGCTTTTCCTACATAAATCAATTCATTTGCAACGTCAAAATATTTATAAATACCCGGGTAATGGGGCAGGCTTTTAGCAATTAATTGAAACTCCGCTAACGTCATTCACACAATTGTTTTATTAGTTATTCCAAATCACTTTCATGGTTGTTGTTTCTTCCGGAATACCTGGTTTTTGAATAGTAGTTACAACCTGGAACCTTTCATCAACCTGCCACAATAATCTTCTTTGTATAGTGCTGTCTTTATTAGCCTGATAACGATTTAAAATAATAGTACTGATCTTGTCGCCATCTCCTGTATTGGGAGTTATATGTATTTCTTGCCTTTGCAATTCCTGATCCTTTTCGATCGGAATATAGGTAATGATTATTTTCTGCAACATATCATCATAGTATTCCGATTCTGTATATTTTTCCCGGAATTTTTTCTGTGTAAGATCCGGGGCTTGTAGAAAGTCATTAGCTAACTGCCTGAATTCTTCTCTCGGAATAAAAATGGTATCTGATAAAGAATCCCGAATGGTTATTTTTTTTATAGCGTAAACAGAAGTATCTACATGGGCAACCTGGCTATTTAAAAAAGAAATGACCGGGAAATACTGTTCTGATTCATTATTATCAGTTTTACAGGTTATAAACAACAAAAGCGCAGGAATTATGAATAAAAAACATTTTTTCATTTACTTGTGTTTCATTTTACTCTACAGATTTGACAAAATAGGGGATGGAAAACATCCAGATTACTTTATTTGTAAAAATAACTTAAAACCATTTTAATAAAAAAAGCCCCACAATAATATGTGGGGCCTTAACAAAGCAGATAGTATTGGCTACTCATTTAAACCTATACCCACTTTTAAACCAAAATCAAAAAGATTTTCTTTAATAGGGTATTTGTCTACAAAACTTGATAATAATTGATACCTGACTTGCGGACCTACCTGCCAGTTCAACTTACCGGTAGAATAGGCTACAAAAGTTTCAATACTTGTATTCACATTCCACCGGCGAATTAACCAGGGAACTTCAGAATAGTTTTTATAATCGCTTGAAATCAGATATGCCCTGTCTCCTAAGACATATGTAGGCTGAATTGTGCTGCCTATGCCAAAAGCAATCTTTTCATCTTTTATTAGATTGACTTCTGCTCCAACAGGCAGGGAAACCTGGAAATAAAAATTCTTTAACCAATCGGCTTTTCCGCCATTAAAGTTGCGGTAATTGCTAACTGTATTCAGTGATTCAACACGTCGGCCATTATTTAATGAAATCGTTGCAATTTCTGTTGGATTATTAAAGGCTTTTATTTCATAACGGGTCATGTTAAATTGCAGACCAGCCTTTGCTTTGATAGTTCGGGTAACTGGGTACTTCAAATTAAATCCTAGTTCAAGGCCCATATCAGGTTTATGTGTAACTACATTATTAATATCGTATAATGGTGAATAAGATGGTGGTAAATTGGCAGGTGTTGATTGTAAAAATGATTTGTTTTCAGCGAGCTTCCTATAACTAACCGTTGGAGTAAAGAAAACCTGGAAGAGTAATTTATTTTTTCTTTTATTTCTGCTGTAAGTATTCAGAACACTTTCAATGGTTAAAGGACTAAAAAGCAGGGTTTCTGAAATTGCCTCATCTTTAATAACATCTTCAGCAGGTTTGTTATTATTTAAACCAGTATAGTATTCATCCTGGTCCGTAGCTGCATCTGATAGTTTTATATCAAATGTATTTATTTCGGTTCGTAAACCGGCCTGGTCTGGCTGTTTTTCGCTGATAAAAGGTGAAACCGTTAATTGGTTTAGAATTAAATCAGTATTTGTTTGTGACAGGGGCTGTGTAAGAGCTTTTTGTGACCTATTTATTTTAGGTGAAAATGCAATATCTTTTTCCTTTTCAAATTGTGTCAAAGTTTGTTCTGTTTGAACCTTTTCACCTGAATCGGTAATTTCTTTCAGATTTGTTTTTTTGGTGTTTACCAATAACATTACTGATAAGCCGGAACCTACCAGTAACAAACTTAAACCGAAGCCAAACCACTTTTTGCGGGGATGCAAAGTTTTGTGTACACCATTCCAAACATCCTCGGATGGGTACATGCGATATTGATCGGCAGTTTTTTTTATGAAATCTTCAAAATTCACATCTTTATTATTTCTCTCCATGAGCAGTTATCATTTTGGGGCAGATTACATTTTTC
>MWWA01000124.1_pt1 | contig 23605 bp, 24 predicted proteins | sample 1047341 | NCBI WGS metagenome assembly MWWA01 (sample SAMN06349978, study PRJNA376086) | soil metagenome | isolation source: MS5-1 sample Antarctic (ecotone) soil | place: Antarctica | collected 2015-01-13
CAAAGTTTTTGCAGGAACAATTAATCAAAAAGGCAGCTTCCAGTTTACAGCAGATAAAGTGGGTGGCGACACAGTATTAGCACAAATCATTAAAATGGTGCAGCAGGCACAAGGCAGCAAAGCACCTGTACAAAAACTGGTAGATAAAATTGCAGGCATCTTTGTTCCTATTGTAATTCTTATTGCGATTCTTAGCTTAATAGCCTGGGTTATATTGGGTGGACAGAACGGATTTACACAAGGTTTATTAGCAATGGTGACAGTTTTGGTAATTGCTTGTCCCTGTGCTTTAGGCCTGGCTACGCCAACAGCAATCATGGCTGGCGTAGGTAAAGGAGCCGAAAACGGCATATTGATAAAAGATGCAGAAAGCCTTGAACAGGCAAAGAAAATCAATGCCATCATTTTGGATAAAACAGGAACAATCACCGAAGGCAGGCCGGTTGTAACAGATATACTTTGGTTAAACAATGATGAAAGCAGTTTAGCAGCCTTAGCCTCATTGGAAAAACAATCGGAGCATCCATTAGCGGAAGCAGTTGTAAATCATCTTGCACAAGTTCAGTACCTGCCGGTACATCAGTTTGAAAGTATCACAGGCCTGGGCGCAAAAGCTCATGTAGGCGATAAAATGCATTTTGTTGGTAACGCTTCGCTGTTAAAATCAAACAATATTTCTATTGCTTCGCCATTGGAAACAGCTGTTACAAAATGGTTATCCGAAGCAAAAACCGTTATTTATTTTGCAGATGAAAAACAAGCATTGGCAGTAGTTGCGATTGCTGATAAAATAAAAGAAACATCTGTAGAAGCGGTGAGGCAATTGAAGGCAGCAGGCATAGAAGTTTATATGCTTACAGGCGATAATCAGGCTACGGCAAAAGCCATTGCATTACAGGTAGGAATAGAACATTACAAAGCAGAAGTAATGCCAGCAAACAAAGCAGCATTTATTAAAGAACTCCAACAACAGGGAAAGATTGTAGCAATGGTAGGCGATGGTATAAATGATAGCAATGCATTAGCACAGGCAGATGTAAGTATTGCAATGGGAAAAGGCAGTGACATAGCAATGGACGTTGCAAAAATGACCATTATTTCATCCGACCTCACTAAAATTCCACAGGCAATTAAATTATCAAAATACACAGTGGCATCCATACGCCAAAACCTGTTTTGGGCATTTATCTATAACATTATTGGCATTCCGATTGCCGCAGGTCTGTTGTATCCAATTAACGGCTTCCTGTTAAACCCAATGATTGCGGGCGCTGCAATGGCTTTAAGTTCTATTTCAGTGGTATCAAACAGCTTACGACTTAAAACAAAAAAATTATAATGATAATTATGAACCAGGCTTTATATCCCTGATTGATCATTGTTGCGTCGCACTCTTGTACTTGATTATCGCTATTCAACATTATGGACCCAAAATTTTGCAACGCTTATCCATAATTGTTAACGGTTACTTTAAGGCGCTAACTAATTTTACATAACAGAAATAAAACAAACAGAAATGAAAACGATAGAAGTAAAAACAAACATTAATTGTGGCTCATGTGTAGCTAAAGTTACGCCTGTCTTAAATGACACTGTGGGCAAAGATAATTGGAAGGTTGACACACAAAACCCAAGAAAAATACTCACGGTAACAGCCGAAAATATTGATGAGAAGGAAGTTATAAATGCAGTAGAAAAAGCCGGGTTCAAAGCAGAAAGGCTTTCATAATTACTTCAGGCCGTCGGTAGAAGCAGCCAGGGACAGGGCTGGCAGGTCGGTGCATTGGTTTTGCAATACCATTTAAGAAACCATGATTTTTATAGAGCGGCTACGGCCGCTTTTTTTATAAATAAATGTTAACGTCGATGCAAGTAAACACCCGTACGCATTGCTTCAGCAGGCAGGCGTTCAACAACCGTTCAACTTTAAAAGCATGAACCACGGAGCGCACAGCGGCACAGAGAAAACACGGAGGCTAAATCAACAACTGTTCAACAACCCCACCTCCGCATTGCTTCGGTCTCCGGGGGCCAAAGCCTTTGACGACGGACGCGGGCAGGCGTTCAACAACCATTCAACAACCGTTCAACTTTAAAAGCATGAACTACGGAGCGCACAGCGGCACAGAGAAAACACGGAGGCTAAATCAACAACTGTTCAACAACCCCACCTCCGCATTGCTTCGGTCTCCGGGGGCCAAAGCCTTTGACGACGGACGCGGGCAGGCGTTCAACAACTGTTCAACTACTGTTCAACCTTTTCACTTTGAGTATCCCCAATATGGTCAAGACCCTTATCTTTATATCCTTCATGACATAGCCATCTCCATAATAATTTTTATTGTTCTTCTTTTCTTCCAACTCATTGGAACAGGAAGCATTTTATCAACTTTAAATAACTTACTATGGCTATTCTAAGAGCTGGCAACACTGAACTTGAAATTAAGTATCACAAGTATTACCCGGACCAGAATTGGAGCGACATCAGCTTTGCACTGCGCCATTCCGGGCTTTCCCTTATTAATCCCAGGCTTTATGGTAAAAACACAGAAAATGAAATGTTCATTGATTGGAACGTGTGGGAGGACGAACTCCTGATCCCGTTTTTTGAAAAGGTGCTGTACAAGAGGGAAAATGCAGCATGGGACCTGTTTCCGGAAGATTGCATCCGCATGAAAGCTGAAACCCTGGAAGGTACAAGGGAAGAACGGGAGTCGAAATACAAAGGAAAAACATGTATGGAGCAGGGCGAAGACGGCGTCACGCGTGAAGTGCCATATTCAGAAGCAGTAAAACTATTTGAAGGATTATTTGAAGATTATTTTGATCTACATATAAGCATTGCAGATACCTACTTAGCCGGAGAATACGCTGGCTTGGAAGGCGTAAAAATCACTATAAGCATGAAGCTGTCTTTTCATTCATTGGAAGGCTTTCTGCAGGAATTAAAAGCAGAACACAGATTGTTTCAACTCCTGAAGCTGAAAAGTCAGACGAACTGATTTCATTGGGGCTGCTGAATGAGCAGCCCTATTTTTTTGTAAAAACTTTGACTTGAGATTCAGCATTTAAACATGTCATAAATTAAATAATAAACTGAATGAAGGCCTGCCTTTTGTTGCCCGCAGATATCGCTGATGAACGCAGAAAACCAATCAGCGAAAATCTGCGTAATCTGCGGGAAGCCTTTTTGTTGCCTGATCGCAAGGCTTTCCGGCAACGCTCAAAAAGGTTGTCGGCCAGGTACGATGCCCGCAGGACTGAGGCAAATAGCTTAAGTAAAACTGATGCTTGATTTTTTACCGGACAGCAGTGATTGATGTATAGTTTTATATGAGGTCAATCATAATACTATAAAGTTTATTGGTTTTTGAGTCTTTTGACCAGGTCTTTAAAATAGGTAGGTGACCAGATGTCCAGCAAGCCTTCGTCTGGTATAAAACGAATAATGTCTTCACGAATAGAATGAAAAGAAACTGCATCAATTTTGTCATTCAGCAGCTCCCGGAACTTGGCTTCGGAAAGCGTAGGCTGTTGCCAATCACCACTACCCCGGGCTTTCATACGGAAATGATCAAGATGGAGCGCAACCCCTTTTTTAATATACCACTCCAGGTCATACCAATCACTCCCTTTGACTCTTGAACTCCATTTGCGAAAAAGCAACGCGTGCATTTTGCCAGCAAATAGGTCAGGTAAGGTAAAACACTACACATAAAATGAAGCTTTAAAAGCAAATAAATATCTAGCCGAATTAAAAGGATATTGCCAAACTTTACCCAACCCTACCATTTTACTAAATACTATAATCCTTCAAGAGAGTAAAAGACAGCTCAGCAATAGAAAACATTGTTACAACCCAAGATGAGTTATATAAAGCAATACTATCTCCTAATGATTTCATGTCTTCTGAAACAAAAGAAGTATTAAGATATAGAGAAGCTATTTATTCTGGATTAGAGTATTACAACGAACAGAATTGTTTACTGGAAAATGTGCTATAAAAATAATGCAAGTTATAAAGGGAACAGATACCGAATATAGAAAAATAACAGGCACCAAATTAATAAATCCAACTACTGGGAAAATAATTTATACCCCCCCTGATCCTAATTACATACCTGATTTAATGTTTGGGTGGGAGGCATTTGTTAATGAGGTTAATGATGATATAGATCCATTGATAAAAATGGCATTAATGCATTATCAATTTGAAGCAATCCACCCTTTTCTGATGGTAATGGGAGAACTGGCAGAATATTAAATGTTCTATACTTAGTCCATAAGAAACTGCTTCATCTTCCTGTTTTGTATTTAAGTGATTATATAATCCAAAACAAATCGGACTACTACAGACTATTAAAGGAGATTATAGAAAAAGATGCTTGGTTGGAATGGATTTCGTTTATGTTAGATGCTATTGCTGAAACATCCATTTTGACATTAAAGAAGATATCAGAGATGCTTCAACTAAAAAAAGATACATTGGAAAGGATGAGAAACATTTCTCAAAAAATCCCTGCATTTGAAGTAAATGAATTAATCTTTAGTTTTCCCTATATTAAAATTAAAACAATAATTGACTATAGAATAGCTCAAAGACAGGCTGCATCAAATTACCTTCAAGTTTTGGTAGAAATGAAAATTTTAGTTCCATTTAAACTTGGCAGAGAGGTATATTTCATAAATAAGGCTTTAATGGAGTTGTTAACAAAAGGTGTAGGGATAAACAAAGATTAGTGAGAATACCCAATTAATATACTTATGCCGGAGTTGTGTCGGAACAAAAAACAAAAAGGAGCTACATTTCTGTAACTCCTTGATTCTTCCGCTCCCCCTTCAGGACTTGAACCTGAGACCCTCTGATTAACAGTCAGATGCTCTAACCAACTGAGCTAAGGAGGAATATAAGCTGTTAGCTTCTAGCTATTAGCTGTTAGAAAATGGAACGTCCTCATTTTCAGGGAGGCAAAAATAAGCGTTTGAAAGGAATTGGAAAAATGTAATGAATAAAATTTCTTAATCTCCTCCGGTAAAAGTGGCATTCTTCACTTAACAACTAAAATAAACCAAACAGCTTTTCCACGTCCAGGCCTACCCATACGCCATCTTCCCGCACCTCCACAGGCCAGTGCTTTAAATAATATCCTTCTCCACTGACATTGCGGCCGTTCTTCATGCAAAACTTGTAACGATGAACCGGGCAAACAACATTGCCCAATGCATCAATAAATCCATTGACGAAAAAACCGCTTGCATGCGGACATTTATGCGCAAAGGCAAATAACCCGCTCCCGCTCCTGCCTATACAAATGGTTTTCCCGCCTGCATCTACTTCCGCCAGGTTGTTCTCCTTAAATGCAATCTCCCCAGGGTGCATGGCAACCCGTATCCAGTTCCTTTCCAACGATATTTCATTAAAATTTATCCGCCAAAACAGGCATCGGTTTACCTGCTCACTAAAAATTTAATTTCCTCCCTTGATCAACTTCAGGGTTTTGCGCTTGCCGCCCTGTACCACCTCCAGCACATAGATCCCATTATGATAATCACTTCCCATCATGATCGTACTTCCCGGAATAATCCCTGCGCGCCGCTCCACCAGCTGGCCCGCACTGTTTGAAACAAATACATTCACCTGCTGAGGGCTTTTTGCAGTGATCTTAATGGTAAACGCGCCGCTTCCCGGATTCGGACCTGCCACCACAGTTATCGCATCCTCTTCCTGTACCGGTTGCGAAACCGCCGTCACAAAATTGACACCCGCAATATTCGAAACCGCACTTTCATTGTGCAGCCTGTCGAGGGCGGTAACCGTATAAAAATAAGGGTTGCCGGCACTGATGCTCACATCCCTGAAGGCAGCCGTATCCGTAGTGATCGCAATGATGTTGGCTGCATTCTCAATATTAATGGATGCCGTTGCAGACCGGTACACCACATATTGTTTCACTTTGTCCATTTCATTCACCGCTGCAGGGGCTTTGGACCATTTCAACACAACCGAATCGCTGCCATACTGCGTTGCTGTGAGCGCAGAGGCAGGCGAGGGCGGAACATTGTCTTTCCAGGGCATAGTAGGCTGCAAAGCAGGTCGCGCATAAAAATGCAATCGTAAAGAATCACGGAAACTCAGGGGATTTGAAATCAGGTTTTGGGACCTGAAATATATTCCGCCCAGCACATTGGCAAACTGACTGCTACGGTTCATCCTTACCTGGCTTGGGATCTGGGAGGGACTTGCCCATGCCGCACCCTGCGCCGGATCATTCACTTTATAACCCGCCATACCTATATATATATGTCTGCCAAAAGCATTGTTGTTCCACCAGGGCACCAGCACACCATAATCGGAACCCGTTTGTCCTATTGACCAATACAGCTGCGGAGCGATATAATCCACCCATCCTTCCTGCAACCATTTTTTAGTGTCGGCAAAATAGGCGCTGTAATGCTGCAGTGCTCCACTGGAAGTGGGTGAACCAATGGCCGGATCTGTACTGCTTCTGTAAATGCCTGTGGGCGATACGCCAAACTTCACCCAGGGCTTGATGGCAGTGATCGAATCATTTACCGTTTTGATAAAAAGGTTCAGGTTGTCTCTCCTCCAGTCTGCAATCCCGGCAGTGGTATTGGGAAAACCGCGGGGGTCAGCTGTATAAGCATCGTTGTCATTAATGGTGCCGGTAGGGTAAAAATAGTCGTCAAAGTGAATGCCATCAACATCATAGCGTCGCAGGATGTCGGCAATCACCTTTACAATATGGGCCCTGGCTTCAGCAATACCCGGGTTGATGATCTGCACATTCCCTACTGTCAGCATCCACTGGGGATGGGTTTTTGAAATGTGTGAAGCTGCGTACATATTTACATTTGAAGCATTGGCGTTATTGGCCACTGCCCGGAATGGGTTGATCCAGGCATGGAACTCAAATGCCCTCTTGCGCGATTCTTCAATGGCAAAATGCAATGGATCCCAAAGGATGGAAGGTGCTACGCCGCTGGTTCCATTCAGGTCGTAAGACCAGGGCTCCAGACTGCTTTCATACATAGCGTCTGACTGGCTTCTCACCTGGAAATATACTGTGTTGATGCCGGTAGCCTTGTGGTGATCCAGCATGGTTAGGAGCGCCGACCTTTGTTGTGCAGGGGTTTGCGTACGCACTGGCCAGTCAAGTCCCAGGTATGTGGTAATCCACGCGCCCCTCAATTCTCTTTTATCTGATTTTTGTGCCGCAGTAGAAAAAAAACAAAACATCAAAAACGGAAGTAGGATCTTATTCATAAAGTATGGTTGAACAGGAAGTTAAGATACTAGTTTTTTAATTTCCAACAGAAAGCTGACCTGAAACTTTGCGGCATTTCCTTCAATCAAAAGCAGTTAATCAGCCAACAGGATCACTGAAACAAATTCAATAGTTATTCGGGCAATTTAATGTAATTAAGATGTGGCCCTGATCCATTTTTCCTCCTAAACCTATCATTAAAGTTTTTATTTTACAAGATGAAATCCTTACTGCCCTTTTTCTTCCTCTTGTTTGGCTCAGGTCTTTCCGCCCAAAATAAGGAAGCTTATTACGATTACCTCTGGAAGCCGGTTGAAGGTCCATCAAGGGCCAGCTTTTATTCTTTAACAGAAAAAAAAGGCGATGTCTGGCATCAACAGGATTATTTTATTTCCACACGTACCCTGCAGATGGATGGTTATTACCTTGGATGAAGCAGGTAAAATAGCCCATGGCAGTTTTCATTATTATTATTCCAATGGAAATGTACAGTCAACCGGCAATTATGTAAACAATAAAAAGGAAGGCACCTGGCTTGGGTTTTACTTTGACGGATCACCACACGACTCCATTGTTTATGTGAATGGTGCTGTAACGGGCATCAAACTTTCCTGGCATGCCAATGGTTACCTGAAAGATTCTGTTCATACAAGGCCCGATGGTTCTGCTGTGGCCATCTCGTGGTACAACAATGGCAACCCGTCTGCGGTTTCAATCTTCCGCGATGGAAAGAAAAACGGGCGGTTCAGGTATTTTCATAAAAGCGGCCAACTGGCATCGGAAGAAGTGTACAACATGGATGCCCTTGTTTCAAAACAATATTTCGATGAAGGTGGAACGCCTATGGATACCACAAACAGGGACCGCATGCATAGTTTTCCCGGCGGAAAAAATGCCTGGTTGAAACATGCCAGTAAAAAAACTTATTTCCCCGACCAATGGCAGCTTGTCAATACTACCCAGGTGACGATCCTCGTTACTGGAATGATCGATGAAGAGGGCAAGGTACAGAACCTATACGTTTCCATTCCTTTTCACCCGGTGTTTGACAAGATCGCGCTGCGCATGGTGCAGGAATCACCAAAATGGCTTCCCGCTATCTCCCATAACCGTACGGTAAGCACCTGGTTTACCCAGCCTGTTTCTTTTGTTCAGGAACACTAATTTCTTAGTACTTCTGGCATGTGTTGTTCTATCCTTTCTAAAAAGTATTATTGAAAAAAATAGTGAAGATCAATCAAAGGCCGAAGCTCCGGCAAAATTGAGGAAATGTAACACAAAACCGGAAGATGCATTGACCAATGAAGGAAAACAGAAGTTCAGCTTCGTATTTATTTATTGAGATGAAAGAAAAAGCATAATGACTAACTTCCCTTATGCTTCGCACATTTGTCATCATCCCCCTATTTTTTGTGAGCTATATGAATGCGCAAACCAAAACGGATGCTTACCTGGCAACAATTCTTGCTCAGAACCAGGATCCAGTATTTCAACAGGTGCTTAATGATCCGGGCAAGTACAGGCTGCAAATTATTTACACAGAGATCAACCGCGATAAAAATAACAAGCAATCCTTCACCAATTATTATTTTCATTACGATCCCCAATTGTATTTTAACCCCGCTTCAGTAGTTAAACTCCCACTGGCCATTCTTTCATTGGAAAAACTGCATGCGCTACGTAAAAAAGGTATTGATAAAAATACCAGCTTGTTGTTCGACAGTTCCAGTCAATGGCAAACAGCACTTGAAAAAGATCCTTCTTCACCTAATGGTTTGCCTTCGGTTGCACAGTTTATAAAAAGAGCATTGCTGGTAAGTGAAAACGATCCATATAACAGGATGTACCAGTTTCTTGGACAGGGACATATCAACAATCAGCTAAAGAAAAAAGGGCTGAATGATTCACGTATTGCACGACAGTTCCTGGGACTGAATGAAGAGCAAAACAGGCATACCAATGCATTTCGGTTTGTCGATACAGATGGTAAAATAATACACCAGCAACCTGCTGTTTATAATGATCGTGCGCTTGATTTTTCAACAGCGGTTCTGCTGGGCAAAGGTTATCTCGACAGGTATGACCGGCTTATAAATGAACCGTTTGATTTTACAAAACATAATTGGATCAGTTTGGGGGATATGACGCAGATGCTGCAACGGGTGATGTTTCCCAAATCAGTTCCAAAGCAGCAGCGATTTGATCTGTCGAAAGATGATCTTGAATTTTTGTATCGCTACCTTTCGCAATATCCATCTGAAACGCCCTATCCGAAATACGATGCTGAAAAATACTATGACAGCTACGTGAAATTCTTTTTCCGTGACAGCAGTAAAAAAATGCCGAATGGAGTTAGAGTGTTTAATAAAGTGGGATGGAGTTATGGTTTTCTGACCGATGTTTCATTTGTTGCAGATTTTGAAAATAACACTGAATACATGCTTGCGGCAACGCTCTATGTAAACAGCGATGAGATCCTGAATGATAATAAGTATGAATACGATCAGATCGGGCATCCGTTTCTATTCCAGCTGGGTAAAACGATTTATGATTTTGAACGCAGGCGGGAAAGGAAATTCAAACCCGATCTTTCTGCATTCAGGATTCAGTACGAATGCAGGAGTAGTGAAGACCAGCGCTCAGAACTTAGTGAGGTAGATAATTAATTTTTTTAGTCTTTTCCTATTTTGGTTGGTGGCTAAATAAACAACTATTCAACTCGTTTTTTTGAACCACGGAGGCACAGGAGGCACAGAGGTAACACGGAGACTAAATAAACAACTATACAACTACTGTTCACCAACTGTTCAACTCGTTTTTTGAACCACGGAGGCACAGGAGGACAGAGGTAACACGGAGACTAAAAAAACAATTGTTCAACAACTGTTCAACAACTATTCAACTCGTTTTTTGAACCACTGAGGCACATGAGGCACAGAGGTAACACGGGACTAAAAAAACAACTATTCAACAACTGTTCAACAACTATTCAACTCGTTTTTTAAACCACGGAGGCACAGGAGGCACAGAGGTAACACGGAGACTAAAAAACAATTGCTCAACAACTGTTCAACAACTATTCAACTCGTTTTTTAAACCACGGAGGCACAGAGGTAACACGGGACTAAATAAACAATTGCTCAACAACTGTTCAACAGCTATTCAACTCGTTTTGAACCACGGAGGCACAGGAGGCACAGGAGGCACAGAGGTAACACGGGACTAAATAAACAACTATTCAACTACTATTCAACTCGTTTTTTGAACCACTGAGGCATAGGAGGCACAAAGATTCACGGAGGCGAATCAACCACCGTTCAACTACCGTTCAACTACAATTGCCAGCACCAAGCTACTGTATCGCCAGTTGGTTATCGATCTTGCGGGCCTGCAACGTACTTAATTCGTTCATCAGTGGCTGCACCTGGTCGCGGAGAATGGAACCACGCAAAACAACAACTCCATCAGCTACATCCGCTTGCACACCCTGGTATTTGCTGATAATGGACTGAACGGAGGTGCGAAGCGTTAAATCAGTTGGAGCCTGTGTTTGCCTGATATTGCTCTGAACGTCCTTAACCCCATCAATTCCATTCACCCTGCTGACCACGCTGTCTGCGCAATTTTCGCCCTCGCATTGCCCATCAAGGGTAACCACGCCATCTTTCACTGTGGCATTCACGTTAGAATAAGCTCTTGCTCCGTTGGCATCATTACCTGTTCCTCTTGTTAACCCTTCACTCACATCTTTTTGAATATCCTCATCACTTCGCTTATTCCCACAGGAAGAAAAGCTGAAAACACCGAATAATGCTATAACTAAATAAATAACAAAGTTTTTGTGTAGCTGTTTCATATTGATCTTTTTATAATTTTTTGCCGCCCTCAAAAAGAGCCATTGACAAATAATTGCAATCAAACATTATTCCACGCATAAAAGTTCAGGGTCTAATCAACAACAATTCAACAACTGCTCAACAATTGTTCAACAATCATTCAACTCCTCTGATTTAAACCACGGAGGCACAGAGGCCACGGAGAAAACACAGAGGCTTAATAAACAATGTTCAACAACCGTTCAACTCCTCTGATTTAAACCACGGAGGCAGCATAAAACATTTAAAATTGATGCAAAAAAAAGAGAAGCCGAAGCTTCTCTTTTAAAAGTGGAATCTTCTTAATATTAATCGATTTTAATCAAGGTCAGTTTTTGAATTTTATCGCCCTGGATCGCTTCAACAAAATAGGTTCCTGCTGTGTATTTAGATCCAATACTGATCAAACTACCTGCAATAATGTTGTTTCTTCTTTCAACAACCTGCCCGAGTGTATTTCTTACAATAATTTGGACCGGCGCCGAAGCTGTTGCATCAATTTTCAAATTAAACAAGGCTGCACTTGGGTTTGGCGTTGCCTGTAGCGTTAATGATGCCGGAATGGTTGCCGGACCAGTGCGTGGTTTATTCCCCTGGTTATGCGGAACGGTCACCTGCACATTTTCTGTAGTGCTGTTTCCGGAAGCATCTGTTGCGGTAATGGTGATGGTATAAATTCTTCCGTTGCCGCCGCCTTCACGCTCTGCCCGCAATTTTACCTTGTTGTTATTAATAATCTCCCAGTCTGGTGATGTATTACCTGAACCATTACCCAGCACAGGTTCATTACTGCTGACAGACAAACCAATGGTAACCGGACCGCAATTATCTGTAGCAGTATAGCTAAGTGTTACATCCCTCATTTTATGGTTGGGTGCAAGGAGTACAGCTGGTGTTACAGATGCCGCGGTAATAACTGGTGCTGCTTCATCATTGCGCGCAAGTAGAAAACTGCATTGTCCGGAATTGCCGGCAAGATCTGTAGCTTCTAATGTTATGTGTATGGTTCCCGTTCCGCTGATGACCGTTCCTGGTGCAGGTAATTGTGTAATGGTGAAACCTATAGTATTGTTTGCCTCGATACCATTCACCAATGCCATGGAACGATAATCAGGTAAAATCACTTCACATGAAGCATTTACCAGTATTTCCTGTTGAGCAGGACAGGTGATCGATGGCGGAAGGTTATTGGCTTCATTGGAAACCGAACTTTCATTATGAAAACGGTCGATTGATGTAACTACATAATAATACTCTGTGCCAGGTACAATGTTTACATCACGGAAAGCTGTGGTGTCATTCACTGTTATTGCCATGAGGTTAGCCGGATCTTCAATATCAATTCCGGTACTGGTAGAACGGTAAATTACAAACTGCCTTGCCCTGTCCAATTCATTTGTTGCAGCCGCAGGTTTGCTCCATTTCAATACAACCGAATCGTCACCATATTTTAATGCATTTAAAGCCGTTGCAGGTGCCGGCGCTGTATCATCACGCCATGGCATAGTAGGTTGTAAAGCCGGTTTTGTATAAAAACGATCTTTTAAAGAATCTCTTACGTTCAATGGATTGTTACGCAGGAATTGTGTGCGGAAAAAAATGCTGCCCAGCACATTTGGATACGCTGCATCCCTGTTCATACGCACCTGGTTGGGAATTTGTGAACGATTGGCCCATGCAGCGCCCTGTGCGGGGTCGTTTACTTTGTAAGCTGCCATCCCGATATAAATATGTCTTCCAAAAGCATTATTGTTCCACCAGGGAACCAGCACACCGTAATCAGATCCCGTTTGTCCAATGAACCAATACAATTGTGGTGCGATATAATCTACCCAGCCTTCCTGCAGCCATTTTTTAGTATCCGCATAAGCAACGCTGTAATGCTGAAAAGCGCCTGATGATGTTGCCGAACCAATAGCAGAATTGGTGCTGCTTCTGTAAATACCTGTTGGCGACACGCCGAATTTCACCCAGGGCTTAATGGTAGTGATGGAATCATACACTCTTTGAATAAAAAGATTGATGTTATCTCTTCTCCAGTCGCCACGACCTGCAGTTGTATTAGGAAAACCGCGAGAATCTGCAAGGTAGGTATCGTTATCATTGATCGTTCCTGAGGGATAGAAATAATCATCAAAATGAATTCCATCAACATCATAACGTTTAAGAATATCCACAATAACATTGGTGAGATAATCACGCACTGCAGGAATACCCGGATTTAAAATTCTAACCGTCCCAATAGTAAGCATCCACTCAGGATGTGTTTTGGAAACGTGTGCATTGGAAAACATGGCCGTATTGTTTGCATTGTTGGTATTAGCAACTGCACGAAATGGATTGATCCATGTATGGAATTCAAAACCTCTTTTTCTTGATTCATCAATAGCAAATTGTAACGGATCCCACAAAGGATTTGGTGCTGTGTTCTGACTGCCTGTTAAGTCATAAGACCATGGTTCCAGTGTACTTGGATACATGGCATCTGACTGGCTACGCACCTGGAAATAAACTGTATTAATACCTGTTACACGATGATGATCCATGATGGTAACAAGTGCAGAGCGTTGCTGTGCCGGCGTTTGGGTTCTTACCGGCCAGTCGAGCCCAAGATAAGTGGTGATCCAGGCGCCGCGAAGTTCTCTTTTGTCGGTTTTCTGAGCTTCTGCTGTTTGAAATAATAATAATAAAATGAGTGGGAGTAAAAATTGTTTCATATAAAATCGTTATGGTTAAGAAAAGGAAATTAAGAATTAAACCATTACGAGCCATCTTGAATTTAATCGAAATGACATTTCAAATTAGATTGGAAAACGTGCGGCTTGCTGACTCCGTTGTATGATGCAATTATCAGATCGAAACATTGCGGGAATTTTTTTTCTTACAACGGGAAATATCATTTTTAACCGCAAAAAATCATTTCAACAGCAACTCATATTTATGAAAATTTGAATTGGATATTTTTTAAAAAAATTTTTTGACCCTGGACTGAAAGCGAAAAACTTCACCTGTTTTTATTGAAAAATTGAAGAAGTCTTCCAATATGTATATTAGCGCACGGGGCTTTCATGGGGTTAATCTTGTGAATCCAGGAAAAGAATAATAATTTGGAAAAAAGCTGGAAATGAAATTATTGTCCCTTTGCGTTATTTGTGCATTGTTCACGGCCTGCAATGCGCCAAAGCCTGGCGTTTTAAATGCTGGAAACCTGGAAAGCTTTTATGTGACGGTAAACATTGATAAAGACACATTGATCAAAACTCCAAAAGGAGCAATCATTAAAATTCTGAATCATAGTTTTTCAGAAAATGTTGAACTTGAAATTAAAGAGGCTTATACCATGAAGGATATCGTGCTCGCAGGACTGAACACGGAATCAAACGGAAAGCCACTACGGTCTGGCGGCATGATCTATATCAATTCAAGAAATGGGAAAGAAATCTCAGTTCAAAAACCTATAAAGATCTTATTGCCAGCTAACGGTATTGAAGAAGGAATGGAAGTATTTAAAGGTTCAGTGACGGACGATAATATTAACTGGCAGCCTGTGGACAGTTTGATCCCTTCAATAAATGAAGAAATGCTGAAAGTTGGAAGAAGTGTTTTTATATCCAACTGTTACACTTGTCATTCTATAAAAACTAGTAAAACCGCACCAGCCCTTAAAGGCTTTACGAGCCGCGGCCCCTGGACAGAAATAAGCAATATTTTCAAGTGGATCAAAAGTCCCTCGAAGTTTATCCCAACAACACGCTACACCATTGAATTGCAAAAAGAGTGGGGATCTGTTATGCCTTCCTTTCCCCAATTGTCGGATGAAGATATCAATTCAGTAATCAGTTTTATAAATAACGAGGCCCAAAAATCCATCACCGATACATTTTCATATGCACAACCGGGAGTTGCATCGGATACCGCCACCGATGCATTCAAATCCAATCCATGTATGGATACCATTTATTCTTACCAAAGAAATGATCCCGTTCTGGATCTGGCTACCGCTCAAAATTTTTTAAATTCAGAAGAAGACTCCATAACAAAAAATGAAGTTTGGGAGGGATTTAGAGGCGGGTTTAATGACCTGGCTGGTTCCGGTGGTTACTTATTTGAGATACAAACTATGGGTTGGTATAATGTTGATGTTTTTGCTGAAGGCATTCCAGGTACTGAACTTGTTGAATTAAACGGTAGTTTATCAGGAAAAGACAAAAACCACGGTTTAATCATTTATGCTTTCTTCCCCCAGCAAAAAAATTTGAGTGTCGGAGCAATGGAAGATGGCACCCATTTCAGTTTTAAAAAAATCGGTAATCAAATTCCGCTTTTCAAAGGTGAACCAGGCATATTACTGGCTTTTGGCGCAGACAATGAAAAATTTTATTATGGCATCAGTTATTTTAAGGTTAAAGAAAAACAAAACGTTGAAATCAAATTAAAACCTTCAACAAGGGAAGCGCTGATAGATCTTGTGAAAAATGAAAAAATAGAAGGAATAAATCTTGATGTAACAGAAGCACAAATTAAAATAGTGGATTGTAATACTGATTCACAGTAATGACCTTAAATTGATACCAGGTACATTTAAAGCCCGTTTAGGATAATATAATGAAGGGTAATGCAATAAATGCCGGACTTAGTTCTGTCGCCAAATATCAATTAACAAACCGAATGTTTTCAGAATCCGTATATACTGATGTGAATTATGATTACTGAACAAACCCAGAATATTCTTAAGCTAATTATGAAGTTTACCGCGCAATCCTTCTTTTTTAAGTTTACTATAACTAGGTTTAGGTAAACAATATTCCCGGGCCTGCGTCTTTAAAGTATAAATAACCATTATGGACATAAGTATCACCATTTGGGAAATGAATCAGGAACACTCCGATTCTACCCTTCGCGAAGAAGTTGCCACTGGTCCGATGGAACCTTACACACTGGACTGGAACAGCATCAACTGGAACTAATGTTTTGAAAACTTTTTCTTTTTAACTGAAACTCGTAGATCTACGAGTTTTTTTATTGGTAATTATCCCATCATATATACCTCGTTTACGTAAAATCCATAATGCATAAAACGGTCAAAACTGCTCTTGTTCACTGATAGGCATATCGCTAGTTTTGTATCAGAAGTTGATTGATAATTCAATCCAAATCCAATGTCCTAGCCGTCTAGTCCACGGTAAACCGTCCAGTAAGTTTTGAGTAAAGTCCATATCCGTTTAAAAACCAAAGTCCAATATCAGTCAACTTCTTCTTAATCCAATCCTATCCAAACCCTCGGGAAACTATCTGTCCGTCTGTGAAAGCCGTTGCTTAACCTAAAAACCAAACGCTCATGTTTAACATGGACGGAGATAACCCCGCACGTATACTTATTATCGATGATGATATCGATCTTTTAATGCTGCTTGAGCGCAGGTTAAAACAAGAAGGTTTTGAAGTAGAAACCGCTGCCAGCCTGCAGGAGGCCCAGGAGATCGTTCCTTATTTTTTACCACAAATTATTTTGCTGGATATCAATGTAAATGGCGACGATGGAAGGGTCCTTTGCTATGAATTGAAAAATGATCCAAAGCTTGTGCCTGTAAAAGTGATGATGATGTCGGGATTTGATATCAGCCAGGGACGCGCCATTTTATTTGGTGCAGATGAACTGGTTTCCAAACCCCTGAATATGGAGTATATCCTTTTAAGGATCGGTGAATTTCTGAAACAGGTTAAAGAAATCGAATAGACGTTCAGTAGTACATGTGCAAATGTGAACAGCTTTCCGTGTGGCCATCATACAGCGGCATAAATATTAATTTCCTAAAATGCCTCGTGTAGAATCCATCCTTGCCGGCGCACACTCCCTCACATTTGCACATTTACTTCAGGGCATTATTTTTTGCGCGCGAGAATGCTCCAATCAGTTTCTTCGGCAACAATCGTATTGGTGAGCACACCCAACTGCTCGATCTCCATATCCACAACATCACCATGCTGCAACCACTGTTCTATATAATCGGGGTTATTTAATTTACCCGTTCCGTTGAGCTCAAGGAAACAACCGGTTCCTACTGTGCCGCTTCCAATGATTTCTCCGGGATAGATATCCACTCCATAGGAAATCCTTTCAATCAGTTCGGCGAATGTCCAGTCCATATCTGAAAGGTTTCCCTCGCTCACCTGGATGCCGTTGACCTTGCAACTCATTTTCAAGTTCCAGCTTTTGCCCACATGTCCCTGCTTTGCCGGCACTACAAATTCCTCCAGTTCATCCAGCGTAACAAGCCAGGGCCCGATGGTGGTGGCAAAATCCTTACCTTTTGCCGGACCAAGATTCAACAGCATTTCTTCCATCTGCAGTCTTCTGGCGCTGAGGTCATTCATGATCATCAATCCGCCAATGTATTCATCAGCATCTTCAGCTTTAATGTTGCGGCCCTGCTTACAGATCACAATGGCTGCTTCCAGCTCAAAATCCAGTTTTTCAAAATGATCGGGCATGCACACCACTTCACCCGGGCCCTTAACGCTCTGGTGATTGGTAAAATAAAATATGGGGTACTGATCAAATTCAGGGATCATATCTACCTTCCTGTTTTTGCGCGCCGCTGCCACATGCTGGCGAAAAGCATAGCCATCCCGACAGGAAGCAGGAAAAGGCACAGGTGCAAGTAGCTGAACAGAATCCAGTGGAATGGCCTTGTTTGGAGAAATACGTCCCTCTCTTACCAAATCGATCCCTGCCTGCACTACCGGGAAAACTTCTTCCCAAAAACCAAGGAACATCGACATGTTTCCAGGTAGGTCTGGGTGAAGGTGTTCCATGTTATAAAGGTTGCCATCAACCAGAAGCGCCAGCTGATCATGATCTTCCCTGAGATAAGAAACAAGTTTCATATAGTTATTTTATGGCTGGCAAAAATAGGAAATGAAGATTTGGGAGAAAGGATTGTTTGAAGAGAATGTAGAAGCTTGGCAGGCTCGTCCGATATGGTTAAATTTGGCTATCCGTTCCATTCAACCCTTTTTTCGGATGTTTAACCTTTATTCCGCACCTTTAAAAAGGCTCAGTTGTAAATTTGCAAAAATCTGCTCATGAAGTTCGACAAAATCCATAATAAAGGACAGGCAAGGCTGTTTCATAATCCAGCACTTGAGTTCCTTACAAAAACGCATCCCCTTGTGATCTGGGGGATCTATCTTCCTGTGGTGCTTGGGTTTCCTTATTACGCAGCTTATAAATTTGAATTCACCGGGGCGCGCATCTCCGTATTGTTCCTGCTGGGGATGCTTTTCTGGACCTTTTTTGAATACATCATGCACCGCTGGGCATTTCATATGGCCGCGGAAAGCGAAAGAGCCCGCAAAATCGTTTATGTTTTACATGGCAATCATCACCATTTCCCAAGAGATAAGGAAAGGTTGTTTATGCCTCCTGTTCCGAGCATCATTATTTCTTCAGTGATCTTTTCCCTGATGTTTGTAATGATGAAAGAATCTGCCCTGGTCTTTTTCCCTGGTTTTCTATTGGGTTACCTGATGTATGGAACCATGCATTATGCTATCCATGCCTGGAACCCTCCATTTAAATGGATGAAACCGCTGTGGAGGAACCACCACCTGCATCATTATAAAGATGATCATAAAGGGTTTGGCGTGAGTACCACCATCTGGGACCATATCTTCGGAACCATGTTCGATCTGAAAAAAGAAAAAGAAGATAAGGAAAAGGTGAAGGAGTTGATGTATTAAGCAGGTACCATCATTTATCAATCGTAAGGGCAATTCAATTAGGTCTTCTAATTGAATTTTTATTTTATGGCTCAGAAAAAACTGATTCGTTTTGCTGAACTGGAAACATTTTCCAACGTGCTGCAGTACCCGCAAGGCATGAAAGGCAACTGGAATGCTTTCTTTAAAAATGATGCTCCGATTATATTGGAACTGGCCTGCGGCAAAGGAGAATATACCATTGGACTGGCGCAACTCGATACTGGCAGGAATTACATTGGTGTTGATTTAAAAGGCAACCGGCTCTGGGTTGGCGCTAAAAAAGCCAGGCAACTGGGATTGGATCATGTTGCTTTTTTAAGGATACAGATCGAAAAGATCGAAGAATTCTTTGCCCCAGGTGAAGTTGAAGCCATCTGGATCACTTTTCCCGATCCTCAACTGCGTGTATCCAAAGCAAAAAAGCGTTTAACACATCCCCGGTTTTTACGCGGTTATCAAAAACTGCTAATACCAGGTGGTAAAATCCATTTAAAAACCGACAGTCCAAACCTATACAATTATACAAAAACCATCATTGAGCTATATGGCTGTACCCTGCACCACGACATGCATGATGTGTATGCCGTCCAGGATCTGCCTGCTGCATTGCAAATCAAAACCCATTACGAGTCTCTGGATATTGCCGGAAGCAAGCGCGTTCATTATCTCTGTTTTTCCCTACCCCAACAAATGGCTTCAATAGAACAGGATGAGTTGTTGCATCAAATTTTAAAACAGGCGGATGACGTTGAATGATGAACATGAGGAACCTCAAAAAGAAGCGGCCTGGTATTTTAATGAAGAGGGGCTCATGACCTTTACTGCCTACTTCTTATTAAAACGCGGGTATTGCTGCGGCAACGGATGCAGGCATTGTCCCTACAACTATGAAGCAGTTCCCGAACCACTACGCTCCCAACTTATTAAAAACAGACCCGATGGCGAAGGCAAAACTTCCAAAGGAAAAGATCAGTAACATTAAACCTTCAGGCAATAAAGATCACAGCTTTTTTGAAATGGTTTTTGAAGTTGCCCGTCAAATTCCAAAGGGAAGCGTTACTTCTTATGGCGCTATTGCAGCAGCCATTGGCGCGAAATCCTCAGCCCGTATGGTAGGTTGGGCCATGAATGGTGCACACAAAATAAAACCCCGCGTTCCTGCACATCGTGTGGTGAACCGTCAGGGATTACTGACTGGTAAATTTCATTTTGAATATCCTGAACAAATGCAGGAACTGCTGGAAAAGGAAGGCGTTCGCGTAGTGAATGATAAAGTGGTGGATTTTAAAAACCACTTCTGGGATCCGATGGAGCATGTATGATCCAAATGAATATTTTATATTACTGCTGTCCGGGGAAAGATTTTCTGAATTGGCATAACCACTATTACCCGACAGCAGTGATTCTATATCATCAATAATCATCGTTAACTAACTAATTCAGCTAAACCGGAACAATAGAAATTTCAATTGTCTGCCGGTTTTTTCTTTTTAAACAAATCATTCAGCGCGCCTTTTACTTTTTCGCCTGCTTGTTTTTTTGTACTGTCTAACGAAGGTGATTTACCAGATGAATCTTTTGTGCCGGTGATCCTGCCCAGAATATCCTTTTTTGCATCATCCACAATCCTGTCTTTCACCTTGGTAAGCGAATCGGTAACTACCTTTTTTGCGCTGTCGGCTTTTTGCTGAATAAATCCCACTGCCTGCTGTTTCAGTTCATTACCCATATCACCTGCAGCCTGCTTTAAATCGGTTTTAATGGATGGATTATTGATACTGCCTGTCATGCGCACATTCAGATCCACATACTCCGAAAGATTTACCTGGATACCTTTTTGACTGGCTGCAGAAGCGAGTTGATTCACCAAATTATTTCCCGCAGTTCCCAGGTAACTCCTTGGAATATGCAATGCCAGGATATAATCCATAGACTGATCAAGTCCATGTGTTCCGCCAATTACCATATCAATATCTTTTACTTTAAGTGTAAAAGGTTTCACCAGCACTTTACCATTTGCAAATTCAAAATAAGTTTTTACATCACGCAGACTCACATCTTTCAAAACATCTACCTGCAGCATGGAGGCGAGTTTTTCAAGAGGTTGAAACTTGCTGAGGAAACCTTCGATCAATAAAAAATTGCCCTTACCTGTGAGTGTAGCCAGGTTTGGAAGCATATCAGCACCCAGTTTTCCATTCATGGCAAACTGTGAACTTAAAGTGCCGGATAAAAACTTTCCCAAAGGCATCAGCTGCTGCATCCTATTAAAAGCCATGAAAGCTTTTTGAATGCTGACTTCCTTCATGGAATAGTCCATGGTAATTTCAGGTTGAACTTTATTTGTCCTCGTTGAATACGAGCCGTTAAAATTGACCTGCCCGTCAAGTGCTTCAGTATATACATCTCTGAGTTGTACGGTTTCATCCTTAAGCAATAACTTTCCAGAAACATTATTATACTGCACTTTATCATATTCCACATTTCCTGCTTTTGCATTCATCACCAGGTCGATATTAGCAGGAACAAGGAAAGGTTCAGTAGCCGAAACATTGTTCTCCGTATTTGCCGGCTGTGTGCCCATCCACTGGTTGAGCTGAATGCGATCAGCAGATACATTTACAGTGCCCTTCAGCGAACCCTTGTCCAGCGCATAAGCAATCAAATTGTTCAATATACCGCTGGCGGTAAAATTGGTGTTTTGAAATTTTGCTTTCAGTGAATGCAGCTCCGCGCTTGCTGCACTAAAACCAAGTTGTGCCGAATGAATTTGTACACCTTCGGGATATTCTTTGGATGTATACCCGATATTTGAAAAACCTGCACTTCCATTTAGGTTGATCTTTTCATAATTGCCTTTGTCTATATCAGCTTTTGAACCGCTAAAATTCATGTCCGCAGTAACCATACCTTTTATACTGGTACCAGGTTCAAGGGTGGTGAATTTCTGAACCTTATCAAGCGACAAACCACCTTTTGCTTTTCCACTAAATATCATTGCAGTAACGGGCTTGTCAAGTTTGAGTGCAAAATCAATTGCGTCTTCGCCCATTTCAATGTGTCCGGAACTGATGTTGATGGAAGTGGCATCTGCAACACCGCCATCATTTTTCAAACCAATATCAAAACTTCCTTTTTTAATAGGGAAAGGCAAATCTTTAGAGGAAAAATTAAATTGACGGATGTTAAAAAACCCACCAGCCGAAAATGGCCCTTTTTGTGCTTCCAATGCGGAAAGATTTCCTTTGGCAAAGGCATCCGCATTCAACATACCTGATAATGTTGTACCGGGTTCCAGTTTCACAAATTTTGAAACTTCAGCAAGATCCAGGTTGCCTTTTACAAGCAAGTCAAGGTATTTGTAAGTTTCAGGATTTCTGAATAACAATTTAAAATCAAAAGGAGCATCTCCAAATTCGAGATGGGCATTTTTTATATCAACAACCGTATTGTCCATCTTTCCATCCACATTAGAAAAGCGTGCGGCTACCTGTATGTTTTTTACAGGTTTGGGAAGATCGGGATATTGAAAAAATCCATCGCTGATGTTCATGTCCACATCGTATGCAGGCAGTTCCGTACTGCTGTACTTTCCTTTTACAAAACCTTTGAAAGAAGCCTGTCCGCTGGTTTTGATCTTGCCAAAATCATTTTTATAAATAGCGGGAACCAGCGAAAGAATATTCCTGAATTCATTTGAAGGCGCATCAAAGCTGATGTCCATATTATAGGTACTGTCGTTCACCAGTTGAAAAAAGCCATTGGCTTTGATCATCAGATCATTCAACAAAAAACCTGCATTTTTAAAACTATAGGTTGATGTCTGGTTATTGATTTCAATGTCGGCATTGATATTGGTTTTTGTCTGGGCCAGGTAAGGAATTCCCGCATACATAAAACTGGCCGATGTTGCAGCAGTGCTGGTTGACAACATAAAAAGGTCCTGGTTAAAATCACCACTGCCTTTGTGGTTCAGTCCTTCAATGCGTGCCAACATGCCGGCCTGCCTGTCATCATAAACTATAAATCCATCACTGATCTCATATTTTTCGAGATTGAATTGGAATGCAGAAAGCGAATCTATTGTTGCCGTTGTATCCGCTTGAGCGATATCCCAGTTAGCCCTACCTTCTTTATTTACGATGGCATGAACGCGGGGTGATTGTAAAAAAACAGAATAGATCTTCATGTCTTTCTGCCTGATGATGCTCATGATATTGACCGCTGCGTCAAGTGATGTTGCACTTAGTAAAGTATCACTTTCAAAATCTCCTTTTCCGATGACAGTAATGTCTTCCAGGGCCAGTGTAAGTTTTGGAAAGTTACTGAACCAGGAGATGCTGAGGTCTTTAAAATCAACTTTTGCTTCTATGTTATGGTTGATCTCTTCTTTTACAACGGCAAGGATCTTTGACTTAAAAAAAACAGGGATCAGAAAAATGATCAGCAACAGGGCAAGAAGCGAAATGCCGGTATATTTTAGAAATTTTTTCATTGGTTCTATTGGAAGCAGCAAAATAATCATTGCCAACAGAGAAAAAAAGGGGCTTTTACGATTTTAACGTTATGGGAAAGGATGTATTTGTCCTACCTGCCGCTTTATCCGCAGGCATTCATCTAATAATATTGAACCGCGGAGGCACAGAAAACACAGAGTTAACACGGAGGAAATGAGGTATC
>MWWA01000125.1_pt1 | contig 23591 bp, 26 predicted proteins | sample 1047341 | NCBI WGS metagenome assembly MWWA01 (sample SAMN06349978, study PRJNA376086) | soil metagenome | isolation source: MS5-1 sample Antarctic (ecotone) soil | place: Antarctica | collected 2015-01-13
AAACAGAGATCAACAACATCTTTCAAAGCAATACCCGTCACACTTCACTGGATGCACCTGTGCATGAAGCGGAAGATGTTGCCATGGGCGACCTGCTTGAAGGTGGTGATGACACGGATGATGATGTGATGAAAGATTCTTTACGCAATGAAATCCGCCGGGTTTTAAAATCTTTAAGCCCAAGAGAAGCAGAAATTGTGAATGCTTACTTTGGATTAGATGGAGAAAACGGTGTTACCATCGAACAAATTGGTCAGAAGTACGATCTTACGAAAGAGCGTATCCGCCAAATCAAGGAAAGAGCCATTAAACGCCTGCAAAAAGCAAGGTACAGCAGTGCTTTAAAGGCCTATTTAGGTTAATTTTATTTTCAATGATCTTTACATTGAGCCCTGGTCTGGTACCAGGGTTTTTTTTATGGTATTTGAATATGAGAATTAGAGTATAAGAATCTTTCATCACATCATCATCCGTGTCATCACCACCTTCAAGCAGATCGCCCATGGCTACATCTTCCGCTTCATGCACAGGTGCATCCAGTGAAGTGTGACGGGTATTGCTTTGAAAGATGTTGTTGATCTCTGTTTCGCTCATCTCCAGCAATTCAGCCAGTTCTTCGGTGCTTGGTTCTCTTTCATGCTCCTGTTCAAAGGCCATGTAAGCTTTGTTCGCTTTGTTATAGGTGCCAATTTTGTTTTGAGGCAAGCGGACTAATCTGCCCTGCTCTGCCAACGCTTGTAAAATGGATTGGCGAATCCACCATACGGCGTAAGAAATAAATTTGAAACCTTTGGTTTCATCGAAACGTTGGGCGGCCTTGATTAAACCAAGGTTGCCTTCGTTAATTAAATCGCTCAGTGATAATCCCTGGTGCTGGTATTGTTTGGCCACAGATACGACGAAACGTAAATTAGCCTGAACCAGTTTGTCCAAGGCTCGCTGATCGCCCATTTTGATCCTTTGTGCAAGCGTGGTTTCCTCTTCAGGCGTGATCATCGAAATTTTCGAGATTTCCTGTAAGTACTTTTCAACCGCTTGTGAATCTCTGTTAGTAATTTGGGTCGCAATTTTCAGCTGCCTCATAGTAATGAATAGTTAATAATGAAAAAACGTTTACCAGACATAAAAAGTTAGCCAAAGGATGTATAAAGGAAAGTTAAATTAGGGTAAACCAGAGGATACTACCGACAAAAGTACAAATTGAACTCCGTTTATCATAATGGTTGTTAATAAACTTTATGTTTTTTATTAATCCAATGCGAAAAAATGATGCCAGTATTTACTTTCATCCATTATAGTAAGGGCATTCCAGTAAAATAGTTTTAAGAAATTTACCCTATCCATTACCGAAATATGTTATAAATCATGCAGCTGGTTTAACCGGAGGTCGGGTTTTATACAGGTAAACAATTAATACAAGACCGGAAAGTACCAAAAAGAAAGAAATTACTTCAGCCTGGGTAGGATGCATTCCAAAAATATCCAGGCGATTATTAACCCTGATCTTTTCTATAAAGAATCTTTCAAGCCCATTTAGTATCAGGTATATTCCAAACAAAACACCCGGTAACCTGATCTTTTTACGAATTACCCACAGAATACCAAACAAAGCCAGGCAAATGACTGTTTCATAAAAAGATGTAGGATAATGACCAACAGGTAATTCATAACAATATTTACCTACACAATCAGAAATTTTTACACCTTCTTCATTTACGTTATGTGGGAATGTATAGGACCACATCCAATCAGGCAACCATTTATATGGGTTGGGGGCCGGATTTGCAATACCCCAGTCACCATCACCCGACACCTGGCATCCAATGCGCCCGATTGCATAAGCAAACATCATGGTAGGTGCCATGGCATCTCCCAGGTGCCAGAAACCGATTTTATGCTTTTTAGTATATAAAGCAATTGCAATACCTGCACAGATCAATCCACCATAAAAAGTTAAACCAGCAGGGGAAAGCAAATAAGCTGAGGGGTGTTCCAGAAAATCACTCCAATTCTCAAAAATGTCAAACATTTTTGCACCGATCAATCCAAAGATTAACGCTAATACCGTTATCTCTCCAACCCTGTCATGTGGCCAAATTCTGACTTTGCGCTTTTCCGGTTTTGGTAATTTTTGTTTGTTTTTTTCATAATATTTCAACCAGGCAAATAAACCACCCATTAATAATCCCAATGGCCAACTTCCTAAAGCTGAAAAAATAAATGCTTGTGGATCTTCTGTTACAGCACTATCCATAATAAACAGCGCTAAAATCTTATAGCCCAATAAAAAACCTAAGAAGAAATTCATTATCAATTCTGCAATCGATGCAGGTTTACCTACCAGGACGGTATCTTCTGTTGGATGCAATAAACCTTCCTTTCCTTTTCTTTTCAATTCATGGGCTAAAATCATTGCTGACAGAATAAAAGAAAGGGCAACAAAAAAACCAAAGGAATTTACAAAACGTAAAAAAGACCATTCTACCCCAAAAAGGTCTTTAAAAGCATAATAAAGGTTAGGATACATTTTTTGGGTTTAGCAGTTTAAAGGCATGAAAGGGCGAATATATTAATAACCATTTAAATAATGGTTCAGCAGGAATATAAAAAAACCTCTCCCTGACAAGGAGAGGTCTTAACCTTATAAGGAAATGGTTAATTACAATGTTCCTGAAATGCACCGATAAGATTTTGCGCTATCATTTGTGCCGAACGACCTTCGATATGATGCCTTTCAATAAAATGCACTAATTCTCCATTTTTGAATAAAGCAATGGCAGGTGATGAAGGAGGATAAGGCAATAAATGTTTTCTTACAGCATTAACTGCCTCCGTATCAAAACCAGCAAAAGTAGTTGTTAGAAAATCTGGCTTTACTTCACTATTCATTACAGCCATCACAACTCCCGGGCGGGCAGTTCCCGCGGAACAACCGCAAACTGAATTGATCATAACCAACGTAGTACCTTCTTTTTTTAATTGATCATCAACATCAGCACTGGATAAAAGTTCCGTAAAACCATTATCGGTAAGCTCCTCTTTCATGGGAACTACAAATTCTTCTGGATACATATTGAATATTTTTTAGAACTGCAAAAGTAACAAATTCTAAAGTAGAAATAAGCTCTTAATATAGTAAGCAGTAAAGATGTCAGTTAAAAAATGAGATCAGGATAAAATGTCACTCTTTTCCGGTTAATGAGCTCTATTTCGACAGAGAAAATTCAAATTATTAAAATGGTACAAGCTTTGAAAACTATATTAAAATTTTAAACCTTAAAATAATAAATATGACACACGTTAAATTTTTAAACCGTCCTGTAGATCATTCATTAAACAATTTAATGAACGATTTTTTTAAACATAATGCCGATGCCAATTTTAAAAATAATGTTCCTGTTAACATTTCTGAAAGCAACGATGCATACCGGATTGACGTCATATCTCCGGGATTTGACAAAAATGATTTTAAAATAAGTATTGATAAAAACCTGCTTACTTTAAGTCTGGAAAAAGAAGAAAATGAAAAGAAAGAAGAAAATGTTAAACAATTACGAAGTGAATATTCTATCAGACCATTTAAACGTTCTTTTACATTAGATGAAAAAATTGACGCGGAACAAATCAAAGCCGCATATGTCAATGGTATTTTAACGATAAACCTTCCATTTAAAATTGAAGTCAAGGCACCTGTTAAACAAATTTCAATTCAGTAATTACAATATAAAATTTTTCTCATAAGCAGTTGGTTTTGGTTTACAACCCCATCGTTTCTACGACGGGGTTTTTTTTAATTTCAGTTTATACTAATTTCGCCTGGATCGCATTCAAATATTTGAACTAAAAACATGACTAAAAAACTAACCTGTATAATTATATTTTTGTGGTATTCTGTTTCCCAGGCACAAATAATTCCGGATACGCTGATCACCACAGACACCATGATTCTTCACCCGGATACCTTACCTGATATTGTTCCAGATTCATTGCGAATCACAAATATTAATCCATACATAACATTACATGTTGATTCCATTTTAAAGTATAAATTAGAAATCAATAAAGATCCTGAAAGGTATTATTGGTTTTTAAAAAACTCACCTGTTGGTTTACAGATAAATAATAAAGGACTGCTCACTTTTAAGCCGGAAAAAAGCTTTTTTCTTTCAAACAAATTAAAATACGACCAGGAATATAAAGTGAATATTGGCGTGCAAAGCCTGGATGACCCTACTGAAAGGGTTGATACTTCTTTTACTTTATTATTTTTTAATACCGATATCATTCCATCCCGGGTTAAGCCCAGTGTGAGCAATTATTTAATAATGGATGAAGGAGAAACCATCACTTTTAAAGTACAATGCGAAACTGGAAGTTTTCCCATTGAAAATATTTTATTTAACAGCAATATACCTATCAATAATTTTTCTTTGGTTAAAGAATGTAACGATGAATTTACCTGGACGCCAGGTTATGATTTTGTCAGGGAAACAGATAAGGATAAGGAAAGGATGGTTTTACTGCATTTTATCGGAAGCACCCGGTTTAAAGTAAAAGATACTTCCGTGGTTCAAATCATTGTTAAAAACGCTTTGAATTATCCTATAGCTCACATGGAGTTTAATCAATTAATAAAGAATATCAGAACTTATACCATGCAGTTAAAATATTCTTTTTTACAACTTGATAAGCGTTTAAAAAAAACAAAATCATTCCGTACTACTTTTGACCTGACTTCAGGAACAACCGCACTTGCAGGAACAATATTAAATGTAAGTAGTGATCCGGGTGCACAAAAGGTGGGAAAAGTATTACCTAGTGTTGGTGTTGCGGTTGTTCCGGTAAAAGAAGCAGTGGCACCCAACAAAGTAGTGGAGCAAAATCAGGCAGCATTAATCAGGACAAGTATCAAAAGATTGGAATATATGGTAAATGATAATTACCTGGTTGGTGAAAAAGACCCGGATGTAACTCGCAAAACAACTAAGTTAAGAGAAGAACTAAAACAAATTCAGATACAGTTGATCGACATACCTGTTGAACTTAATACTAATATGACTGAGGAAGAATTAAATAGGTATTTTAATAGTCCTAAAGTCAATAAAAAATACCGGTTGAATAATAAATAATCAATCACAACCGGTTTTTCGCCGGGTATCTACTAGGTATTGAATCTTCCAATGTCCCCCTATCCTGACTAACTGGAATGAGTTTGCTCCACAGTGACTGAATTTACCATTGTAAAAAAATTTATAAGGGGTAAATACGCTAGCCAGATCTCCATCTATATTTATGGACTCAAAGGTAATTTGTTCATCAAGCATTCCTTTTTGCTCCTTGCCTACAAAGCGGATAAAGTTGCTTACATTTTCATTCCTTACACTAACATGGCCTTCCTTATTTACTACTATGGTTTGAAATATAACACTATCAGAAAAACAATTTTTTAACATTAACGTGTCAACGTTTTTCATACCTAAAAACATCTTATTAATAACAGCTTTCACGGAGTCTTTAGACTGGGCCGTGACATTATAACTAACAAGTGTTAATATAATAAAAAAGTATTTGAATTGGCTGTTTCTAAACATAAACTGGCAGATTAATTGAACAATAAATATAAAAAGGAGTAACATGAAAAATAGATTTTTTTTAACCCTGGCATTGATCGCATTCATTTCCGTCTTTGCAATCAGTTGTACCACATCAAGGGTATATGGTGATGACCGTTACAGTGAAAGAACACCTTATGGATATTATGACCGTTATGGCATATACGATCCCTATGGATATTATGGCGGGCCAATGAGGGCTTATCCAAACAGATATTATGGTGACCGCTATTATTATGGCAGAACACCCCAGCGCAATCCAAATTATGAAAATCGTAACCGGGAAAAACAACAACAAAACGAAGAAAGAAGACAGGAAAATACCCGTAAAATAGAAAACAGCAAGGAAAAAGTTCTTGGTCGCGGTAATTAATAAGTTTCCATTCCTTTGAAAAAATAAACCCCGTTACAAACGGGGTTTTCTCATTAATATCCTAAGATCTTAAGCATGCTTTGGGCGGTTTGTTCTTTGGCATAAAGGGTATCAATCATTTTACCGTTTTTATCCTGGGTCACAATAACATGTTTTGGAGAAGGGATCATGCAATGTTTAATTCCTCCGTAACCACTGATCTGGTCCTGGTAAGCACCGGTATGAAAAAATCCGAGGTAAAGTGGATTTTCTCCGGCAAGCTTAGGCAGAAAAACTTCGTTAATATGTTCTTCTGAATCATAATAATCATGACTATCGCATGTGATACCTCCCAGCACAACGCGTTGGTAATCCTGTTCCCATTTATTAATGGGAAGCAGTAAAAAACGTTCACCAATACCCCATGTATCGGGTAAAGTAGTAATGAAAGATGAATCGATCATATACCAGATCTCTCTTTCATTTTGACTTTTTTGATCCAGTACACTATAAATATGAGCCATACTCTCGCCTACTGTGTAACTACCAAATTCAGTGAAAATATTTGGCATGGGCACTTTGGTTCGTTTACAAGCCACTTTAATATTGCGTACAATTTCATTGATCATGAATTGATAATCATAATCAAAACCAAGCGAATGTTTTATCGGAAATCCTCCACCGATATTAATTGAATCCAGTTCCGGACATATCTTCTTTAACTGGCAATATAAATTGATGATCTTATTCAGTTCACTCCAGTAATAGATATCATCTTTTATCCCTTTATTTAAAAAGATATGTAACATTTTTAACTGGAACTTATTTTCATAACCTTCTATACGGTCTACATAAAATTCCAGGATATCTTTAGCCCTTATTCCTAACCTTGAAGTATAAAATGGGAAAGTGGGTTCTTCCTCAGCTGCTACACGAATACCCAGTTTGAAGGGCACTTTAACGGATTTAGCATATTCTTTCAATTCTTCCTTATTATCAAGGATAGGGATTACATTTTTAAATCCTGTATTGATCAGGTTGGCAATGCGCCTTGTATAAGGTTTTTGTTTAAATCCATTACAAATAATGAAAATGTCTTTATTAATCTTCTTTTTTGCATAAAGTTTTTTGATGATTTCCAGATCATATGCATAAGAAGTTTCCAGGTGAATATTCTGCTTTAATGCCTCTTCCACCACATAAGAAAAATGAGAACTTTTAGTGCAATAACAATAAAAATACTCCCCTTCATAACGGTGTTTTTTAAAGGCATTGGCAAACATCGTTTGTGCTTTAATGATCTGTTTGCCTATTTTAGGGAGGTAACTTAACTTCAGCGGAGTACCATACTTATCTATCAACGCTTTAAGTTCTATTCCATTAAATTGCAAAAAGCCGTCTTTAACCTCAAAACCCTCCTGGGGGAAATTAAAAGTTTGCTGAACCAGGTCGTTATAGGAATTATCCATTTAAAATTTGAAAGATTTTCTGGTAAAAAAAAATTACGGAACAAAAGTAAAGGTTTGATAAATTAGAAACGAAAAATTTACAACCCGCATTATTACATAAAAAAAACCGGGGCAAAAATTTGACCCGGTTTACTATGAAAATCACTGGCAATTATTTTACCTGTGCAATGAGATTTTTGAATGATTCTGGATTATTCATGGCTATATCTGCCAGCATCTTCCTGTCCAGCGTGATACCCTTTTTATTCAATGCGTTGATGAATTGTGAATAGTTCATACCCTCTTCACGAACGGCCGCGTTAATACGGGCAATCCATAATGCACGGTATTCTCTTTTCTTTAATTTACGACCTACATACATATAGGTCATACCTTTTTCAACAACGTTTTTGGCTACAGTATAAACGTTTTTACGTTTACCGTAAAAGCCTTTGGCTTGTTTTAATATTTTTTTTCTGCGAGCTTTAGAAGCAACAGCATTTACTGAACGAGGCATATCTTAATTATTTTAGAATTTTAATTTAATAACTGCCAGGTGGCAGGTTGATCTACAGATGTAATCCACCAGGAATTACTTTAATCTCAGTAATCGTTTTACAAAATCAAGATTGGCTTTACTAACAATACCATCTATCCGCATACCGCGCTTGCGTTTTTTGCTTTTTTTGGTAAGGATGTGGCGTTTAAAGGCTTTTTGGTGAGTGATTTTTCCAGTACCAGTTACTTTGAAACGCTTTTTGGCGCTGGAGTTTGTTTTTACTTTTGGCATTTTAAATGCTTTATGAGTGCACCCTTGAGGCGTTTTCCACCGGGAAAAACTTATTGAGCCTTTTCAGGAAATATTCCTTTCGGAATGAACCGTTTTTTAAACGGGCAGCAAAGGTAGCTATTTTTGGTAAAAAAACATCATGGATTTCAAGCTTATTCCAATCCAAGGGACAACCTTGTTTTTTTAGGTAGGCGGGCCTTAACCAACTGATAACTTTGTTCCGTATAATATTCCCATTCTTGCAGGCTTAATTTAACCGGATCGGTTACAGCTATCCATTTAGCTCTTGCCAGGTAAGGTGCTGGCATAAAACCTTCCCTGTCCGTTAATAGTTCAAACTCTTCATCAGTTACTTTAAAAGAAATCCTAAAAGGTGGCTCTAATGAAGCAGCACAAAACATTTTATTGGCCACTGAAAAAACCAGGTCATTATCCCATTTTACATCCTCTGTAACGCCGGGTAAATGCAGGCAGAGTGTTCTTAAATTTTCAATATCCATGGTCCCGCAAATTAATCCTTTATGCATGTAATTTTTAGTTTTACTCATTCCCCCCTATTTTTGCAAAAAAAATATAATGGCGCAAGAACAAACAGCTAACAAAAAAAAGAATAGATCACTTGCCTGGATAATATTTTTCATTTCAACAGTTGCCCTGGCTGTAGCTATAATTACTCATTGGGAATGGCTTACTTTGATTATACCTTTTTGGGGTACTTCGTTCGTAATTGCCATGGATCTTATATAATAAATTTATCTTCAAAAAAAAATCCATTCAAATTGAATGGATTTTTTTTTCCAAAATTTGTTCTTCTTATTAAGCACCACCCAGGATTACAACCAATGCATAAATTATACCGGGAATCCAAAACAACAAGGTTAATAAAAGAGCGATCCAGAATTTGCTATTGATCTCCCCCTGGTGAAGGTAAACAGCCAATGGTGGCAATAAAATAGCAAGGATCACCAATAACAGCGTGTTAGTAGAAGGTGCTGCGTTCATGTTAGATTTTGCCTTTTTCAATTCAGCTTTAACTGATTTGATCCTGGCTTTTCTTTCTTTTTTTGATAAGCTTTTAAATTCCGCTACCGCAGCTTTAACTGCAGCAGGATCCGGTTCAGAATTTGCGCTTACAGGTGTTGAAGATGGTAAGGATACGGCAAAACCTGCAGTGCCCTGTAGTAATAATGCCGATACCAACGATAAAATAAGTACCTTCTTTTTCATAATGGATGATTTTTTGTTTTAAGAGATCAGTGATTATTAAATGATTAACGTATTAAAATGAGTAAAAGAATAACAGCTCCGAATCCAAAACCAACCCATGACCACTTTATTTTGCTCCGTTCACCAATAAGGTAAGCAATCAAAACTCCAAAAATGCTGAAGAATAAGCCCATCAAAAAACCAACGAAATTAAAATCTGTGGCATCAATATCCTGGTTTACCTGTTGAAGGTCCACCGGTTGACCATTTTTTAATTTGCGATTTATTGAATGCTGTAAATATTTTAAACTTATTTTTTGAGCCAGGCTCATTTTTTTACCAGTGACCAGTTTATATTTCCTGGGAGTAAGTTCAATTATTTGATTTAATGTAAAAGAATGAGTTTTACTGGTGTTTACACTGAGGAATTCAGGAGAAATAGCATTCATGTCTGAAAGCGCACTGACAGGAAAATAAAGAAGAATGCAGCCCATGCTGATCACTGCAAATTTTAAAAATCTTTTCATTTTTCTATTGAGTGGTTTTTGTTTACCTCATAAAGTTAAGGGTTGAACGTTTTTTAAAATGAAAAACCCGCAATTTAATTTGCGGGTTTTATTGTTGAGGTTACTCCTATTTCTATTTTACTTCTTCAAATTCTGCATCTGTAACATTATCTCCGGTGGCATTCTCCGTTTGTGGCTGCTCATCTTCTCCCGGTTGTGGTTGTGCGTTAGCTGTCTCACCTTGCTGCGATGCTTTATATATTTCTTCGCTGGCCGCAGTCCATGCCGTATTCATTTCTGCCATGGCAGCATCAATCTGTGGGATATCCTGGGATTTATGCGCATCTTTTAATTTCTGCAATGCTGCTTCAATTGGCGCTTTTTTATCTGCACTAATTTTATCTCCATACTCTTTGATCTGCTTTTCAGTCTGAAATATTAAACTATCAGCCTGGTTTATCTTTTCAATTTTTTCTTTTGCTTCTTTATCTGATTCTTCATTTGCTTTTGCTTCCGCTTTCATTTTTTCAACTTCCTCCTTACTTAAACCACTGCCTGCTTCAATATGAATTTTTTGCTCCTTACCAGTGCCTTTATCTTTAGCTGCTACATGTATCAAACCATTGGCGTCAATATCGAAAGTTACTTCAACCTGGGGAACACCTCTTGGAGCCGGGGGAATACCATCAAGGTTAAAAATTCCAAGGCTCTTGTTATCTTTTGCTAAAGATCTTTCACCTTGCAATACATGAATTTGTACTCCAGGCTGATTATCACTTGCTGTTGAAAAAGTTTCTGATTTTTTAGTTGGAATGGTCGTATTAGACGGAATCAATGGGGTCATCACACCACCCAATGTTTCAATACCCAATGATAATGGTGTAACATCCAGCAATAAAACATCTTTCACTTCCCCAGTTAAAACTGCCCCCTGGATAGCCGCGCCTACTGCAACAACTTCATCCGGGTTAACGCCTTTATTAGGCTTTCTGCCAAAAAACTTTTCTACTATCTCCTGAACTTTTGGAATACGTGTTGAACCACCTACTAAGATTACTTCATCAATATCACTGGCTTTCAGGTTTGCATCTTTCAATGCCTGCTCACAAGGTTTCAGGCATCGTGCAAATAAATTGTCAGCCAACTGCTCAAACTTTGCTCTTGAAAGCTTTTTAACCATATGCTTAGGTACACCGTCAATAGCCGTAATGTATGGCAGGTTAATCTCTGTTTCAGAAGAACTGCTCAATTCTATCTTTGCTTTTTCTGACGCTTCTTTTAAACGCTGCAAGGCCATAGGATCTTTGCGCAAGTCTACATTTTCTTCCTTTTTAAATTCTTCTGCCAGCCAATCCATTATCACTTTATCAAAGTCATCACCACCAAGGTGTGTATCACCGTTAGTTGATTTCACTTCAAAAACACCTTCACCCAATTCCAGTATTGAAATATCAAATGTTCCACCACCAAGGTCAAAAACCGCGATTTTAGAATCATGATGTTTTTTATCCAAGCCATAAGCTAATGCGGCAGCTGTGGGCTCGTTTACAATACGACGCACATTTAAACCGGCAATTTCACCAGCTTCTTTTGTCGCCTGCCTTTGGGCATCATTAAAATAGGCAGGAACGGTGATTACGGCTTCATTTATTTCCTGGCCCAGGTAATCTTCAGCGGTTTTTTTCATTTTCTGCAAGATCATTGCAGAAATTTCCTGTGGTGTATATAACCTGCCATCAATGTCAATACGAACGGTATTATTGTCACCTTTTACAATTTTATAGCTCCAATGGCTCATTTCCTCTGATACCTCATCATGACGCCTGCCCATAAAACGTTTTACACTACTTATAGTATGAATTGGATTTGTGATAGCCTGACGTTTTGCAGGATCACCTACTTTGCGTTCGCCATTCTTCAAAAAAGCCACTACAGACGGGGTTGTACGACGTCCTTCATCATTTGCAATGACTACTGGCTCATTTCCTTCCATTACTGCAACACAACTATTGGTTGTTCCTAAATCTATTCCTATTATTTTTCCCATTATTGAAAAATTTAATTGTTTCCATAAGTTTTACAATGATTATGCCGTTGAAGATCATAATGAAAAAATGGCAGGGATTAAGCAGATATTATTCTAATTATCAAATCACATTACATTCTTCACAAAGCTTTTCCTTTTCAGCACTTATTTTTATCATTCAAAGATTCAAAGGCATGATGAAAAAACGATGGCTTATCCTGATCCCTGTAATTACATTATTTGCCTGCTCCAAAAAACTGGTGCCTGAAAAACCAGTCCTGGGTGATTCATATTTCAAACTGGATTCCTTACCATCTTCTGAGTTTAACATTCCTATCCAGGTAAACCTTCTCCCGGTATATGCGATGGCGGAAAAGAGTATTGATAAAGAATTCAATTCACCAAACTGGCCCAATGAATGGATTCAGCCGGATTGCGCTACCAGGTATAAATACAGGTTTAGGCGTGGCCCTTTGCAATTTCGGGCATCCGGGTTAAGCCTTTCGCTCGGGTTTACCGGAAATTATCAAATGATCGGCTCTACCCGTGCTTGTGTGGGAGGCACAATCCTTTCGCCCTGGACGCCACCCTGTAGTTGTGGCTTTGAAGAAGGTGAACGGCGGGTGAATGTCAGTTTCAATAATTCCATTGCTTTTATGAATGATTATAAGGTAAAATTGAATATTGAACGGATGGAACCGGTAGCTATTGATAAATGCACTATTTGCTTTTGGGGCCAGGATATAACCAAAACGGTTATGAGTAGTTTAAAAGAAGAACTTGACCTGGCAAAAAAAGCAATAGAAGATTCTTTCGGAACGGTGGACCTGGCTCCTCGTTTCAGAGAAATATGGAACCAGCTTAATCAGCCCATTAATCTTGCCGGACTGGGTTGGTTGCAGGTTAATCCGCAACAATTCAGGCTTAATAATTTATTTGCCCGCAATGATTCACTGAATTTGTTTTTGGGACTTTCTGCGCGGCCAGTTATCCGGCTGGATAAACCTGGAGAAACATCCAAAGCGCTGCCCATGCTTGCACCCTTTAAAACAAATACAGGGTTTAATATTTTCCTGGATGCGGTTTTAAATTATGATTCACTAAGCAACATTCTTACAACCCAACTCAAGGATCAGCAATATGAATTTGACAAGGGACCGGTTAAAAAAATATTTATTGTAAAAAATATTCAACTCATTGGGCAGGACAATGAAAAACTGGTCATTCGCCTGGATTTCGAAGGCTCTGATAAAGGCACCATTTACCTGACAGGAAAACCTGTTTATGATGCAAGTGAAAGGATCATGCAGTTTGCTCAACTTGACTTTGATATCCGCACAAAAGATTTATTGGTAAAATCTGCCGGCTGGTTATTCAATAAAAAAATATTGAATGAAATACAGCAGTATTCCCGTTTTGACCTGGGTTCGCTTATTGATTCCTCCATGATCACGATGAACCAGCAATTGAACAGGGAAATTATGCCCGGCATTAAAAGCTATGGAAAAATGAACCAGCTAGTGTTATTGGGACTTTATCCACTCAAAGACAACCTGGTGATCCGCAGTAATATCAGTGGTGATCTGACGATAAAAGTTGAATCAATCGGGTTCAGCCTGTGAAGTAACTTTGCTAACCCGGAAAGTAAAATGTTTCTGGCTCAGGTAACTAAAGGCAACTACAAAAAACGTAGTGAATATTTTGGCGGGGGTAGGAAATATTCCCATGTATTCAACAAAAAATTTAATGAATATATAATTCAATAATAGGCAAGCCAGCACCAAACTAAAATACCTGATTAGCTGCACCCGGCCCCTTAAATCAGATTCAGAAAACACTACGTACTTGGATAAAAAGAAACCCAAAGGAAAAGTGATAAGAAATGAAATTAAAAAAGCGGCAATATGCGGACTGATAGCAACTACGGGAGTATAAAGAATTTCCTTATTTAATATAAAATGAAAAGCAATAAAATAAAGAAATATATCCAGCATGGTATTACCTCCGCCACAAGCTGCATAACCGAAAGTTTGCCTGTTAAAAAATGGGCGGAAGGGTGGGTAAAAAAAATCTATCACCCGGTTAATAACATTACTTACCTGTTGGATATTTTTATTCATGTAAGCCCGCAAAGATAAAAGATGAAATGTAGTGGAAAATATAAAATTGGTCTGCAAATGAGAATCGAAATCAAACAAATTAAAGGACATCTTCTTTTCAGATTCATAGAATTCAAAGGTTTAAAGTTAAATTCGCACCCAAAATAAAAAACATTACATGTCTCTTGTAAACCAGTTAAAGCCTTTATTTGTTTCCGCACTTGAAAACTTATATGGTCAGTCGTTCACTGAAAAGGAGCTGACCATCAATACCACCAAACCAGAATTTGAGGGTGATTATACCTTGGTTTTATTTTCATTTATCAAATTATTGAAAAAATCACCCGATGAATTGGGAAAAGAAATCGGCGATTATTTAATAAAGGCACACCCTGAACTATTTACCGGTTACAATTTGATAAAAGGTTTTCTAAATTTTTCTATAGCTGATAATTTCTGGATTCAAACAGTTGTTGATAATTATGCTGACACCTCTTTTGGAACGCAATCATCCAATAATAAAAAAGTGGTGGTGGAATATTCATCACCAAATACCAATAAACCATTGCACCTGGGACACCTGCGTAATATTTTTTTAGGATGGAGTGTAGCCGAAATACTAAAAGCTACCGGTCACGATACGGTGAAAACAAGTATTGTTAATGATCGCGGTATTCATATTTGCAAAAGCATGATTGCCTGGCAATTGTTTGCGGAGGGAAAAACGCCTGCAGATGTGAATATGAAAGGTGATCATTTTGTGGGTGAATATTATGTGAAGTTTAATGATGAATACCAAAGACAGGTTGCAACGTTGATAGCCGAAGGAAAATCCAAAGAAGACGCGGAAAAAAATGCTCCCATACTCCTGGCCACACAACAAATGCTGGTTGATTGGGAAAAAGGCCAGCCGGAAGTAATGGATCTCTGGAAAAAGATGAACAGCTGGGTATATGCAGGCTTTGAAGCAACCTATAATAGAATAGGCAATGATTTTAATAAAATCTATTATGAAAGTAATACTTACCTGCTTGGCAAAAAATTTGTAGATGAAGGTTTGCAAAAAGAAATCTTGTTCAAAAAAGAAGATGGCAGTGTATGGATTGATCTGACCAATGAAGGCCTGGATGAAAAACTGGTTTTACGCAAAGATGGCACTTCTGTATATATCACGCAGGATCTTGGTTTGGCACAACAGAAATATGAGAATTACCAATATGAGGATAGCATATATGTAATTGGTGATGAGCAGAATTACCACATGAAAGTGCTGAAGATCATTATGCAGAAATTACAAGCCCCGTATGCGGATGGCATTCATCATTTAAGTTATGGCATGGTTGAATTACCCAGTGGCAGAATGAAAAGTCGTGAAGGAAAAGTGGTTGATGCTGATGACCTGATGGACGAAATGGAAAAGATAGCTGCAGAACACACGGAAGCATCCGGAAAAGTAAAAGACTTTACCGATGAAGAATTGAAAGAATTGTATGAGATCATCGGGTTGGGTGCATTGAAATTCTTTTTGTTGAGAGTTGATCCAAAAAAGAAAATGGTTTTCAACCCCGAAGAGTCCATCGACTTTCACGGTTTCACAGGACCATTTATTCAATATACCCATGCACGCATTAAATCGATATTAAGAAAACAAATGCCTGATAGCAGCTATACCTTACCGTTAATCGGACTATTACCAGAAGAAAAAGAACTGATCATTTTATTGGAGCAGTACCCGGTCATTTTAAACCAGGCGGCTGAAGAATACAACCCGGGAGCATTAGCCATTTATGCATTTACAGTTGCCAAAACGTTCAATTCATTTTATACCAATCTTTCAGTGATGAATGCTGAATCAGAAGATAAAAAACAAATGCGGTTAAGATTATGCATGATGACATCCAATATCATTGCATCATCCATGAAACTATTGGGCATCCGGGTTCCGGAAAGAATGTAATTTATTCGTGGTGAACAGAAAGTTTTTTTGCCATTTCACTGGTTAAAGGATTGGCTGATATCCCATATCCATTGACAAGAACGCCCTTTTTGCCATCATTGGATTTTATGCCATATACAATAGCTGAATCACCAGGATCAGACATACCTTCAAAACGATGGATTTCTACAATCTCGAAATTATCGGGATTATATTTATTGCCGCTGCAGATAAGGCAGTTTTCTTCCAGGTTAAAATCGAGCGTATAACCTCTTTCTCGTAAGCCATTTGTTGCGGCTGAAACAGTATCATATGTATGCATGACTATTTTTTTAAAAAATTATTTAATACCCTACTAAATGCGGGATAATTATTTAAGGAATTGTAAATTATTATGTTCTGAAATCTAGTGTTAAGTTAAGTATGAATTGGCAATGGTGAATAGTCAATATTTCACCATTGACCATTCACAAATTGATACGTCATTTTATTCTTAACATAGCACTAGTATATATTAATCAATACACCAGGTTATATGTTTGCTTGATAACGCCCATAACAAATACACTTTGTACATTACCCACATTTTCCACCTGGCTTAATTTGTTCACGTGAAAATCATAGTAATCATCCATATTGGATGCTACAACTTTTAACATAAAATCAAATTCACCGGAAATGGTGAGGCATTCAAGCACTTCATTCATCGCCAAAATACTTTTGATGAATTTATCTCCGGCGTTTTTACTGTGTTGCCGCAACGAAACATAACAAATGACCATTAACCCCTTCCCTACTTTTGCTGCATTTAAAATCGTGATGTATTGTTTAATAACGCCATTCTGCTCCATCCGACGAATACGCTCATGAACAGGCGTTGTACTCAGGTGCACCTGTTCAGAAATTTCCTTGATCGTGATCCGGGAATTTTGCTGTAATAATTTGAGTATGGCCAGGTCCGTTGCATCCAGCACAGGCATTTGTTCTTTTACGACCGATTTTGCCATGGGTAAAAAGTAGTATTTCCTGCAAATTAAGTTAAAAAGTAACTTATCTCCTGATTATCTATAACATGCCAGTATTTTATCCTGATAAATTACCTTTGCCGTGGAAACAACGTAAAAGTAAAAAGTAAAAAGTAAAAAGTAAAAACTTTGAAACTTAAAACTTTTTAAACTTTTAAACATTAAACTTTAAATTTTAATAATGTCAACTACAACAAAATCAAACATCGATTTCACCTTAAAAAATAAAGTGAAAGATATCAGTCTTGCAGCCTGGGGCCGTAAAGAGATCCGTTTGGCAGAAGCTGAAATGCCAGGTTTAATGGCTTTGCGCGAAGAATATGGTGCAAGCCAGCCTTTAAAAGATGCCCGTATTGCAGGTTGCTTACACATGACCATTCAAACAGCAGTGCTGATTGAAACGTTGGTTGCTTTAGGTGCAGAAGTTCGCTGGAGTTCATGTAATATTTTCTCAACACAGGATCATGCTGCTGCGGCTATTGCTGAAGCAGGCATCGGTGTTTTTGCCTGGAAAGGACAAACACAGGCTGAAGCTGACTGGTGCATCGAACAAACATTATTTTTCGGTGGTGCAGACCGCCCGTTGAATATGATATTAGATGATGGTGGAGATCTTACCAATATGGTACTTGACCAGTATTCAGAATTGATTCAGCACATCAAAGGAATTTCTGAAGAAACAACAACCGGAGTACATCGCTTATATGAAAGAATGGAAAAAGGAACATTACCTGTTCCAGCCATCAATGTGAATGATTCTGTTACCAAATCAAAATTTGATAACAAATACGGTTGTAAAGAATCGTTGGTTGATGCTATTCGTCGTGCAACAGACATCATGTTAGCAGGTAAAGTAGCTGTTGTTGGCGGTTATGGTGATGTGGGTAAAGGTTCCGCCGCTTCATTAGCAGGCGCCGGTTGCCGTGTGATTGTTACCGAGATTGATCCTATCTGCGCATTACAGGCAGCAATGGATGGTTTTGAAGTAAAGAAAATGATTGATGCGGTTAAAGAAGCTGATATTATTGTTACAGCTTCCGGTTGCCGCGACCTGATTACCGGCGAACATTTCAAAATAATGAAAGACAAAGCCATTGTTTGTAATATCGGCCACTTTGATATTGAAATTGATGTTGCCTGGTTAAATGATCATTATGGTAACACAAAAGATACCATCAAACCACAGGTTGATCTTTATAATATTGATGGTAACGATATTATTTTACTTGCGGAAGGCCGCCTGGTGAATTTAGGTTGCGCCACCGGTCACCCATCATTTGTAATGAGTAATTCATTTACCAATCAAACACTGGCACAAATCGAATTATGGACTAACGGTGAGCAGTATGAGAATAAGGTGTATGTATTACCAAAGCACCTGGATGAAAAAGTTGCCCATTTGCATTTGGCCAAAATTGGTGTTGTGCTGGATGAATTAACATCTGCTCAATCCGAATACCTGGGTATTCCAAAAGAAGGTCCGTTTAAGAGTGACCTGTACAGGTATTAATGCTAAATGAAAAAATATAAATGAAAAAGTCCTTCACATTGGTGGAGGACTTTTTTTATGTACTAAGCTTTAGTACTACTATTAAGCTGTTCTTGCGTCGCACACTTGTACTTTTAGATTTCTATTCAGCATCTTCGAAAAATGCATAAAATGGTTTAGTCTTCTTTCTTATTCTCTTTATATTTATCCACTTCTTTTTCAGGTGCCTTGGTCCCATCAGTCAAAGTTGGCTCCAGGTCTTCTGAAGGATCTACAAAACCCTTCAACTCTGTAAGCTGTGGATCACTCTGCTCCTGCTTTTTTTCTGGTGCATTTTCAGGATCCGTATTGGATTGTTTTCCCGATTGATTAAGTGCTTTATCTTCTTGCATATAGAATAATTTTATTTCCCATAGCAATTGCAATTATCAGGCCCTGCTATTCTTAACTTCGCCGCAAGACTCCAGGTGTACATCTGAATTAATTATAATTTTTTAAGCAGGATAGCCTGTGCATCCCAAACTTGTATAGCACCATTTTCAAAACATCCTGTCAAAATATTTTTACAATCCCTGCTCCAGGCTAAACTCCAGATGTTTGAATCGGAATAACCGGCATGTAATAACAGGCCCTCTTTTGACCATACCCTTAATGAATCACTGGCGGTTGCTAACATTTTCCCATCGCTGCTCCACCGGAGGTTCCTGATTTCTGCATGATGACCACTGATCGTTTTTATTGGAGAGCCATCTGGTTTCCAAAATTGCAGCAAGGTGGGTACTCCTTCCTTTTCGTGGCCATAATCGCCACTGGCAAAGAACTTTCCGGAAGGATGCCATTTTACACTTAATACTGCGGTAGGTTCATCGCGATGAAAGATCAGTGCAAGTTGTTTGCCTGCAGTGTCAAACATCATGATCTCATCACTACCGGTTACCAGTATGTTTTTTTTTGGATGCCAGTCCAGCGTTAAAAAACTATTGCTGTTATGTTTTAATATGGTACGAAGTAAATTACCGTCCCTATCCATCAATTGTATTTCACCATTGTTATCTGCCAGCGCCAGTAACTCGCCAGAATGGTTCCAACCAATACCACGACCGCCGGTTTTTAAATGAGATATACCTGTGATTTTTCCAGTTTCTGGTTCAAGCAATTGTACACCATTAATAGTTGCTACAGCCAATAAATTTTTTCCAGGATGCCAGCTAATGCCTCTAACCATGCTGCCTAACCGAAAATTTTGAATCAGCCTATATTCACCCGATTGATAAATCCACACTGTACTGTCATCCCCTCCTAATGCAATATAATTACCGCCTGAACTCCATTCAGTTGCCCAGATACCGGCTGGTTTGTTGTTTATGATTGTGGCATCCTGTTTTTGATATCGAGCCATACCAACAATACCGGTAATTAATAAAAGGAAACAGTAAGAAAAAAGGTTAAACACTTTAAAATAAATTAGGTCTTGAAATTAAATAAAAGAGAAATGACTTGCTAAGTTCTTTTGTTATTTAAAAATAACCGCAAAATGAATAAAAGTCTTCAGCATCTATGTTTTTCATTGAAATACAGTGCATATTTAGCATTAAAAAAATTACACTGCCATTCCATGTAAGAAAAAATAATAAGCTGTTTATTTACCTGACGAATTTTCATGCTTTTTTTTTGGTTCCTAACGTTTATGATTACCAGCGGTTTTATGTATGAATCGTAAATCTACCATCACCCGAAAGCTATGACTTGCGATTTTTGAAGAGTACATTTGTTCAATCATTATTAAATGTTCTTTTACCGGTTTTTGAAAAGCCCCTAACCGTACCCCCGGTAATAACAATGAACATCTCCCCAATATTCTATTAAAGATCCCTGCCAATTTTTCCTATGCTGAATCAATTATAATCCAAACCTCGGGTCGGCATTGTTTAACCTAAAATGAAAACGATGTTGAAAACTAAATTGATCAGCAATGGCTTATTGATTTGCACCTTAATGGTTTTGAATTTTACCATTCAAGCTGCAGAAACAAAAAAAACAGGTTACCGAATCCATTTTAATTTTACTGACACCACATTACCCTTCTCACCTTATGATTCGGTGTTATTCATGATTTCCGAAATCGAAGAATCGGAAATACCATATCCAGGCATTAAATTAAATAAACAATCTATTGCTTTTACGGATTCATACCTTGAAATAAATGGAAAAATGCTTGGTGATATTAAACAAAATAACCCGGGTTATTTTAAGATCATGGATGAAGTGTTTATCCAAAAAGGTTTACCGGTTGAATTAAAATACCTGGCAATTGTAGAATCAAAATTAAAAACAAAAGCTGTTTCAAGAGTGGGTGCTGTCGGTGCCTGGCAATTTATGCCTGCTACTGCACGGTACCTGAAATTAAAAGTGAATGACAAACAGGACGATCGCAAACATTTTTATAAAAGCACAGTGGCCGCTGCCAGGTACCTGTCAGACCTGCACAATATGTTTGACGATTGGTTACTGGTTTTAGCTGCTTATAACTGTGGACCAGGAAATGTTATGAAAGCAATCAACAAAACAGGTAGCCGGGATTTCTGGAAACTCCAGTATGCATTACCCAAAGAAACCAGGGACCATGTTAAGAAATATATCAGTACCCATTTTTATTTTGAAGGATCTGGTAGTGTAACTACGCTAACAAAACAGGAAGTAGCCAGATATGAAAAACAATTGATTGCTTATATGGATTTACAAAAACAAACCCGACCTAATCACCTGGTAGAAACAGAAATAATCCTGACAACCCCTGCGGAAAAAATACTATTTAATAATGAAAATAAAAATTTCAGCTACACGTTATCAATACCAGAAAATTACATAACTAAACTTTGAGCACTAAGGCAGTCTTTAATAGGCTGCCTTATTATTTTTTACCAGGTGCAAGGCTTCTGTATATGGTGTTCCATCTGATTCAATGGTGCTTGTGCCTTTAAAGTTTATATTATCATTTGATAAAGTTCCCCTTAATGAAATGTTACCCACATTAAAAACATTGACACTCATATTCACTTTATTGCCCTCAATATACCCACTCCCTTCTCCGCTTTGATCACCACTCAGCGCATAAGAAGTAACTCCTAATTCCTCACCGTCCTGAGCAATTACCAGGTAATACAAGCCGTTTGCATCCATCCATGTGCCTTCAATATTTTTGACTGGTATTTTTTCTGGTGTTGTATTACCGGTAATATTTTTTACATTATTATCTGGATTATTATAGTCCTGCTCTGTGCCCGGCCCATCATTATTATTATGAATGGGCGGATTATTATGATTAATGGGTTCAGGTTCCTGTCCTATTCCCATTGCATAAAGAACTATACTTAGAATGAAAAAGCCGCCAGCAATAAGTAAAACAAGTTTCACTGTACCTGAAAGGGAAACTTTTTTAACCGGCTTCTCATCGTCAATTTTGCGTGGAATTACGCCAATATTTTTTTCAAGGAATTCTATTAATTGATCCGTGTCGTAACGCCATCTCTTATTGCTGATTTCGTATGCCTGCCTTTTTAAAAGGGCTTGCAGATCTTCCGGTAATTCTTCAGCATTTGGTAACTCAGCCCCATCTACCAGTACGGGAACTACTCTTATCTTACGTTCCAGCGCAGTCGCAATTTCTAACCGAACCCAATCCCCTTCTTTTTTAATTCTGGAAGTTTCATTACTCATACCCATCCACTGAGGACCGATAATAGCCAGCATTACATCGCAACACTCAAGTGAGTGGGAAATAGCATCCGAAAAATCAACACCAGGTTCTATTTTATCAATATCCAGAAAAATCTGGTCATCCTCAAAATGTTGCTTAAGGGAATCTACAAGTCGACCTGTTTCGCCAGAACTATCCTTCTCGCGGTAGCTGACAAAAATGTTTTTACCATTATTTTTTTTTGCTTTCAATGTTTGGTTTGTATTCATACCCCTGGAATTTTATTATTGGGTACTAAGCAGCCTTATAAGAAACTTAAAGTTTTTAAAAACTGGGTATAATTTACAATTTTTTGATCATATCATGAAAATTTGAAAGTAGCAAACCCTTCCCATTATCCTTGCTTGCTTCAATTTCAGAATATTCAATTATCATAATATATTACCATTGGTAAGCTTATTGCAATAAAAATTCTTTAAAAACTAAAATAACTTGTATGAAAAGATTTTTCAGATTGAAACCTGCAATTCCTGCTTTTTTATTTATTCTGATCATAAGTTTGGTTGCTTGCGATACCACATCGAGGGGTACCGCCGTAAATGCTGATAGTGCGGATATGGCTCAAGACTCCGCCTATATTCAAAGTGCTGAAGCAGTTTTATCTGGTACTGGACCTGATACAACTTTAAGTGGCCAGGCTCGCTTTCAATCACAACCAAATGGACAGGTAAGAATGTTATTGGAAATAACAGTAACTCAAAAAGCAAACTCAACGGTTGCTGTCCATCTTCATGAACACGGAGATTGTGGTGATATGGGGAATAATGCACATGGTCACTGGAATCCAACCAATGAAAATCATGGCAGATGGGGCCAGGGAAATTATCATTCCGGTGATATTGGAAATGTTGAATTAGATAGTGAGGGAAAAGGTATCATGGAAATGACTACTGACAGATGGACCATAGGTGGTGATTCTACCAAAAATATTTTGAATAAAGCCGTCATTGTGCATAGCGGAGTTGATGATTATACCACTCAACCTACCGGTAATGCAGGCTCAAGAATTGGTTGCGGTGTTATCAACCAAATAAATTAATAATTAAAAAACCCTGGCTTAGCGGGGTTTTTTTTTAATTATTTTATTTTAAATGCATCAAAATGAGTTAATGGGGCATCCGTTTTAGTTACATTTTCAACCTTTGCCCTATCGGGCCCCAAACCGCACCATTTAATAAAATTATTAAGCGACTGTTCATCACCGGTAACTATCATCTCTACGGCACCTGAATCGGTATTTCTAACCCAGCCTTTCAATCCCCATTTAATAGCTTCTTTCCTGGAAATCTTCCCCACGGAAACGGGCCTTGTTTCGACCACCTGAACCACCAAACATGGATGCGAA
>MWWA01000126.1_pt1 | contig 23554 bp, 20 predicted proteins | sample 1047341 | NCBI WGS metagenome assembly MWWA01 (sample SAMN06349978, study PRJNA376086) | soil metagenome | isolation source: MS5-1 sample Antarctic (ecotone) soil | place: Antarctica | collected 2015-01-13
GTAAATGTATTGTGAATCAATAATACATTTTGCTGGTTTGTAAAGGAAGGCAGCCAGGTTGGTAAACTTCTTTTGCCAGTGATGGGTAATGGCGATTTTGGTAAATTGAAAAACGCGTAAAGTTTTAGAAATTCACCTTCGCCTGTTTCGAATAATTCATTTTCAGCAGCGGTCTCCTGGTTATGCACTGAAATGGTTTTTTGTTTGGTTGATTGATTTACCAGGTTTGCAGTTAGCGAACTAACCGTATAAGGGGCATGACTGGTAAGGTTGGAAGGATGCGCTGGAAGTTCCAGCAAAAAATGATTGAGTATCTTTTGATTTTCATTAATCGCTTCATTTGATTTGGCATCTGAGAGATTCAGCACTTCAATGAAATTATACCAATGCATACCACTGGTCTTTTTTGCTTCAATAGTATCGGTCGTATTGCAGATATCGCCTACAGCTGAAATACCGCTTTGGTACATTTCCTTTTCTGCATCAAGGATTGCTTTCCATTTATCAACCGGTGATTGTTCTTTAGAAAGCGGCGTATCGGGCAAGACTCTTTTTTGAACCACATTCAGTAAAAATTCAACCAGGCCGGTAGCCGTTGGAATCAGGGTTTTCATATGACTCAGTTCCAAATGGCAATGGCAATTTATAAATCCGGGAGTCAGCATGCCGGGATGATATTCAATATCGCCGCCTGCCTGTTCCTGGTCAATGATATCCTGCACAATTCCTTGCTGGTCTAGCACCAAAACCATATTGCCATTGATAAACTGGTAACCGTTAAATATTTGATCAGCCCTTATTTTGCGAAATTCCATGCGTTGATTCAATTAACTTTGCGCACCTTTTTTGTTGAAGAAAGCAATATTGCCGAAGGGTGCGACGCAACAGCAGCCAAATAGGATTACTGTTGCCGGTTACATAAAAATAACGCAAAACAAATGTTACACAAGTTAGAAGCTATAAAAGCCCGTTTCGATCAATTATCGGTTGCGTTGACCAACCCTGAGATTGTAAACGATAACAAAAAGTATAAAGCCACCAGTAAGGAATATCGGGGAATGGAAAAAATTGTTAATGCTTACGATGTTTATAGAAAGTTATTGGATGACCAGGTTTTTTATAAAGAGGCTATAAATGGGAGTGACGAGGAACTGCGGGAAATGGCCAAGTTGGAAACACCGGAGCTGGAAGAAAAGATTGAACAACATGAAGCTTTTATCAGGCAGTTATTGGTACCTAAAGATCCGCAGGATGAGAAAAATGCTATTTTAGAAGTAAGGGCAGGTACAGGCGGTGATGAAGCCAGTCTGTTTGCGGGAGATTTATTACGGATGTATTTAAAATATTGCGAGAAAAAGGGATGGAAGTCGACTATTTTAACTGAAAATGAAGGAACTGCCGGGGGATTTAAGGAAGTGCAGGTTGAAGTGACGGGTGAAGATGTTTATGGAACATTAAAATTTGAAAGCGGCGTTCATCGTGTACAGAGAGTGCCCGATACAGAAACCAGTGGTCGCGTACATACCAGTGCCGCAACGGTAGCCGTAATGCCAGAAGCAGAGGAGGTTGATGTTGAATTAAGAGAAAGTGATGTGAAAATGGAAACTTCAAGAAGTGGAGGAGCTGGTGGACAGAACGTAAACAAAGTAGAAACAAAAGTAATGTTAACGCATATTCCAACCGGTTTGGTAATCATTTGCCAAACAGAAAGAAGCCAGTTGGGCAACCGCGAAAAAGCTATGCAAATGATGCGATCCAAGTTATACGAAGAGCAAGTTAGAAAACAGGAAGATGAAATAGCGCGGCATCGTAAAAGCTTGGTGAGTACCGGAGACCGTAGCGCTAAGATCAGGACTTATAATTATCCCCAGGGACGGGTAACGGATCATCGCATTGGATTTACAGCTTATAACCTGGATGCTGTTCTGAATGGAGAGATCCAGGAATTTATTGATGCTCTTCAGTTTGCAGAAAATTCAGAAAAAATGACCACGCATGAATAGCTGATGAATAATTGATTCCATAATGCCACAGTTTTGGGGTTTTTTTTTCTCACAAAAAGATTACAGTTTTAAAGTTCATCCGGGTAGTTATTTTCCGTCGTAATCTTCCATCAGGGTTTAACTTTTAGTACATGTAATTTTATGTCTTCTCTTAAGTGGTTTTAAATTAAGCCTGTAGAGCTGAATTTTCTTTTGTCCGGGCCGGATAAAGACTCGCATTATATATGAAAATTGTAACCAGAGAACGTAATGGATGTTTAAACTTTCATTAACAGCATCTGAATTTTCTTGGCAGTAAATTTGTAATAAGTAATGTAGATCTTAAAAAAAACGAATTTAATTTTCTCATAAGCAGTTAGTTTTGGTTAACGAGCCCTGTTTCTACAGGGGTCTTCTTTAAAAATATTGTTTTAATGATTTATCATTAAAATTTCAATTTTCTCATAAGCAGTTAGTTTTGGTTAACGACCCCTGTTTCTACAGGGGTCTCTTTTTTGTGCGCCATGCATGCTATTGTTCTTTAAGGTTAAAGTCCTGAACAGGCCATCTAACGGGAACTGTTAGTCCAAAGCAAGGGTGTTTATCGTGAGATAAAATCTGAAGGAAGCGGCGGACAAAATTGTGAGTTGACGAACAGAAACAGGATACAAGGCTTACTCATTGGGTCAGTTGGCATTAGACATCGAAGCCCCACAGTTAGACGTAAACATGAGGTAGTAAATCCTGCGGCTTACAAAGGAGGAACAATGAGCTTACCATGGGAGATCTGTTTTTTTTACGGAGGCCGAGGTGCGAGAGAGTGCCAAAGCAATGGAACAAAACAGAAGTCAGCAGAAGCCATAGTAGCGAAGAAACTTTTGTAATGGGAGTGGAGCGAAGGGCAGAATCTTTAAAGCAGGGGAGTTTAATTTGAAGTAGTAAAAGCCATTAGTTTGAAGAAACGTAAAGACAAGAAAGCGTTGCCGCCCCGGATGAATCCGATGGAAGAACGAAGGCAAAGCAACCACCTGTTCGCAGAGGCCGTACCCGTATGGTATAGCCAAAGCGGTCAGGTAAGTTCTACGTGGCTTTCCGCATGCAAAGAAGAACGCAACCTGACGAAGCATTTAATGGAAGCCATTGCCGACCCATTAAATGTAACCAAAGCTGTGCGCAGAGTGCAAAGCAATGGAGGCAGCAGCGGCGTAGATGGAATGAAGGTGGATGAACTGAAAGAGTGGTTGGGCGAGAACCTGACCAAACTACGGGAACAACTCCTTACAGGCAGCTACCAACCGCAGGCAGTCAAAGGGATAGAAATACCAAAGCCTGGCGGCGGCAAACGTCAGTTAGGCATCCCCACGGTCATAGACCGTGTGGTGCAGCAGTCCATCCATCAGGTATTAAGTATCAGGTACGAGAGAATATTTTCTGAAAACAGCTACGGCTTCCGCCCAAACAAAAACGCCCATCAGGCACTCAAACGGGCGGCAGGATATGTTGCAGAGGGTAAAAACTTTGTGATAGACCTTGATCTGGAAAAGTTCTTTGATGAAGTAGACCACCATCGTTTAATGTGGTTGCTAAGCACCCACATAGGCGACAAACGGGTACTTCAATTAATACACCGCTACCTGAAAAAAGGAATGATGCATGGTGGATTATTAGAGCAGCGCATCAAAGGCACACCGCAGGGCAGTCCGCTAAGTCCGCTACTATCCAATATAGTCTTAGACGAGTTGGATAAAGAGCTTGAACGACGAGGACACTGCTATGTTCGTTACGCCGATGATGTGAAAATTTTTGTAGGCAGTAGCAGAAGGGCCGGGGAAGTGAAAGCAGGTATCACAAAGTATATAATGCGGAAACTCAAATTGAAAATCAACGAGAGCAAAAGCAGAACATGCAAAGGATATGAGCTTAACTTTTTAGGCCATAATATTTTAAATCATGGCAAGATAGGATTAAGTAAACAGAGCGAGAAACGCCTGAAAGATAAAATCCGTCAGGTAACGAAAAGGAACAGAGGCATCAGCCTTGAAGAAATGCTAAAAGAACTGCGTCCAAAGCTACAAGGATGGCTGAACTACTTTTGCCATGCAAAGATGAAAAGCAAAATGGAAGCGATAGATGGATGGCTGCGCCGCAGATTAAAATGCTTTAGGCTAAAACAATGCAAACGGGTGATAGGAATAGTGAGATGGTTGAGGAAATTAGGAGTAGAGAAAACCCTAAGTTGGCGCACAGCATTAAGCGGTAAAGGTTGGTGGCGATTAAGCAATAGCCCCGCCATAAATATTGGTATGAATAATAAATGGTTTGCAGCCAAAGGCTATTACAGCCTAAGCGCAAATTATAAGTCCTTACATCGTAAAATACTTTAAAGAAACCGCCGTACACGCAAGTACATACGGTGGTGTGAGAGGGCGGCAAAGATTAAATATCTTTGCCCCCTACTTTAATTAAAAACCTTTTAAGAGAAACTATATAACCAATAAAAGCCCCACCTGCATCTGCAGCAATATCAAAAATTTCAAAAGTTCTGTTCTCTATAAAATATTGTTGAACAAATTCAATTAATATTCCATAAGTAATAAATATGGTGAGGATGAAGAAGAAATTTATTTTCGCCTTAGCACCTTTGGTTCTGAGAAAAATTGTCCGGCACCACAAGTATACCAGCACAAAAAATATAGTGGTATGAACCCATTTATCAAAACCGATTAATTTAAAAAAGGGTGTCCACCAATTTGGTGTAGGAATAGCGGACCCGGGTAGTAAAAACAAAATAGTAGCTAACACAAAAAATGCGATTGCAACTATTAAAGAAGAAGCCTTTTTATTCAAATTCCGGGGGTTTAAAATAATTATCCTACCATCGCTTCGTAATCGGCTGCATTCATTAATGCTTCAACCTCTTCTGGATTATCAACGGTCATTTTAATCATCCAGCCTTCACCATAAGGATCGCTGTTCACTAATTCAGGTTGAGAAGTTAATGCACCGTTTAATTCATTAATAGTACCATCTACCGGCAGAAATAGATCTGAAACAGTTTTCACTGCTTCAACGGTTCCGAAAACCTCATTAGCCTTTAAGCTTTTTCCGATGGTTTCAACTTCTACATAAACGATATCGCCTAATTCTTTTTGGGCAAATTCAGTAATCCCTATAGTGGCATTATTGCCATCCAGGCTAATCCACTCATGGTCTTTGGTGTATTTGAGTTCAGCAGGAAAATTCATATATCATATATTTTAGGAGTTGCAAATATTATTAAAAGCCCTGTAATAAAAATGTATTTTCAAAAAAGAAGTATTTATTTCTTTTTTCTTTTAATGAGTTTTACATCCAGGATCTTTACATCTGATAATGGTCTGTCGCGGTCAACTGCTTTACTGGTTTCTGTATTGGCAATTGAATCCAGCACTTCCATTCCTGAAACCAATTCACCAAAAACAGTATAATTCTGATCCAGGTGTGGAGTGCCGCCCAATGATTTATAAATCTCCCTGTGAGCAACGGGTAATTTTCTTCCTTTCAAGCGGGTATCTTCAAGTGTATCCAATGCGCCATCGGTAAATACTTTTCCTTGTACAATATAAAATTGGCTGCCGCTACTGGCTTTTTCAGGATTTACATCATCACCCATGCGGGCTGCCGCCAAAGCACCTTTTTTATGAAATAAGGAAGGTCGGAATTCTGCTGGAATAGTATAACCGGGTCCGCCATTTCCCAAAGGAATACCTGCTTCAGCTGTACGACTATCCGGATCTCCGGCCTGGATCATGAAATTTTTTATTACCCGGTGAAAAAGAACATTATTAAAATATCCTGATTTTACTAACCGTATAAAATTATCGCGGTGCAGTGGTGTAGAATCGCTTAAGCGTAAAATCATAGTGCCCTGGCTGGTCACCATTTCGATATCTTTTTTACGATCTTTCTTTTTAATCTTCACATCCTGTTGTGCCCAAACAAAAAAACCGGTTAACAGAAAACTGGTTACGATTGAAATTTTTTTAAGAAACATTTTTTATTGTTTATTCTGAAGATTGTAATGTATTGGTTTGAAAATAAAGGAGTACATGGTCTTTTATAAAATTCTCCTGCTCAAAAGTATCAAATGCAGGAATGGGTTTTAATTGCCTGAAATGCGGCCAGCCATCTTCATCCACTTTTTCCATTTCATAAAATCCACTTTGCGAAAGCAAATGGCAAACGGCCACATGCATCAGATCTTGCTTTTGTTCCTTGGAAAATTTTTTCCGGATCTGTCCGTATTCCTGGATGCCGATCAGGAATAATACGGTTTCAAGATCAGGCTTTTTGCCAAAACGTTCAATTAATTCTGCTTCCAGTTTCCACCAGCGCTGTTGCAGATCATCATTTCTTAACATGGCGCAAAGATAATCAACCGAAGATTGCATGAGGTAGTTTACCTAATCAGGCATATCATTTTAAATTACCTGTCTCCATGTTTATCTTTGCCGCTAAATTTTAAATACATGTTGCAGTTACAGGTTTTAAGCCAGGATCCGGAATGGGTTAAGGAAAGATTGACGATCAAAAATTTTAAAGATGTACAATTGGTAGATTCTATTTTGGAACTGCATGAGCAACGTAAAAAATATACTTTCCAGTATGATGAAACAAAGGCCCTGATAAATGCTGCTTCAAAATCTATTGGTCAATTAATGGCTAAAGGTGCAAAAGCAGCGGCGGAGGAAAAGAAAAAAGAAGTGGAGCAATTAAAAAAAACTTTAGTTTCTATCGAACCTTTATTATCCGATGTTGAAAAGAATCTTCACGATCAACTGGTGCAACTGCCTAATTTACCTGCTAAAGAAGTACCCCCGGGAAAAACACCAGAAGAAAATGTGGTGGTAAGGGAAGGTGGTAATTTGCCCAAACTTCCGGAACAGGCATTACCTCATTGGGAGTTGACCAAAAAATATGATATTATCGATTTTGAATTAGGAACCAAAATTACCGGCAGTGGATTTCCGGTATATAAAGGGAAGGGTGCAAAATTGCAGCGCTCCCTAATTCAATATTTTTTGGATTTTAATACGGCCGCTGGTTACCAGGAAATTCAACCACCCCTGATGGTGAGTGAAGCATCGGCATTTGGCACCGGGCAGCTGCCAGACAAAGAAGGACAGATGTATCATGCAACAGAAGATAATTTTTACCTGATCCCCACTTCTGAAGTTCCCTTGACAAATATTTACCGCGATGAAATGATGAAGGAAACTTCTTTGCCTGTAAAGATGACTGCTTTCACGCCCTGCTTTAGAAGAGAAGCCGGAAGTTATGGCAAAGATGTAAGAGGATTAAACCGTTTACATCAGTTTGATAAAGTGGAAATCGTGCAGATCACGCATCCGGATAAAAGTTATGAAACGCTGGATGAAATGGTGAAGCATGTAGAAAAATTATTAATCAGTCTTGAATTGCCTTACCGCATTTTGCGATTATGCGGCGGCGATATGGGTTTTGCATCTGCCATCACTTATGATTTTGAAGTGTATAGCGCGGCCCAGGAAAAATGGCTTGAAGTAAGTTCTGTTTCAAACTTCGAAACATACCAGTCAAACAGGATGAAAGTGCGTTTTAAAGATGCGGAAGGGAAAACAAAATTGGTACATACATTAAATGGTAGTTCGCTGGCTTTGCCACGTATACTGGCCTGTTTGCTGGAGAATAACCAGGCTGCAGAAGGGATACATCTGCCAGCTTGTTTACATGAATATTTTGGCAGTGATGTATTGATGTAATATTTTAAGATAAAATTCGCTGCATCATCCATTTAATTTTGGTTTTAGTTTGTATAATTCTTCGTTAAAGGAAGCGCTTTCATAACGGTGCTTCCTTTTTGTTTTACATATTTGATTTTTTATAATCATCTAAACTAACGGTCATGCGAAAACTATTTACACTTATTACAATTGCTGTTTTCACTTCTTCATCCATTTATGCGCAAATATCAAAAGGATCTATTCTGCTTGGTGGCGGAATTGGATACAATAGCCAGGAAAACAAACAGGAAGGTTCAACAATTGAAACCAAAACATCCAATTTTTATGTAAGTCCGGCGATTGGTATTGCCGTTAAAGAAAATTTGATTGTTGGTGGGGATCTTTCGTTTTCCAACCAAATGCAGGAAAATGGAAGTAATGAAACGACTAATAAATATTATGGTGCCGGCATTTATATGCGCAGGTACCTTCCGATAGCCAACCGGTTTTATATTTTTGGACAAGGCAGGTTCGGGGCAAATATTTTTGATGGTGAAACTACACAGGGGACGGATTATATTTCTACCAACAAAGGTTATAATGTAAATGTTGGCATTTATCCCGGTATCTCTTTCCAGGTGAATAAAAAATTACACCTGGAAACAGGATTCAATAACCTTGTGTATGTGCAATATGAAAACGGGAAAATCAAAACACAGTCGCTGGGAAATATGAGTAATGTAACTTCAAAGTCTTTTTCTGTAAACAGCAGCCTGAATAATATGTCTGGGTTATACGTGGGGTTCAGGCTTTTACTGGCCAGGTAGAAGCGGGCATTATTTTATTTTATTTAACAGGCATTTTAGTAATATCGCTTTTGAAGAATATATTTTTTCCTGATCATTATTCATGGAAACCTATACAGGTAAATACCAGTCAGAAGGAAGAGAGCCACACCCGGTTTCCATTGCTTTACTAAACAATAAAATTGAGATCAGTTGGTTGGAAGATCAACTTCAAAAAATATTGTATTGGCCAATAGATAAATTAAAGATTGAAAATAATATCGTTCATTATCCAGGATGGCCGATGCAACAACTGGTACCTCATCAGCATGCTTTTATAGATCAATTGAAAAAACAGATCAAAAAGGATCAGCATTCATTCTTACATAAATTATTGGGCACACAAACTATGCGGTTGGTAAAGTTTGTAGGTGTTATCCTGGTTTTTCTTTACTTATTGTTTTTTGTGGTTGTGCCTGCTGTTGCAGGTAATCTGGCAAAAAGAGTTTCTCCTGCTTATGAAATACAGGTTGGAAACGACATCTATAATCAGTTAACCGCAGGCATGAATGTTAATGAAGCTGCAACGGAGACGATTATGCGATTTTTTCAACAGCTTAATATAGAATCTGTATACCCGATAGAGGTAACTGTAGTAAAAGGTGAAATACTGAATGCATTTGCATTGCCGGGTGGCCATATCATTGTGTATGATGAGATGCTGAAAGAAATGGATGATGTCGCAACACTGGCCGCATTGCTGGCACATGAGTTTATGCACATAGAAAAACGGCACACTACGCGGTCTATTTTCAGGCAATTTTCCGCTGCCATCGTTTTGTACTTTATTGTGGGTGATATGGGTTCCATAGGCGGTGTTTTATTGAACCGGGCGGAGCAATTAAAGAATCTGTCGTACAGTCGTTCTTATGAAAAAGAGGCGGATTTGCTTGGCCTGCAATTAATTGAAAAGCGAGGTATCGGCAGCCATGGATTTATTGATCTTTTCCAATTGTTGAAAAATAGTATGCGTGTTTCCGTTAGTGAATGGGCCAGCAGCCATCCCGATATTGATCGCCGTATTCATTATATCAGGGAAAATGCAGGAAGGCAAACGGGAAAAGTAGAACCTGGAATCAGAGAGACTTTCCAGCAACTAAAAAAGGAACTTTAATATATTTTGTGAGCCATTAAACAAATGCTGTATCTATCGGTCTATTGTAAAAAATGCCGCCCGGATGTCCTTATTGAATCAACAAAAGAACCAGCACCTTTTCTGGCGTGCCGGCTTTGGTCCCGCTGCAGAACAGTTAAAGGATATTGCCATTGCTACTCCACATCAATTGTATAAAGCATTAGAAAAAGCTTCTTCTAAAAAACCACGGTTTATCAATGTTGCAGATAATTACCTGCAGGGTTTATATATGGGTATTGAAGACGCTGGCCGGCAGCAAAAGCGAAAGGAACTGACTGCAGATGAAAGAAAAATGATCCAGAAAAAGAAAAGGGAGAGTATCAGGAACCTCAATCTTGCATGGTTGGGAGAAATGATTAAAAGCAGTGCCCAGCTCAGGGAAAAAATGGCTTTTTTCTGGCACGGGCATTTTGCCTGTCGAAACCTGAATATATTTTACCAACAACAATTACTGGATATTATCCGCCGCCATGCATTGGGAAATTTCCGGGATATGCTGCACGAAGTTTCCAAGAGTGCAGCCATGATTAATTTTTTAAACAATAACCAGAATAGAAAAGATCATCCAAATGAAAATTTTGCCCGGGAGGTAATGGAATTGTTTACGTTGGGACGCGGTAATTACGCTGAACATGATATTAAAGATGCCGCCCGTGCATTTACCGGCTGGGGTGCCAATGTGCAGGGCGAATTTATTTTTCGCAGATTCCAGCATGACGCTGGCAGCAAAACAGTTTTGGGCAATACTGGTAACCTGCAGGGCGATGAAGTATTGGATATTTTATTAGAACAGAAACAAACTGCAAAATTCATAACTCAAAAAGTGTATCGCTTTTTTGTAAATGAAGTTCCCGATGAAACAAAAATAGAGTGGCTGGCCGATCGGTTTTACCAAAGCAATTATGAGATATCGAAACTGATGGAAGATATTTTTACGAGTGATTGGTTTTACGATCTAAAAAACATTGGTTCCATTATCAAATCTCCTGTGGAATTATTAGCAGGGATACAGCGCATATTACCCATGGAAGTGCAAAATGATGAGGCGCTTTTATTGTTGCAACGCCTGCTTGGTCAGGTGCTGTTTTATCCACCCAATGTGGCCGGTTGGCCAGGTGGTAAATCCTGGATCGACAGTTCTTCGCTGGTGATGCGCATGCGTATACCCATGCTGATAAACGATGTGGATGAATTGAATATAAATCCAAAGGATGATGATGATCAGATGATGGGCCGTAATGAGAATACTCCGAAATTAAAAAATAACGGGATGGGAAAGAGTGGACGACCCATACAGGCGGACATTAATTGGCCTGCTTACATGGCATACTTTGAAAGTATCCCTAAAGAAAAATTACAGGAAGCCATCACCGTTCTATTGCTTCAAACAAAAACCGGAGTGAATCCGGAATTGATCAGAAAATATATGGATTCAAGCGGTCGGGAGAACTTTATTAAATCAGCCACTTTTCAATTAATGAGTACGCCAGAATACCAGATGTGCTAAAAAAATAAAAATAAAGTCTGAAAAATTAGAGTGTATATTCTCAAAACAGGAGTTTAATCATGGTAATCAAACGTAGAGAATTTTTACAGATCGGTTCGTTGGCAACAGCTACATTAATGGTGCCTAAATTTTTAAAAGCCTTTGAAGGCAATGCCACGGTTCCTGCAGGTAATAAAGTGGTTGTTATACTGCAGCTGAGTGGTGGCAATGATGGATTAAATACGGTTATTCCTGTTCGTAGTGATCTTTATTATAAGAGCCGGCCGCGACTCTCCATCGATAAAAGCAAAGCTTTGTTGTTAACAGATGATACGGCTCTGCATCCTTCGCTTACTGGTTTCCGTGATTTATACAATGATGGCAATCTGGGTATCTTAAACAGTGTAGGTTATCCAAACCCTGACAGATCGCATTTCAGAAGTATGGATATCTGGCAAACGGCCAGTGATAGTAATCAATACCTGAATACAGGCTGGATTGGCCGGTATCTTGATGCGCAATGTGCCGGATGCGATAAACCCACTTACGCACTTGAACTGGATGATGTTTTGAGTTTGTCCATGAAAGGTGATAACAGCAATGCCATTGCCATGAAAGACCCCAAACGTTTATTTGGTACAGCCAATCAACGCTTTTTTAAGGACATCGTTCAAAATCATTCGCATGCACATAATGAAGAACCTGTTGAATATTTATACAAAACATTAGCCCAAACGATTTCTTCGGCGGATTATATTTTTGAAAAAAGTAAGTTTAAACCAACCAAATCTGAATACCCTAAAACAGAACTGGGTCAAAATCTGAAAACTATTTCTTCGCTGATCTTTTCCGATATCAATACCAAGGTTTATTACCTGTCGCTCGGAAGTTTCGATACGCATATTAATCAACAGGCGCAACAGCAAAGATTATTTTCCGAGTTAAATGATGCTGTTTCAGCTTTTACAAAAGACATGAAGACGAATAATCGATTTGACGATGTATTGTTGATGACGTTTTCTGAATTTGGCAGAAGGGTTTCTCAAAATGCCAGTGGTGGCACCGATCATGGCACCGCCAATAATATGTTTTTTGTAAGTGGATCTTTAAAACAGAAAGGAATATTAAATGAATTGCCTGATCTCTCAGACCTTGATGAAGGTGATTTAAAATACAAGGTTGATTTTAAGAATGTATATGCCACTGTTTTGAAGAACTGGTTGGGTGCAGTTGATGCGGCTATACTGGGAAAAAAATACCGGCATTTAGATTTCATTTAAGAAGTTGTTCATAGGAGTTCCAGTTTCCAATCTAAAAGGACCCATGTAAAAAGAAATACTAAGGCAAAAGATATTAGCTGAAATAATAATGATATAATACTATCAGTGGCATTGTATGGCACTTCATCATCTTCGTTCTCTTCTATATCTTTTATATGGTGAAAAAAACTAAGAAACATATAAATCAAAACCAGGTACGATGAGATGATCAGTGGCAGATAATTTGAAAAAATAAAGATGAACCCCAGCATAAAACCGAGTATTCCCTGAATCTGTTTACGTTGTTTCAATTTTAATATTAATAAATTTTTAAAAAGCGACGTTGAAATCACATCGCTTTTTAAATTTTACTTTTTAATGGTATCCATGCATTTTCTTTACTAGCATTTTATTTAATCCCAGCATGACGAATCCAGCCAGGATGGGTATTATTGTAAAAATGAGGAAGAAAACCGTTAAGGAATATTTTTCAGTAATAGCATCAATATAACTGCCTGTGATACCTGCTAAAAAGTTGGCGATAAAGTTTGAAATAAACCAGATACCGAACATGAGGCCGACGAGTTTTACAGGGGCTAATTTACTAACATAAGAAAGACCTACCGGTGATATGCAAAGTTCGCCCATAGTGTGAAGCAGGTAAGCCATTATTAGCCAGATCATACTAACGGATGCTGTTTTTGCTCCTTGTTCAATGGGCATGCTCCCATAAGCAAGTATGGCAAATCCTAATCCCAGCAGGATCAAACCAATGGCAAACTTCACCGGGCCGGTAGGGTTTAATTTACTCTCCCAAATTTTTGAAAACAGCGGTGCCAGTGCGATGATGAAGAAAGAGTTGAGGATACCAAACCAGGAGGCAGGAACTTCAGTGGCATCGGCCCTGAATTCCCTGTATAACATCCAGATTACAATACCCCAGATGATGACAAAACTGGTTGCCAGGAAAATATTGGATAAAGCATATTTGGAAAATGTTTTCTTAAAAAGATTGGCCAGCACCACCGACAAGATAATCATGGGTACTACCGTAAGCAATGTGTTGGAAATTTTAAATGCTGATGCAGAAGTGCCCTCCAAAACCCTTGCTGTATAATCATCGGCAAAAATGGTCATGGAGCCACCCGCCTGCTCAAAAGCCCACCAAAAAAAGATGGTAAAAAATGCAAAAACAGAGATTACAATAATGCGGTCGCGGTCAATCTGTTTGGGTGTGGCTGATTGTACTTCCCGTTCATTGCCTTCTGATTCAAAAGCTTTATTGTGTATGTAAGCTGTGGCATCCGGGTTCTGCTCTATTTGTTTAAGTGCTTTGGGTGATAAGCCGATGTTACCAAATATTTTTTGTGCAAATGAAAATTGCAACATACCAAAAAACATGAAAACGCCGGCCAGTCCAAAACCATAGCTCCAGCCAATTTTTTCTCCAATATACCCGCACAATAAAATACCGAGGAAGGCCCCGGCATTAATGCCCATGTAAAAAATGGTGTATGCCGAATCTTTTTTCTTTTCATCCGTATATAGCTGGCCTACCATAGATGAAATGTTTGGTTTAAATAAACCATTACCAATAATAAGGCAGGTTAATCCCAGATAAAAGAAGAAGCTGGTTTCGAATGCCATGCTTGCATGGCCGATGGTCATGATCAAGGCGCCCAGGATTACCGCTTTGCGATAGCCCAATAATTTGTCAGCAATCAACCCACCAATGATGGGTGTTAAATAAACCAGGCCCGTGTAAACGGCATACAATTGCAAAGCATCCTGGCGTTCCCAGGCCCAGCCACCTTCCATGAATGAGGAGGTAAGAAAGAGTACCAGCAACGCCCTCATGCCATAGTAGCTGAAACGTTCCCACATCTCGGTAAAAAATAAAATATACAATGCTGGCGGGTGCCCCTGTTGTACCTGAAGCTGGTTCATGTTGGCTTATTTATTTGAATAAATTTTATTTAATCGGAACAAAATAAAGAAAATATCCAACTCGTAAATATTTCATTTCATCTTTAATAATCTTGGCCGATATTCGCACCTCTTTACTAAACCTACACTATATGCGAATCCTACTCCTTGGCGCAGGTGGCAGGGAACATGCCCTTGCCTGGAAACTGACTCAAAGCCCATCCTGCTCACAACTGTTTATTGCTCCCGGAAATGCCGGCACCGCTTTATGCGGCACCAATATTTCCATTTCATTAAATGATTTTGAAAAAATTAAAGCGGCCTGCATTTCAGAGAATATAAATATGGTTATCGTTGGTCCTGAAGATCCGCTGGTGAATGGCATTGTAAATTATTTGCAACAAGAACCTGCATTGGAAGAGCTTCATATTATCGGGCCTTCCCGGGAAGCCGCCATGCTTGAGGGAAGTAAGGCATTTGCCAAAGTTTTCATGCAAAAAAATAACATACCAACAGCCGCTTACAAAGAATTTACCATTGATAATTACGCGGACGGCGTTAGGTATCTTCAACAGCATTCGCTGCCGGTTGTGTTGAAAGCCGATGGGTTGGCATCGGGAAAAGGTGTGGTGATTTGTCAAAACCACCTGGAAGCGGTAGCTGAATTTGAATTGATGATTCAACGGGCAAAATTTGGGGAAGCTGGTAAAAGAGTGGTGGTAGAAGCTTTTCTTGATGGAATAGAACTTTCTGTATTTGTATTAACTGACGGTAATGGTTATGTGATTTTACCCGAAGCTAAGGACTATAAAAAAGTGGGTGAAGGGGATACCGGATTAAATACTGGCGGTATGGGAGCTGTTAGTCCGGTATCATTCGCAGATAAAAGTTTCATGCAGAAAGTAGAACAACAAATCATTAAGCCAACCATTCAAGGTCTTAAGGATGATAATTTAAAGTATCATGGATTTGTTTTTATTGGATTGATGAAAGTTGGCGATGACCCCTTTGTTATTGAATATAATTGCAGGATGGGCGATCCGGAAACTGAAGTAGTAATGCCCCGGCTTAAGAACGATTTAGCCCTGTTAATGAAAGCGACTGCAGAAGGAAAATTACATACTGTACAAATTGAAACCGATAAGCGATTTGCCTGCACAATTATGGCAGTTAGTGGTGGGTATCCCAACGAGCATGCAACCGGTTTTGAAATCACCGGGCTTGAGGATTTATATGATGACCATAGCCTTGTATTTTACGCTGCTGTAAAAAAAGAGAACGATCAATTGTATACGAATGGAGGCAGAATATTTTGTATAACCTCATTTGGAGAAACGGTTGCTGAAGCGTCCGGTCGTTCAAAAGAAAAACTGGCAGGTGTTCATTTTAATGGAATGTATTACCGGGGTGATATTGGATTTGAATTCACCTGACGCATATGTGTGTCCATCCCATATTGAAACCTTTATCTAATATATTTAGGCTATGACGTATAAAGAAGTTCATTATCACGATTATTTGCAATTGGACAAAATTTTAGAGGCCCAGCATCCTGAAAGTGGTCGACATAATCTTTTTGCACATGATGAAATGCTTTTTATTGTTATTCACCAGGCATATGAATTATGGTTTAAGCAATTACACCATGAGGCGGATTCAGTGGTCGAAATCATGGGACGGCCCACTATAAATGATAATTCGCCGGAACTGCAATTGGTTACACACAGGCTTAGCAGGATGGTCACCATTTTGCGGGTGCTAGTTCACCAGATAGATATTATGGAAACCATGACTCCCATGGATTTCCTGGATTTTCGCGATATGCTCAGACCTGCATCCGGGTTTCAAAGCTGGCAATTCAAAATGCTTGAAGCAAAACTGGGATTAAAATTTGAAAACCGGCATGGTCAGGAATATTATACACACCAGTTAAAACCGGAGCATGTGGCTATGATTAAAAATGCGGAAGCCGGAAAATCCCTGATTGAATTGGTTAATAACTGGCTTGAAAGAATTCCATTTTTTCAAGATGAACAAAATTGGCGAAACCTGGAGATTACTTTTTCACAACAAAATGAAACAAACCGGGAAATCTCAGGTATTTACTGGAAAGAATACCAGTATCGATATGCCGGTAGTTTGGCAGAGGCAGAAAAGGACAACGTTGAACATTTTGCCAATCTGTTTTTGAAGGATGGTCAAACCAACCACGCCTTTTCAGGTGCCGCCAATAGAGCCGCTCTTTTTATTATGCTTTACAGGGGCTATCCCATGTTGCAATTACCTTTTCAATTATTGAATAACCTGCTTGAAATTGATGAACAATTAAGTGCCTGGCGTCACCGGCATATGAATATGGTTCATCGCATGATCGGTACCCGCATAGGTACCGGGGGTAGTACTGGCAAAGATTACCTGAAAGCGGCTGCAGATAAACATTACATTTTTAAGGAGATCGCTCAGCTAACCAGTTTTCTCATTGAAAGAAGGAAACTACCCAAACTACCTCCGGAAATTGAAAGGATGCTGGGTTTCCATGTGTGATTCCTTCTTAATTTGTTTCGTATATGCATGGGGGTATGGTTATGATTTTCATCACTAATCTGAATTATTAAATCCTTCAAATGGATTCCCTGTGAAAAAAATACAAACAGTATCTTTATTCTATACTTTTCAAATCAGCATGACGTTATGTACTAAAATGGTTTGAATAATTTATAAAAATTCATCTAACTAAAATTATACGCGCCAAAATAAAACGATGAAATACACAAATAGCATGTGTTTGCTTTGTTTATTCAAATAATTTCCGCCAATTTTGCCAACATTAAATCCAATCCAAATAAATGGGACTTTTCAACTGGTTTACACAAGAAATAGCGATTGACCTGGGAACTGCAAATACCCTCATTATACATAATGATGAAGTAGTGGTGAATGAACCAAGTATTGTGGCACTGAATCGTAATAATCCGAAAGAAGTACTGGCTGTTGGGAAAAGGGCCTTGATGATGCATGAAAAAACACATGAAAGCATCCGGACCGTCAGGCCTCTTAAAGACGGGGTGATCGCAGATTTTAATGCAGCGGAATTGATGATCCGTGAACTCATTAAACTGGTATATCCCAAAAAACCCCTATTTCCTCCAAGCTGGCGAATGATGATCTGCATTCCATCTTCAATTACTGAAGTGGAGAAAAGGGCTGTTAGAGATAGTGCGGAGCAGGCCGGTGCTAAAGAAGTCTACCTGATTCATGAACCCATGGCTGCAGCGCTGGGTATTGGTATTGATGTAGAAGAGCCAATTGGTAATATGATTATTGATATTGGTGGTGGTACTACTGGCATTACAGTTATTGCATTGGCGGGTATTGTTTGTGATCAATCTATACGGATTGCAGGTGATGAATTTACAGCGGATATAATGGAAGCACTTCGGCGCTATCATAGTTTATTGATAGGTGAGCGTACCGCTGAACAAATAAAAATACAGGTTGGGGCAGCTATGAAAGATCTTGAAAACCCACCCGATGATATTCCGGTAAATGGACGAGACCTGGTAACAGGTATTCCCAAACAGATTATGGTTAGCTTCCAGGAGATTGCAGAAGCACTTGATAAAAGCATTTTTAAAATTGAAGAAGCCATTTTAAAAGCATTGGAACAAACACCCCCAGAGCTGGCTTCTGATATCTATCGCCGCGGTTTATATCTTACTGGCGGTGGCGCACTGTTACGTGGTTTAGATAAAAGACTCAGTCAAAAAATAAAATTACCCGTACATGTGGCTGATGATCCACTTAAAAGCGTAGTTAGAGGCACCGGTATTGCATTGAAAAACTATGACAGGTATCCATTTGTTATGAGATAAAAAGATACTATGGGTTTTTTTGGTGCTGCAGAATGGGCCCAAAAACCCTTAGCCTACAACCAGGGTTTACTTCATGCGTAATATTTTTCTGTTCATCCGCAGGTATTTTAATTTGCTTACATTCCTGCTACTGCAGTTTGTGGCACTTTATTTTTTATTTAATTATAATCGTTTTCACCGGGCAAGTTTTTTAGGTATTGCCAATGAAATTACCGGTAATATAAATTCCCGATATGATAAACTGGATGATTATTTTCACCAGGGGGAAGAGAATCGCCGTGTGCACAGGATGAATGATTCTTTGCTGAATCTATTAGAGCAAAATTACCTGGTGCCGGATACTGGAATGCAAGTTCGGGTGGATACATTAAGAGGAGACACCATTGAACAATACAGGAGATACTTGTGGCGTGAAGCAAAAGTGATCAACAATGCTGTTAACAGGCAAAGAAATTATTTACAATTGAACAGGGGTGCAAAACATGGCATCAGGGATAATATGGCTGTTTTGAATTCTGATGGCAGTGTAGTTGGCGTAGTGGTTAATGTAAGTTCCAATTTTAGCCAGGTTATGAGTCTTCTTCACGTTCAAAGCAAGGTTAATGCATCTCTTAAAAAAACAAAAGAATTTGGATCGGTGGAATGGGATGCAGTTGATCCAAGATATTTGTTATTAAAAGGAATTCCGAAAAATGAAGAAATAGTAAAAGGGGATACGGTATTAACCAGCGTTTATAGTTACAATTTTCCACCCGATCATATAATAGGTACAGTAAATAGTGTCACCATTGATAAAGCAACAGGATTGTACCTTATAAAGGTAGCAACGAATGCAAATTTCTATAACCTGCAACAAGTATTTGTGGTAGAAAATCTTCACCGATCCGAACAGGTTCTCCTGGATGAAGAAACAAGGAAAAAAATTGATGAAGTTAAACCTGTTAACCGGTGAGCGATTTGTTGAAAAATATTATCAGGTTTTTAATTTTTATTTTGGTACAGGTGTTTGTACTGGATAATATTCCCCCGTTACACCAATTCATTGTTCCTATTATTTATTTTCTTTTTATTTTATGGCTTCCATTTTCGATAAGCCGGTTTTGGTTGATGATCATTGGTTTTTTAACAGGGCTCAGTCTCGATTATTTTACGATGACTCCCGGCTTGCACGCAGCAGCATGTGTATTAATTGCATATGCGAGGCCATTTGTTATTAATATTCTCACACCAAAAGACACATCTGAATTTAATTACCGGGAACCTTCTCCCAAAAGCATGGGATGGACGCCTTACCTGGTATATACTTTAATTCTAACTTTTCTGCATAATATTTACCTGGTTTTTTTAGAATGGCTTCAGTTTGGTTCCTTTCTTGACTTCCTGATAAAAGTGATTGCAACAACAGGCATAAGCATGATGCTTATTATACTTACAGAAATATTATTTCCCCGCAGGCTTCGCTACCGTACTAATACTCCCGGATAAACGTTTTGGTGTAGTAAAAAAAGATGAATCATTTCATTTGCTTACAACTTTAAACATTTATTATTCATCATAACTTTTAAATTATAGTAATTTGTAGCGGAATTTTTTTCCGCTCCTTTTCTCTTATTTCCTGAATTAATATATGTCTGTTTTTAATCAATCAAGAAGCTATATTGTAAGGCTGATTTTTATCTTAACCTTTATCATAATCAGCATACAATTATTTAACCTGCAGGTACTTTCAAGTAAGTACAAGCAACTCGCTTTGGACAATGCCGTATTTCCTAAAAGAGTGTTTCCTCCACGGGGTATTATATATGACAGATTGAACCGGCCTATTTTAAACAATACCATCATGTTCGATCTGATGGTTACGCCTACTCAAATACGTGGGGTAGATACTTCCTATTTATGCAGGTTGCTTGAAATAGATACGGCAGAATTTAAAAAAAGGGTAGTTACTTCAATTATACGTAATGGCCGATACAGGCCTTCCGTTTTCGAAGGTTTATTATCGCCGGCCAAACATGCAAGGCTTGAAGAAAATATGTGGCGCTTCAGTAATGGATTTTACTTGCAGGAAAGACCAGTTCGTACCTATCCTTATAATGTGGCTGCTCAAATTCTGGGTTATATCGGCGAAGTTGATTCCGGAATTATAGCCCGTTCCAATAATTATTATATACCTGGAGATTATGTAGGTAGAAATGGTTTGGAATCCTTTTATGAGGAAATACTCAGAGGTCAACGGGGTATTCAATATTTAATAAAAGATAATAAGAACAGGTTAGTAGGCAGATATGAGAATGGTGAATTTGATACTGCAGCAGTTGCCGGTCGCAATCTGCGAACATATATAGATGTGGAATTGCAGCAACTTGCTGAGAAAATGATGGCCAATAAAGTAGGTGCAATAGTAGCTATTGAACCTAAAACAGGTGGCATATTGGCTATGGTTTCGGGACCTAATTTTAATCCTAATGATCTTACTGGATCTGATAAACAAAAGAATTTTGCAAGGCTTCAACTCGATGTTTCGGCCCCATTATTAAACAGGGCCATTAAGGGTCAATATCCACCTGGTTCCACATTTAAACCCATTGGTGCTTTAGTTGCTCTGGAAGAAGGAGTCATTACACCATCTTTTGGATATCCTTGCAGCGGTGCATATTATGGTTGTAACCGGCCGGTTCGTTGTACCCATGCCGGTGGTGGTCATGCTGCTAACCTACGTTTATCAATTGCAAATTCCTGCAATGCCTATTATACACACATATTCCGGCTTACCATTGATAATCCAAAATATCGAAATGTAAAAGTGGGCTATGCAAAATGGAAAGATTATATGAATGCATTTGGTCTTGGTACCCGTTTGGGAATTGATCTGCCCAGTGAAGACAAAGCCAACATTCCGGATACCAATCGTTACAATACTGTTTACCGGGGTTCATGGAGTTCGTGTACTAACCTTACCCTTGGCATCGGTCAGGATATGATGACCACTACTCCATTGCAATTAGCGAACGCTATTTGCATAATTGCTAATAAAGGATACTATTATACTCCGCATTTTGTAAAAAAAATTGATGATGAAACGGAAGAAGATACCATCATGAATCCTTTTCGGGTAAAAAATGAAATATTGACACATATTCCGGATGCAGCATTTGAAGAAGTGATTAGTGGTATGCAGGATGTGGTTGAAAGAGGTACAGCCCGCTCTGCTGCGATACCAGGTATTAATGTGGCAGCAAAAACAGGAACTGCGGAAAATTATCGCATCATTGAGCGTAAACGCGTACAGCTAAAAGATAATTCTGTGTTTGTATGTTTTGCACCACGAGAAAATCCAAAAATTGCGATTGCTGTAATAGTTGAAAATGCCGGATATGGGGGTACCTGGGCCGGGCCTATTTCATCAATTCTAATGGAAAAATTTTTGAATGATACTTTAAGGCCTGAAAGAGTAAAGAAGGTGGAAGAGATTGCCAATGCCAACCTGATGCCATCTTATTTGAAACGCCTCCAATATATTGAGGATTCTATCCGGGCATTTAAATGGTATGAAATGACCAGTGACAGCAGTTACATAAAAAATTATGTAATGAAGCATACTTCTATACCGGTTTCTTTGCCTACCGGAGAGCAATGGCCACCGGTATTTGAATGGGAAGCTATTTTACCCAAAGAAAAATATTTTAAAAACCAGCCCTTTACATAATATGAATCAACGAAATCCTTCTATTTCGAAAGGGATTGACTGGCGCCTGATCTGGCTGTACTTTTTAATTTCAGGTATAGGCATTACTGCTATTTTTGGTGCCACTTTTGTAGAGGGAGATGATGTAATAACAAGTTTTCTTACGTTTAGGACAGACTACAGTAAACAATTTATTTTTTTCATATTATCTGTCATCATCGGGGTATTTATTTTAGTTACGGATAGTAAATTTTTTGCGGCTACTGCTAATCTATGGTATGCCTTTGGTATTTTATTATTATTGCTTGTTTTCCCTTTTCACACTGAAATAAAAGGTACGGAGTCTATAATCCGGATAGGAGGATTCCAGTTTCAGCCTGCAGAGTTCTGTAAAATTCCGGTTTGCCTGGCACTGGCTAAATATCTTTCACTAAATGAGACTGATTTTTCTAAAACTAAAAGTCAATTGATTGCTGCGGGTATTGCTATACTCCCTGCTTTGATGGCTATTTTACAAAAGGAAACAGGACTTGCACTGGTTTATTTTTCTTTCTTTTTGGTTATGTACCGCGAAGGTCTTCCCTCACTTATCCTGGTCATTGGTTTTTCAGTGGCAGCATTGGTGGTATTAACATTATTACTTGAAAAAAACACACTGGCCATCATATTAACTGTTTTTGCAGGTCTAACTGTTTACAATATGCGCAGGCAGATCCGCCGTAATAAAGGTATTCTTATAAACATTATTCTCATATGGGCTTTATGTGTAGGGATTCAGCGTTTTGGAGTTCCTTTTATTTTTAAAAGTGTTTTGCAAAATCACCAGGTGGAGCGTATATACAGTACCATTGGTAAAGAGGTGCCTATTGAATATTTAAAAGGAATTGAAGAAAGTGATATGGCAGGTAAGCCACGTTTGAACACTGCAGACTATAACGTAAAGCAATCCAAAATAGCTATAGGCAGTGGACGCTTGCTGGGGCGTGGGTTATTAAAAGGAACGCAAACACGCTATGATTTTGTTCCGGAACAACGAACCGATTTTATTTTTTGCACTATAGGTGAAGGATTTGGATTTGTAGGTAGTATGGTACTTATTTTAGTTTATTTATCGCTGCTGTTTCTTATCATTACCATTGCCGAAAGACAGCGAAGCACTTTTTCGAGAGTATATGCATATGGCGTAGCAGGTGTTTTATTCTTTCATATCGGAATAAACCTGGCCATGACGATCGGACTTGCACCGGTAATTGGTATACCACTGCCTTTTGTTAGTTATGGAGGAACTTCACTCGTTACTTTCTCCATTCTTCTTTTTATACTTGTTAGGTTGGATGCAGACAGGCAAATGGTAATCCGTTAACCGAACTATTCCAAGACACCTGCGTTATTAAACAAAAAACTGGGATGCAAATTATTCCACTTTCTGAAGGTTCGTTTACCATTGATGGAACCAAACAATTTGTTCCTTTTAATATAGATGAACATGATCTGCAAAAAAGATCGGCAGGTAGTTTGCTGGTAGACGTCCAACCTTTTTTAGTGATTACAGAAAAAGACATTTTATTACTGGACACGGGATTAGGATTTAATGCGGAAGAAGGAATACTACAATTACATAAG
>MWWA01000128.1_pt1 | contig 23353 bp, 21 predicted proteins | sample 1047341 | NCBI WGS metagenome assembly MWWA01 (sample SAMN06349978, study PRJNA376086) | soil metagenome | isolation source: MS5-1 sample Antarctic (ecotone) soil | place: Antarctica | collected 2015-01-13
GATATGGAGTATGTACACATGAAAGATATGAGAGCTTCAGCCCTGGAACCTGTAAATGTATTAAGTGGTTATAAATGGCAGGGTGGACTTGGCTATTATGAAACAACAAAAGATATGAGCACCAGCTTTTTCTTTTCCTATTTACCAAAAGGAACTTATGTTTTTGAATACCCTTTATTTGTAAGTCACTCGGGTACGTTCAGTAATGGCATAACAACTATACAATCATTATATGCACCTGAATTTAGTGCACATAGTGAAGGAGTAAAACTTACTGTAGAGTAGCAACATTCTTACAATCTTCTTCTGAATTATCTTTGGAAGATGCAAGTTGATTATCTGATTGTTGGACAAGGTATTTGTGGCACATTGCTCTCCTGGTTTTTACATAAAGAAGAAAAAACTTTTTTGGTTATTGATGAAACAAAAAATGATACTGCATCCAAAGTTGCTGCAGGAATCATTAACCCTGTAACCGGCAGAAGATATGTGTATAGCTGGATGATTGATGAAGTGATGCCATTCTCACATAACACTTATGTGCAATTTGGAAAGCACCTGGATTCAGAATTTATTTCTCAAAAAAGTATTATAGATTTCTTTCCTTCAGTACAAATGCGTGATGCATTTATTACCAGGATCATTGAAGATGACAGGTACCTGAATACATACCCGGATCAAAATTATTTCAACCAGTTTTTCAATTATCATTTTGGCTGCGGAGAAATAAAACCAGCATACCTGGTGAATATGCAACTTATGATGGCCTCCTGGCGAAACTACTTATTACAGAATCAATCATTACAATCACATAATTTAAATTTACAGGATCTTAAACTGCATCATGATTTTATAGAATACAATGGTATTACTGCAAAGGCTATAATTTTTTGTGATGGAGTTGCAGCAATGAACAATCCATGGTTTAACATGCTTCCTTTTGCAGTGAATAAAGGCGAAGCTTTGATAATTGAATCTGAGGGATTAACAAATGAACATATTTTTAAAAAAGGATTAATCTTATCACCCTTACCGGTTAAAAATACTTATTGGGTTGGTTCCAATTACCAATGGGAATTTGAAAATGAAGAACCTTCTTCAAAATTTTATGATCATGCTACACAACTTTTAAACCGTTGGTTAAAATCACCATATAAAGTTTTGTTTCATCATGCAACTGTTCGTCCTGCCACAGTGGAAAGAAGACCATTTGTAGGGATGCACCCTCATATGCAAAATGTGGGAATACTAAATGGAATGGGCACAAAGGGTGCATCACTGGCACCTTATTTTGCATACCAACTGGCACAGCATCTAGTTTATGGCTTTCCTTTAGCCCCCGAAGCCGATATCAGCCGTTTTAGCCGAATACTTTCGCGGGAGAAAAACTAAGCAATAAATTTGCTTCTTCAACTTCTGCTAATGGAAAATAATGCTGAATTAAATTATGTCATACCGGCAAAATACCGCCGCATGGAAAACATGCATATTATTTTTTGGCTGGTAAAAGATATCAGTTGGTGTTTGATCTGGAAGGTATTAGGAATTGCTATGATTTTCCCAACGCTGATCATTTCACTTATCATAGCCTGGAGAACCCGTCATATAAAATCAGAACTGGCACATAACCTGGCCATCACTTTCTGGATCATAGCCAATTCATTGTGGATGATCACTGAATTTTTTCATGTTGATACAAAAATTTTCTTTGGCATCTTAACCGGTAAGCATCTGTCGCTAATTCCTTTCATTTTAGGGATGTGTGTATTATTGTATTATTATATAATACAAAAGCCGCGGGAAGACAGGGAAACACAGGTAGCTACTCTGTAACAGTTCAACCTAAAATGCAAATGTTTAGAAATCTTTAATGTCAGCAGGTATATTTTGATTTTGATGTGTTCTATAAACATTAAATCTTTATTTTTGCTGCCCTTATAAAAGAGGTGAGGTGGATGAGTGGCTGAAATCAGCAGTTTGCTAAACTGCCGTACGGGTTAAACTGTACCGAGGGTTCGAATCCCTCCCTCACCGCTAAATAAGATTAAATAGCTGAGAAGGTAATCGTACTTTTGAAGCTGTTTAAAAATACGGGAAGTAGCGCAGGTTGTTCTGAATAACAGGAGTATCGTAGCTACGTGTCGTTGAAAAAAATATTCGGGAAGTAGCGCAGGCCGGTAGCGCATGGCGCTTAAGGCGCCAGGGTAAATTATGAATTTTAAAGTTTATATACTTTGGAGTGAATCGTTACAAAAATTTTACGTTGGAAGTACAAATAATTTGGAGGATAGACTTAAAAGACATAATTCGGGACAAAGTAATTTTACAGCAAAAGGTAAGCCTTGGAGAATGATCTGGAATTTTGAACTTAAAGAAAGGCAGGAAGCTATTAAACTTGAAAATAAAATAAAAAAAAGAGGGATTAGAAGATTTCTTATTGACGAAAAAATTGAATTTCAAGGTTAAAGATTGGAAAGGGGTAACAAATAGTGCTTTAGGAGCCAGAACCATTAACGGTAATAACATATTCGGGAAGTAGCGCAGGCCGGTAGCGCACCTGGTTTGGGACCAGGGGGTCGCAGGTTCGAATCCTGTCTTCCCGACTAAAACAGACAAGGTGGCTTTTTTGCTACCTTGTTTTTTTATATCATCCTCTGAAACGCTGATCAGGTCTGCGTTCAACTGAAATACCGAATTTGTTTTCGTGAAAGGTTCGCAAACTAAAATTTAAGTAAAAATTGTATAACTCACAGTTACAACTACCTTATGTACAGACCTGAAGGCCATGCAGAAAATGGACTAATTTTAAAAAAGGAGCAATGCAAGAGGAGCAAAAAACATGGCTTCTTATAGTTATCACAGAAAAAGTTTAGAATGTCAGTCTTTTTGTTCCGAAAAAAGCTGCTCTTCCAATATGTGAGAGATGACATAATAAATTTCTTCGGGATCGGTGGGCTTACTTATGAAATGGATGGCTCCCATGCTTTTCAGTTCTGCTGATTCCTCCACCTCTCTGGAAGTTGTGTAAATAAAAACCGGGATGTGTTTTAAGTCAGGGTCACTTTTAAGTTCTACCAAACATTTTCTTCCGTTATACCGGGGCATTTTCAAATCAAGAAATATATAGTCTGGCAAGTTCTCCGTAGTATTCTTCAATAACTCCATCGCTTGCTGACCGTCTTTGGCAATACTGCAATCAATAGACGCATGAATTTCTTTTACGGCATCTACAAAAAATTTGCTGTCATCTGCATCGTCATCAACAATTAACAATCTGATTTTCTTTTCCATAATTCTGACCTATTCGGTAGCTGTTACTTGTTTATTACAAGAATACAGTGTTAGCAAAGGTTTCCGTTTTTATTATTTTATTTGTTATAAAGTAGGCTGAAAAATTTACATTATTCTCACATTCGCCAAATATAGTCGGGAGTAATTAAAAGCTTTTTAAAATTAGAGGGCGTCTCCCCTGTCACTTTTTTAAACTGCAGGCAAAGATGGGAAACACTACTGTAGTTTAGTTTGTGGGCGATGTCAGTTATGCTTAAATCTTCATAAATAATTAATTCCTTTACTCTTTCAATTCTGTTTTCTATATAAAACCTTTCGATGGTGCTGCCTTCCAGTTCTGAAAAGACATTGGAAAGGTAGGTATAGTCGTAGTCCAATTTTTCACTTAGGTAGGCCGATAGTTTTAAATTAAGTTCCTCACTTTCCGTATTAAACAAATGTATTATCAGGACTTTTATAGATTCTACCAAAATCTTTCTTTTGTCCTTCATTAACTCCAACCCATAATGCTTTAAGTCCAAATTTAGTTCTTGTTGTTTTTCTACAGGAAGTTCAGTCTTCAACGCAATTTTCCCCATTTCTACCAACAGGTAGTCTATTTGCAGATTCTCCAAAACATCGGTAACGGCCATCTTGCACCGTAAGCAAACCATATTTTTTATGTAAAGTATCACACCAAATTCCCTCTTTAGGATAAGATAGTTTAAATATTGTGCCGGATATTATTGCACTAAGGGAAGAATAATATGAAAAACAGTTCCTTCATTCTCTACAGAAACGGCATATATGTCGCCATGATGGTTCTCCACAATTTTTTTGCACAAGGCCAATCCTACCCCGGTTCCATCAAACTCATCCACGGAATGTAGCCGTTCAAAAATTTGGAAAATCTGCGTGGCAAACTGCTGTTCAAACCCAATTCCATTGTCTGAAAACTGAATTTCTATATAGGTGCGGCTTTCTCCCAAATTTGCCCGACTGCTTGCTTCCTCTGCCGACAAAGGACGAAATGAAACAGTTACCTCAGGTGCTGTATTCTCCTTGCGAAATTTAAAAGCATTGGTTAGAATGTTATAAAATAGCTGGTTCATTTGCAAGGGAATGGCATCAATCACCGGCAAAGATTCTTTATAAATGACAGAAGCATCAATTTCTGAAATCAGCAAATCCAGGTCAATCAGCACCGCTTTCAAACAACTATCCAGGTCAGTTTGACTAAACTCCCTTGCGGCTTGTGCAAGTTTGGAGTATTTCAGCACTTCCCTTATTAATTGAGACATTCGGTCGGCAGCCGTTTGGATTTTATATAAAACCTCCCTTCCTTCCGCTGAAACGTTTTCACCAAAACTTCTGATGAATGACGAGGCGAAGGTTTTGATTTTGCGAAGTGGTTCCTGTAAATCATGTGAGGCGACAGAAGCAAATTGCAAAAGGTCTTCATTGGCTTGCTGAAGTTTGGCGTTTGCTTCCACCAAATCTTTTGTTTTATCAAAAACCTGCTGTTCCAGATTTTCAGCAAACAATTTCAGGTTGTCCTCCAATTCTCTTCTTTCCGTAATGTCTTGCATCGTCAACAAAATCAGTTGCTCATCGGTTGCCTCATTAAGAATTTGAAGGGCATTCAGGTATAGGCAACTTTTCCTGTTTGCGTGGACCGTGAGACTTATTTCAAAATTTTCAAACTCTGCATGTTCCGGTAATACTTTTCGCAGTTTTTCGTGCAGGCCCATAATATTCCATAAACCATTTTCCCATTCAAAAAACAGTTTGCCTTCAGTTTGAGGCTCAGCAACACCGAACATTTCATAAAAGGCTTTGTTTGCATTTTTAATCCGGAAATCTTTTGTAAGAATGAGCAACGGCTCATGAATGGTTGTTACAATCGCTTCCGCATATCGTCGGGAATAAACAAGTTGTTCGTTCCGTTCAATCAGCTCCATATTTAGCGTGGCCAATTCCTCGTTTGTGGATTGAATTTCTTCTTTGGACGTTTCCAACTCTTCGTACAGGCTTTGCATTTCTTCGTGGCTGGAAAGGAGTTCTTCATTTGAGCTTTGCAATTCTTCATAAGCCGCTTCCTGGTCTTCAGTGATGGTGTTCATATCCTTGCGAACCTGTTCTAATTCCTTTTCCAGATCTTGTATTTGAAGAAGGTAGGTGTTTTGTGCGGTTTCTTCATTTATACCGTGCGCTGTCTGCTTTCTCTTTGTATTTTTCGCTGCCTCGTCGGAGAACAATACAAGGAAACAAGTTTCAGTAATATTGCGAAGGGGTAATATTTCAATCGTTACTTTTCTTTCATTTTTGTCTATGGGTATGCCTTCTTTTTTTACCGCATCGTTTGTCAACGCTGCTTTATGCAAGGCATTTCGCAATTCAAAGGACAATCCTTCCTTTGCCATTTTTAAAATGTTGTGGCTTGCTTTGCCGGGCTGGGCTTCTAAGTAAGGCGAAGTTGATCCCCTGAACTGTAAAATTTCCATTTGGCTATTGACGATGACGCCAACAGGACCATACCTGGCTAAGAGCGCCTCATCTGCTGCATTTTGAAAATCATCTTTTTTTATTTCGGGCAGCTTTGGGTTTTGAGCCTTTTGCGTGGCGCCAACTTTTTTCTGTCCTATGGGTAAATAGCTTTTCCTCCCTTCTGTTGCTTTCTTTGTGTAAATCTTATCCTGCTTGTTAAGGGTCGTAAATTGCTGCGATGTGAGGCCTGTAGATTCTGATTTGCCTAACAGCAAAATGCCCTTTTTATTCAGTGCATAGTGAAAGGTGTTTACGGCTTTTATTTGAAGATAAGGCTCCATATAAATGAGAACATTGCGGCAACTTACGAGATCGAGCCTGGCGAACGGGGGATCATTAAGAAGGTTATGGACAGCGAATACACACATATCCCTGATGGCTTTATTAATTTGATAGCTGCCATCTATTTTGGTAAAAAATTGCAGGATGCGCTCTTCTGATACACCGGCCATGTCCCGCTTTTGATAAAGACCACTGCGGGCTTTTGAAATCACCGCTTCAGAAAGATCCGTAGCAAATATTTGAACCGTGTTTACGGGCATTTTACCACTTAGAGTTTCGTACAGACAAATGGCCATTGAATAAGCCTCTTCGCCGGTAGAGCAACCCGCTATCCATATCCGGATGGGTTCTCCACTCTTTTTTTCTTCCACCAGGCGTGGGAAAACAGTATCGCACAAAACTTCAAACGTTGCCTGATCACGAAAAAAAGCCGTTACAGAAATCAATAAATCTTTAAACAGCTCATCCAGCTCATCTTTATTTTCCAGGAGTAAAATGTGGTATTCTTTCAGGCCCGGTATTTTGATCAATTCTTTCCGCCAGAGGATCCGCCTGCGAATCATGGTTTGTTTGTAGTACGCGAAATCAACACCACGTTTTAATTTAATTAAAGAAAGTATTTTTCTGAACATTTCATCTTCACGGATTTCTTCTGTAACCCTAAAATCAGAAGGGGCAATTTTCGCGTTGTCAATGAGCTCGGCCAGTTTACCGGGAATTTCCCCGGGGGAAAGTATAAAATCAACTACATCGGCATTTATAGCACTCTGCGGCATATCGTGATGGGCAGCCGAACCAGAATCTTGCGCAATCGTGAGGCCGCCAACATCTTTAATTGTTTTCAAGCCCACAGTACCATCGCTTCCGGTACCTGATAAAACAACGCCTATTGCATGGCCCAGGTGGATCTCGGCCAGTGAAGTAAAGAATACATCAATGGTGTTTACCTTTTCACCTTTTATCCGTGGATTCAATTCAAGCACACCATCGTTTGCTATAAGTATTTTATTTGAAGGGATAATGTAAATATGATCCGGCTCGACTTTTATATGATCCGTGACTTCTATTACAGGCAGTGTTGTTTGTTTTTGAAGGATGTCGGAAAGCTGGCTTTCATGATCGGGTGACAGATGCTGTACGAGTATATACGCAAAGCCGGCGCCTTCAGGAATGGCATTGACCAATTGTTTGAAGGCTTGCAACCCTCCGGCGGATGCACCAACGCCTACTACCGGAAAAAGATTTTCTGACTTTATTTGCTTGGGACTATATACTTTTTTTGGCATAGTAAAATCGCTTTTACTGAAAGGTTTGCATGTATTACTGTAAAGTCGGTATATTCAAACAACTAAGCTACCGATATAATGCTCGCTTCTAAAGTTATTTATATAATTGACGATGACCGTGATGACCAGGACTTTTTGATTGAGGTGCTGATAGAGATAGATTCGTCTTTTCAATGCTTTACAGCAAACAATGGTCAAGAGGGTTTGCAAAAATTAAACAATGGCCTTATCCTTTTTCCAAGCCTTATTTTTTTAGACCTTAACATGCCCAGGTTTAACGGACGAAGATTTCTAAATGAAATAAAAGAGGATGCGCATTTCGCATCAATACCCGTAATCATTTACTCAACTTCCTTGTATCAAAAAGACAAGGATGAATTGAAAACAATGGGAGTTGTGGCGTATGTGGAGAAACAAGCCGATCCTTTTGTCTTAAAAGAACTCTTGAGCGGCATTCTTTCTTCTATACTGTCAACTAATTGAATGTGGGAATTATGTTGTAAAATCAAAAAACAATATAACAAATAGTCTTATAAGATTGGTAGTTTAGTACTGGATTTTCATAGGATATTGGATTTTACAAGTGGCCGGATTTCTATCCGGCCTTTTATTTAAAAAGCAATACTCAATAAGGGACATAAATACCGTAAATCTTGAAGGATTTGGTTTGAGTTTTCAACCCTTGGGACTACGAGTTAGACAACTTCCTTTTCTCAATTTACTTTTCTTAATGCTTCTATGTTTATGAAATTGTTGTTGGTAGTGGATGTAGCAGCCCCGGCAAGAATCGAACATTTTATTGGCCTTGAAAATGCTTTAAAAAGTTGGCAATTGCTTCTAAATCTATCAGAAATGGGTTAGAATTCTGTAATGCTTCCAACAAAAAAGGTGGCAAATGTTCCACCTTTTTATTTTTATACCAGAATCAATAATTTCTCAATCGCCCTATTACCGTATCCAGTGCTGCTTTTAATTTATCTACTGCACCCTTAACTGCTTCCTGGTGTGTATCAGCATTATTGGTAACAGCAATAGGCTGCATTCCTTCTAATCTTGCCTCAAGCATACATCTTTTATCGTCCCCTCCGCCTTTATGGCTGTTCACATCATTTAAATGTACTTCTACCCTTGTTATTTGCTCAGAGAACCTGTCTAAAGATCGGGCTATGGTTTCTTCCAGTGGGGCTCTCATTGCTTCACTTCCTGTTATATTGTTGTCTGTATTAAACTGAATTTTCATTTGATAACTTTTAGTATTAATAATTAAAACTGTCCTTACTTATGGAAAAAGTGTGCCGATAAAAACTCCTGCTATAGATTAGAAGAAGAATTGTCTGTAGATACTTTATCATGAACCGGAGCTGCATGTTGCTTTCTTTCCTTTTTTGATAACCATCGTTCGTAAAAATATAATGCAAGAAATGAAGAAATAATACCTATAATCAAACCTGCAGCTACATCTGTAACAAAATGCAGGGACAAATAAACCCTGGAATAAGCAACTAAAAGTGCTAAAAAAGGTAATACAAAACCCCAGAATCTTTTTTTCATTATAGAACTTAGTAATAATGCAATGGTGAAGGCTGTACTGGTATGACCCGATGGAAAACTATGCATTCTGTGCAATTGTAATCCTTCAATTTTTCTTATAACAATTTCTCCGGTTTCCAGGCTTATTGGTCGCAGCTCACCCGGAAAAAGAGCCCTTTTTGAAAACTGTGAAAAAAAAGTACAAAATAAAATAGCCAGAATTACAGGTATTAAAAATTTTCGGTTAAAAAACACAGCATATAAAACCATTGGTATATAAATCAACCCATCACCCAGGAAAGTAACATACTGAAAGAAAAGATCTAATGAATAATTATGATAAGCATTTATGAAAAAGAAGCTTTCATTTTTACCGTATGAAAATAAAAAAATAAGAATAAGACTTAAAAAAATTAAAGAAACTCCAACAGCTGTTTTATAATAATTCCAGTTATATGATCTTGCTAAACTCATTTAAGAACCAAATATAAGTTGGCTGAAGTGATAGATAAAAAAAGCCGCTTCTTTTAAAGCGGCTTAATAAGAAAAACATTAATAATTAAAATCTATATCCCAATGAAAGTCCAAACCCGGTATTCCTCCATTTGGTTTGATCATCTGCATTCATTGGATTGTCTTTATTGATATTCACTAATCCTAATTGTGCATTAAGCTGCACCGACATTCTGTTAGCAAACTCATAACCTGCTAAAAGATTTCCACCTGCATCAAACTTTTTGAATTGAGTGGCTGCATCATTTACATTATAAGCTGCATCAAAATCAATATTACGTGTAGAGCCACCTTGTTCTACATTACCACCAATTGCATAAGCAACATAAGGTCCGAAACCTAATACCATATTACCCATTCCTACTAATGGTTTGTACACAAAATTTACAGGAACTTCAATGTAATTAAGCTTGATCTCGTCCCTGCTACCTGATTGAAATTCTGCTCCCTTCCTGCTATATAAAATACCAGGCTGCAAATAAGAACCTGTACCAACCGGTATTTCAGCATTGAACCCTGCATGAAATCCAGTGTTGATGTTGTTCTCCAAACTATTTCCTGTTGCATCCTTTCCGTTTAGGGTTTGAAAGTTTACACCTGCCCTCATACCAAATGTAGTTCCGGTTGCATTTCTTGTCATGGATTGTGCATTCAGTTGAATGCTAAACAATCCGATAGCTGCTAATAAAATCACACTTTTCATAAATCCTCGTTTTTAGTTTTCATAAATGGTTAAATAAAATCTTTATTGATTTGCTTCACGCTTTGATTCTTCAATCATTTTTTCATTGGCTGTGATCACAAATTCTACTCTCCTGTTCTCTGTACGTCCGGCATCTGAATCATTAGAAGTTTTTGGATCGCTTGCTCCCATACCACGTGTCTTTAATCGTGAAGAAGTAATACCTGATGTTCTTAAATAATCGGCTGCAGAATTTGCACGTCTTTCGGATAATCCCTGGTTATAACTTACACTACCTACATTATCGGTATGACCAATTATTTCAATATTGGTGTCAGGATATTTTTTCAAAACATCTGATAATTTGTTCAGGGTTGCACGGGATTCATTTGTAAGGTCGCTTCTGTCAAAACCGAATAATACCTTATCATTAAATACAACTACAATTCCTTCTCCTTCACGCTTTACAACAGCATCCGGAAGATCTCTTTGCATTTCTTCTGCCTGCTTATCCATTTTTCTGCCAATAACGGCACCTGCAACACCACCAACAGTAGCACCAATTAATACACCCATGGCTGTATTACCAACCACCCTACCAACAACACCACCAACAGCACCACCCCCGGCAGCACCAACTACGGCACCTTTTTGTGAACGTGTCATACCTGAACAGCCAGAAGCAATAAGCCCGAATAAAGCGAGTACAATCGCCATGTGTTTAAAATTCTTCATAGTCAAATATTTATTACTAGTTTTCCAAATAGCATACCATCAACAATAGGCATCCAAATTCAATTAATTTTGTTGAATATTATTTAACATTTGATTTGAATCCATAAAAAAAGGGCTGCACATGCAGCCCTAACCTCTAAATGCAAATGAAAAATTATTGTTGTTGTTCTACTGATTTATTTAATTTTTCTTCAAATCCGGCAGATTGATTTTCTGTAGGTTCTACTTTATCTGCAGGTACTACTTTAGTTGCAGTATAAAGTTTTACTTTAGCTTTTGCAGGTGCTTTTTTGGTCTTAGCACTTTTTGCTGTAGTTTGTTCAACAGTAGCTGTTTCTGTATTAACAGAAGCAAAAACTGCTGTTGGATCTTCATCATTAAATTCCTTTCCAATAGCAACATTTAAAACATTTGCCTCAGGATCAAAGATTAAAGTCCCTTCTGGAATTTGTGTTCCGGCTTCTGTTTTTTGAGCAATAATTCGATAAGTGGATGGTGACTTTTTAAAATAAGCTTTGAATTTACCTTCAGGTAATCCTTCTATCCAAACAATACCTTTACTTGCTGTATCTAAAGTAACAATAACATTGGAAGTTGTTTCGATATTTGCTGTTTCGGTACCGGTAGAGGTTTGATTCGTTACCAATTGATAATTTCCTATAACCGGGAATGTTTTTTCAATCGTTAAAGCTTCAGGCATTGGCAACAATTTATATTTTGCTGCAATAGAATCAACGGTTGATTGTGCATTTAATGAAATTGTAAATAAGATGGCTGCAACAACCATTAAGAACTTGCTTTTCATAAAATAATATCTTTTAAGTGATGGAATAAAAGGTTTTGCCCTTCTTACACAATATTGTGCCAAAAATCCCTTTTTGGGGAAAAGACTGCGCTTTATTCTCCTCCTGATCTCTAATTAAATTAATCTTTATAACCAGCCTTTGTATCTTCGCCTGCTAAATTTTTTGGCAATTCAATTCATGAAAAATAAAGAAGAACAATCCACAGAAGAATTTATTGAGATATACGGAGCCAGGGAGCATAACCTTAAAAATATAGATGTAGTTATTCCAAAAAATAATCTGGTTGTTATAACAGGAATTAGCGGAAGTGGAAAATCTTCGCTGGCATTTGATACTATTTATGCCGAAGGGCAACGAAGATATATGGAAACCTTTGGTGCTTATGCCCGCCAGTTTATTGGTGAAATGGAAAGACCCGATGTAGATAAAATAACAGGCCTTTCACCGGTTATTTCTATAGAACAAAAAACCACAAACAAAAATCCAAGATCAACAGTTGGTACAGTTACAGAAGTATATGATTTTTTAAGATTATTATTTGCCCGTGCCGGTGAAGCCTATTCATATAATACAGGCAAGAAAATGGTTAAATGGAGCGAGGAGGAAATAGTGAACAACATTGTTCAAAAATTTGATGACCAGAAAATTACATTATTAGCTCCCCTTGTAAAAGGAAGAAAAGGACATTACCGCGAACTTTTTGAGGAAGTTAGAAAAAAAGGTTTTTTAAAAATCAGGGTTGACGGTGAAATAAAAGACCTCTCTTCAAAAATGCAGGTTGACAGGTATAAAATTCATGATATAGAATTGGTTGTAGACAGGTTGAAAGTTTCTGTAGATCAACGTACCAGGATCAGCCAAAGTGTGCAACAGTGTTTGAAGCTTGGCAAAGACCTGATGCTGATTCAGCTCGAAAAAAATGAAAAATCAAAACCCACAGATATTGCTTATAGCAGGCAATTAATGTGTGAGGATACGGGTATAAGCTATAAAGAACCATCACCTAATTCATTTTCATTCAATTCACCTTATGGTGCTTGTCAAACATGTAAGGGTCTTGGTAAAGTATATACGGTAGATATGAAGGCAATCATTCCTGATGATGCTTTAAGTATTAATGATGGCGGTATTGCCCCTTTAGGTGGTGAACGAGAAGCTTATGTTTTTAAACAGGTGCAACAACTTTCAAAGAAATTTAAATTCAGTTTAGATAAACCTGTAAAAGATTTACCTGCAAAAAGTTTAAATCTTATTCTATATGGAAAAGAAGAAAATATTTCTTCTGAAGAATTACAGTTTGATGATGAGCAAATAAATGAAACTATTTACAGTGGAGAGTTTGAAGGTGTAGTAAACCAGGTGAAAAGGTGGTTTGCAACAACTACAAGTGAAGCCATTCAAAGATGGGCCGAAGGGTTTATGGAACTTACAACCTGCCACACATGTAATGGAAGCCGTTTACAAAAAGAAAGTTTATGGTTTAAAATAGATGAAAAAAATATAGCTGAACTAAGTGAACTGGACCTGGTTGAATTGTTTGAATGGTTTAATGACATAGAAGTAAGATTAAATAAAAAACAAAAGCTCATTGCTAAAGAACTGGTTAAAGAAATAAGAGAAAGATTAGAGTTTTTATTGAATGTGGGTTTAACTTATTTGACCTTAAACAGAGGCACCAGAACCTTAAGTGGAGGAGAATCACAACGTATACGTTTAGCTACCCAAATTGGTTCGCAACTTCAGGGAATTACTTATATTTTAGATGAACCTTCCATAGGACTTCATCAGAGAGATAATCAACGATTGATTGCTGCACTCCAAAATTTACGTGATATTGGAAATAGTGTATTGGTGGTAGAACATGATAAAGACATTATGCTGGCTGCAGATCATTTAATTGACATAGGTCCTAAAGCTGGATACCATGGAGGCAGAATAATTTCACAAGGCACACCAAAACAAATACTTAAAACCAATTCTCTTACTGCCATGTTTTTAAATGGCGAAAGAGAAATAAAGGTTCCGCATGAAAGAAGAAAAGGAAATGGGAAAACTATTGTTTTGAAGGGTGCAGGCGGACATAACCTTAAGAATGTAAATGCAACATTTCCATTAGGTAAATTGATAGTAGTAACAGGTGTAAGTGGCAGTGGTAAATCAACTTTAATAAATGAAACACTTTACCCTCTCCTGTCTCAACATTGTTACAATTCCAGAACAGCACCCATGCCTTATAAAACTGTAGAAGGGCTGGAACATATTGATAAAGTAATTGAAATAGATCAAAATCCTATTGGTCGTACACCAAGAAGTAATCCTGCAACTTATTGTGGTTTTTTTACAGAAATCCGTCAACTTTTTGCATCGATACCCGAAGCTAAAATAAGAGGATATAATGCAGGCAGATTTTCATTTAATGTAAAAAGTGGACGTTGTGATGTTTGCGAAGGTGGTGGTATGCGTGTTATTGAAATGAATTTTTTACCTGATGTTTATGTGCATTGTGAAAAATGTAATGGCAAAAGATATAACAGGGAAACTTTAGAAATCCGGTATAAAGGAAAATCAATATCAGACATATTAAATCTTACTGTAGAAGAAGCAACAGAATTTTTCCAGCCTATTCCATATTTGTACCGGAAGATAAAAGTACTTGCAGACGTAGGTTTAGGATATATAACACTTGGTCAATCAGCTGTAACACTCAGTGGTGGTGAAGCTCAAAGAGTAAAACTGGCAACTGAATTAGCAAAAAGGGATACCGGAAAAACATTTTATATTCTTGATGAACCTACAACAGGGCTTCATTTTGAAGATATTCACCACCTGCTTGAAGTTTTAAATAAACTGGTGGAAAGAGGAAATACTGTTTTGGTTATTGAACACAACCTGGACGTAATAAAAGTTGCAGACCATATTATTGATCTGGGGCCTGAAGGTGGCACAGGAGGAGGTAAAGTTTTATTTCAGGGATCACCGGAAAAATTAATGGAGGTAAAAGAAAGTTTTACAGGTCAGTTTTTAAAAAAAGAAACAATTTCTAAAAAAGCTATTGTGGTGAATTAACAATAAGCTTATATGACCCTTCAATATTTCCTGTTCCATTTTTATCCCATATTCTGAAAGAAACATGAAAGCTATCTTTTTTACGATAGATCTTTTTAATGTTTGCTGATATGGTAATTATTTTTGCTTCTTCTGAGGAAATAGGACCTATTTCCTCAAAAAGATCTTTTTCTTCCAGCACAACCTGCTTTTGAAATGTTTCAATTTTTTGATATGCACCTAACGCGACATTACCTTTTCTCGTAACCCAACCATTATTGATAAAAACCCGCAATTTCAATGGTTTGTTTACATCAGTAGTATTGTTTGACGAAACCGGGTTGCCTTGTTCATTAACCAATACCGCCCTGGAAACATCTAAATTCCTTACTTCCAATTGAATGTTATTAGAGATTGTATTTCTTGCTATATCAGAAGAAGTCGCGACATGATCCCTGGCAGGCTCATTACAGGATATAAACAATATAAATATGTAAACGAAAATTTTACAATACACTATTTGCTAAAATAAACAATTCAAAACATGTACATGGGCAGAAAAAAAAGCAGGGAAGAATTAATTAAATCTTTTGAATCAAACAAATGGTTATTTCGTTCGGATACCAGATTATTAATTTCCCTGCATTGCGGGTTAGCGATATTTAAGAAAGGTCCGGTAAGGTAAGCAGGGAGTTTAAAAATTCGTGAGCTTACAATAAGTATAGGGAACGGATTATGCCTGCATTTCAACAGACAGGTTTGAACTTTATCAGCCTCCCTGCTATTACCGGATTTTATTTTTATTTCACCTGAATATTTCCATTTTCAATGCTTTCTTCATTCTGAAAAACATCGTACATGTATGTACCCTTTTCTAAACTTACAATTGTAAAGCTGCTATTACCTTTTATCAGAAACTGTCGTACAAGGTTTGCCCTGGCATCAAATAAGTAAAAGCTGAGTGTGTCCGGAATGAAAGATTCTACAACAACTTTTCCATCAAAACTTGGATTGGGAGAAAGTCGTACAATCTTTTTTACCTGTACATTATGCAATAAGCTTTGTGATTTATTGTTTCTTTTATCAACAATACTATGATTTGATAAACAGGCAATAAAAGAAGCAAACAAAACAATTTTTATAACTACTGCTTGCATATTTTATTAATAAAAAGCAGGACAACGCATTTGACGTGAGGCTCTTCCAGACGGTGAATTAGCATCATTCAGTCTCCAGCCAAAACGCATAATGGTTGAAAAGAAAGAATCATTTTCTGTAGGGTCACCACGCTGTTCATTTATGCCTGGTTGACGTGTATTTTGACCATACTGCGGATCAAAATTTTGCCTGTAATGCATCTGCTGTGCTATAGCAACCTGTTCTGGTGCCAGGTAATTTGGAAATAGATCTTTATCTATATAATTGGTACTTACATCATCTATATAATCAGTAAATGTTTTACGATGCATTACTTCCATACCGAGATACACGTTCTCTTTTATGTAATATTTAAATCCAAAACCCATAGGAATTTCTACATTCATCAGTTTGTAAGGTTGCCTGTCCGGATATTCGGCCATACCCTGACCTTCTAAACGCAAAGGTTGAAGGTCTACCCAATAACTTCTGCCAGAGGGATCAAAATATTCACCTTGTGGCTTGTATTTAAATAAACCAACTCCCAGCACACCATAAGGACGGAATTTACCTTGCAGTCCATCATACTTCTCCATAAATACTGTTGGATAAATTTCTGCAGCAGCATATCCTTCAAAAACTGAAGATTTAAATTTTAAATTTCTGTCTTTACGAAATTGCTCATCTCCACCTTTAGAAATAATTTTACTGTCATCACCCATTAGAAAGCCATGATTGACAGCTAATCGCAAACCAAACCATTCGCTAGGATAGACATTAAGAAATAGACCTTTAGATAAAGTTGTCAATGGTAAGTTTACATCTTTTATTAGGGTTGTCCCTTGACCCTGGTTACCTCCAAGATCGCCAAGAAAGAACATGGGACCTAATCCTAAACCTATTTCATACCTGCCATTACCTGTAGTAATAGATTGGGAAAAAGATGTAGTTACAGAAGCTAAACAAAGGAAGGTGAGTACCAATGTACGTACGCTATGTACAATTACTCTCATAAGATATTGGTTTTAGTTTTACAAGGAATATGGATTCAGCAACTAAAGTATAGCCACCGTTTTAGTGATGCAACTGTATAGTAAACAACTTTAAAAAAATAAGAGGAAGTACTTAAATCTCTTTCGTAGAATTACGTTTTCTGTTTGCGCAGCATATAAATATGTTCGATACCATCTTCCAGATAAATCTCACTCACCTGCTCAAAAGAAAATGATTCATAAAAACGCTTCAGGTAAAATTGAGCACCTATTTTAATAGGAACTTTTCCATAAAGTTCTTCAACTGCTTCAATAGATTTTTTCATTAAAATTTTACCAATACCACATTTTCTTTCTGAAGGAGAAGTTAGAACTCTCCCTATTGAAGCTTCTTTACAAATTTTACCGGGTGGAATAATTCTGGTATAAGCAACAAGTAGATCATTATTATAAGCAGATAGATGATAAGCATCCTGGTCATTGTTATCAGCATCCAGGTACACACAATTTTGTTCCACAACAAATACTTCACTTCTTAACCGCAATATATTATACAGTTCAAAAGAATTTAAATCAGCAAATTTTTTTAAAACCCATTTAAGCTGCATAACTCAAGTTTATTTGTAGTGACTAATTTTAAAAATTTAATACCCATACTTATCTTTCCACCGGTTCTTTAAAAACTTTCGCAATTCTTCTTCCCTTGGTGTTTGAGCAGGATTATAAAATAATGTTCCGGCAATGGTATCCGGCAAAAATTCCTGTTCTATAAATGATTTGTCATAATCATGCGCATATTTATAACCCTTCCCATAATCCAGTTTTTTCATTAGTCCTGTCGGGGCATTTCTCATATGTAGTGGTACAGCTAAATCTCCTTCTTTTGCAACTACGGCTAATGCTTTCTCAATAGCCATATATGACGCATTGCTTTTATGAGACGAAGCCAGATAAGTAGCGCATTGGGCCAGGATGATTCTTGATTCAGGATAACCAATCTTAATTACAGCATCGAATATTGCATTAGCTAATACCAATGCTGTTGGATTTGCATTACCTATATCTTCCGAAGCAAATATTACCATACGTCTTGCAATAAATTTCACATCCTCACCACCTTCTATCATCCTTGCCAGCCAGTATATAGCCGCATTTGGATCGCTGCCACGCATAGATTTTATAAAGGCAGAAATAATATCATAATGCTGTTCGCCACCTTTATCATACAATGCAATTCGTTGCTGTGCTATATGCACTACCTGGTCATTTGTAATAACAATTTTTTTATTGTCTTCGGATGATAAAGTATCAATCACTAATTCAAAAAGATTTAGAATCTTCCGGGCATCGCCACCTGATATTGTAATGAGAGCTTCTGTTTCTTTTAATTCTATTTTTTTTGTTCTTAACCATTCATCCTTTTGTATTGCATGTTGCAATAATTCAATAAGATTTTCTTGGGTTAATGATTTGAGAACATAGACCTGGCACCTGCTAAGCAAGGCACTGTTTACCTCAAATGAAGGATTTTCTGTTGTAGCACCTATTAAAGTAATGATTCCTTTTTCAACAGCTCCCAGCAAAGCATCTTGCTGACCTTTATTAAACCTGTGTATTTCATCAATAAATAAAATAGCACCACCAGACTTTTGTGCTTGTGCAATTGCATCTCTCACATCTTTTACACCTGCACTTATTGCGCTAAGTGTAAAAAATATTTTATCTAATGCTTTTGCTATAATATTTGCTATGGTGGTTTTACCAGTTCCGGGAGGCCCCCACAAGATTATTGACGGTATTTTCCCACTTTCAACTGAAGTTCGCAAAATACTCCCTTTCCCTACAAGATGTTCTTGTCCAATTAATTCATTAATAGTTTCAGGTCTTATTCTTTCGGCTAATGGAGCAGAGGAATTCATTGTTCAAATTAATAAAATTGATAAACAACTTTGAAGAACTTTAATAATAAAATCATCCTAATTCAACTGTGCTTTAAGAAAAGCTTCTATTTTATCAAATGCATGCGTCATTCAGTAACCATTATTATAAAAGAAAGGGAGAAAAATAGAGGTTTCATATTTGCTTCTCCTGTTCAATTGATATGACGTAAAAACAAAAAATTTTTTTAAAGTTGCAATTAGATGAAAATTTTTATAAATCAGTCAACCGGATATTTAATTCACTTAATTGCTTTTTATCTATAGATGCCGGCGCATCAAGCATGGTATCCCTGCCACTGTTATTTTTTGGAAAAGCAATAAAATCACGGATACTTTCACTGCCTCCAAAAATAGCACATAACCTGTCAAGACCAAAAGCTATTCCTCCATGTGGTGGCGCACCATATTCAAAAGCTTCTAATAAAAACCCAAATTTTTCTTTGGCTTCCTCTTCATTCATTCCCAAAGCTGAAAACATTTTTTCCTGAATTTCTCTTTGGTGAATTCTTATGGAACCACCTCCAATTTCATTGCCGTTTAAAACCATATCATATGCATTTGCTTTTACATTTGCATAAGCATGTTTTAGATATGCAGCAGGATCTTCAATTACCGGATCATTATTAATAATGGCTTCAACCTGTGCCGGTTTTGGTGATGTAAATGGATGATGACGTGCTACCCACCTGTTATCATCCTGGCTATATTCAAATAGTGGAAAATCTAAAACCCAAAGTAGTTTAAAGTTATTTTTATTTCTAAATCCTAAGCGTTCCCCCATTAATAACCGGAGTTCACTGATAGCCTTTCTTGTTTTCTCTTCTTTTCCGGCCAAGATTAAAAGTAAATCACCCTTATTTGCATTGGTATAAGAAGCTATTGCCTGTAAGGCTTCCTGCTTAAAAAATTTATCAATACTACTTTTAAAACTGCCATCTTCATTTGATTTAATATATACCAATCCCTGCATTCCAATTTGTGGTCTTTTTACCCATTCAGTAAGTTCGTCTAATTGTTTCCTGGTATATTCTGATGCACCTGGTACTGAAATAGCTATTACTGTTTCTGCATTTTCAAATACAGGAAATTCTTCCAAACTTACAGATGTATGTAGTTTATTGAATTCATCCTTAACTTCATTTAAGGATTCTGAAAAAACATAACCAGGAACTTTCAGATTTAAAAGTCGCATATCAAACCTGGTATCGGGTTTATCATTTCCAAAGTTCCACATGGCATATTCCCATGAGATTCTTTCTACAGCTTCCGTGTAATCAATTCCTTTTACTTCTTTAAAAATATATTTAATAAGCCCTTCAAACATCTGCAATACATCTTCCTGTTCAACAAAAGACATTTCACAATCAATTTGTGTAAATTCCGGTTGCCTGTCAGCTCTCAAATCTTCATCTCTAAAACACTTTACTATCTGGTAATAACGATCATACCCACTGATCATTAATAATTGTTTAAATGTTTGAGGTGATTGAGGCAATGCATAAAAATGTCCGGGATTCATACGGGAAGGAACAACAAAATCCCTGGCACCTTCAGGAGTGGATTTAATAAGAAAGGGTGTTTCTATATCTATAAATCCTTGCTGGTGCAGGTAAGACCTTGTAGCCCTGCTTACATTATATCTTAATAGTAAATTTTCTTTTAATTCAGGGCGGCGCAGATCAAGATATCTGTATTTCATTAAAAGATCATCACCACCATCTGTATCATTTTGTATGGTAAAGGGTGGAACTGCAGATTTATTTAAAACCAAAAAACTTTCAACAGTTATCTCTACTTCTCCTGTTGGAATATTCAAATTCTTATTGGTTCTTTCAGTTACGGTTCCTGTAGCTTGTAAAACATATTCCCGCCCAAGTGGATTTGCTTCAAGTTTAACAGACATAGCTTCGTTGAAAAGCAATTGGGTAAGTCCATATCGGTCACGCAAATCAACAAATGTTATAGAACCAAATTTTCTTATGGTTTGAACCCAGCCTGCCAGCGTTACTTTAGTACCTGTATGTTTAATACTTAATTCACCACATGTATGCGTTCTATACATATAAGCATATTCTTATTTAGGCGCAAAGATAAAGGGTGGATATTCGTTACCATTATTCCTTTTTTATAAAGGATTCTGGTAATACTAAAAACAAAAAACCTCCATATGCGGAGGTTCGTGTAAAAAAATAAGTTCAAAAATTTTACATGGCAGCCAGTTGAACTTTTTGCTGAAGTTCCATAACATTATCCCTGAACATTCCATCAGTATCCATCAGATCCTTTACGGTTTGGCAAGAGTGAATAACTGTAGTATGATCGCGACCACCAAAATGCTCACCTATAGTTTTTAATGAATTTTTTGTAAAAGCTTTAGCAAGGTACATACTGATTTGCCTGGCCTGCACTATTTCACGCTTTCTTGTTTTTTGTAACAGTTTATCATAAGGAACATCAAAGTATTCGCAAACCAATTTCTGAATGGTTTCGATAGTAATTTCTTTGCTGGATGATTTGACAAAATTTCGTAACACTTTCTTTGCTAATTCTAGATCAATTTCCCTGCGATTAAGCGAAGATTGTGCCAACAAAGAAATAAGCGCTCCTTCTAATTCACGAATATTATTATTAATATTATAAGCAATATATTTTACTACTTCCTTAGGCATTTCCAGACCATCATTCTTCATTTTTCTCTCCAGAATTTCAATCCTGGTATCATAATCAGGACATTGAACATCGGCGCTTAAACCCCATCTAAAACGGCTAAGAAGACGCTCCTGAACCCCTTCAAGATCTTTGGGTGCTTTATCAGAAGTAAGAACCAATTGTTTACCGGACTGGTGCAAATGATTAAAAATAGCAAAGAAGGCATCCTGTGATTTTTCAGCTTTATTAAAAAACTGAACATCATCAATAATCAATACATCAATTAACTGATAAAAATGTATAAAATCATTTATTGCATTATTGCGGCTATGATCTACAAATTGATTTATAAATTTTTCTGAGCTCACATATAATACCACCTTGTTGGGCTGGTTTCTTTTTACCTCGTTACCTATAGCCTGGGCAAGATGAGTTTTACCCAATCCTACACCACCGTAAATAACAAGGGGATTAAAAGAGTTGCCACCAGGTTTGTCAGCAACGGTTTTACCTGCTCTCCTGGCTACACGGTTACAATCACCTTCAATGTAGGCATCAAAAGTATATACTGAATTTAATTGTGGGTCAATGTGCATTTTTTTCAATCCTGGAATGACAAAGGGATTTTTTACAGGCGTATTGATAACTAGAGGGAAGTCCATTTCATTATTTGAAAATGATTTATAACCGGTTCCGGAAACATCCATCGTTACGGGCTTATTATGTGTATTACCACCATCCACCATAATTCTATATTCAAGCCTGGCATCTTTACCTAATTCACGTTTAAGTGTTTTGGCTAAGAGATTTACATAATGTTCTTCAAGATATTCAAAGAAAAACTGGCTTGGCACCTGAATAACCAGGATGTTATCTTTTAAAGCTACAGGTTTTATTGGTTCAAACCATGTTTTATAATGCTGCCATTCAACTATATCTTTTATGATCGCTAAACAATGGGTCCATACTAGTTCGGCATTCTTCAACATGAACAAAAAGCAGTTTATAATAATTTTTGAAAAGAAATCCTATTCAAGTTTGTCACAATCTGTGTAAAACAATATTTTTTTATGACAGGAGGACGAATTTCAGCAAAAGAAAATGAAAAAAAAATTTTTATATCTCATATTTTTTTGTAACTAATATAGAACTGGAGGTGGACAGGCTTTTCTTTCTGTTTTTTTCAAAAATAAAATCTAATCTACCTAATTGAATACCAGCCCATCCCACCTGATTTATCAAAACATCTTCATTTTTTTTATTTTTTATAACATCAGGTTTTTCTAAAAAAGTATGTGTATGCCCTCCTATAATTAAATCAATATTTTCAGACTCTTTGGCCAAAATAACATCACTGACTTTATTATATGAATATTTATAGCCTAAATGAGATAAACAGACGATTAAATCACAGTTTTGCCGTTTTAATTCTGAAGCAACCTCATTTGCTCTTGAAATGGGGTTTAAATATTTTGTTGATTCAATTAAATTGGATGCAACCAAACCTTCTAACTCAATTCCTACTCCTGTTACTCCTATCTTAAGCCCATTTTTTTTAAATATTTTATATGGAATAGTTTTCCCTTCCATAGGTGTTCCGGTAAAATCATAATTACAAATAATCATAGGAAAAGAAGCATGACGAACCAGTTGATCTCTTAGCACCTGTAAGCCTGCATCAAAATCATGATTACCTATAGTGGCAGCATGATAAGCCATACCGGTCATTGATTTAATTTCTGGCTCGCCCTTAAAAATATTAAAATAAGGTGTTCCCTGAAATATATCTCCTGCATCAAACAACAATACATTATCTTCTTTATTTCTTATTATTTTAATTAATTCAGATCTTGGTGCTACACCTCCTAAACCCTGGTTGTTACTGCCATCCATAGGAAAGGGATATATCCTGCTATGTGTATCATTTGTATGAAGAATA
>MWWA01000129.1_pt1 | contig 23287 bp, 22 predicted proteins | sample 1047341 | NCBI WGS metagenome assembly MWWA01 (sample SAMN06349978, study PRJNA376086) | soil metagenome | isolation source: MS5-1 sample Antarctic (ecotone) soil | place: Antarctica | collected 2015-01-13
CCTGTTATAACTATGCGGTCGTAACATCCAATTACACCGCTTATCTTTTCGCTATATCTTTGAGTGAGTAGTTCCATGAAGGAAAGTTAGTATTTTTCCTTTTTGGTTCCGGCTTGTCCGGCTTAGGATTTTAATTCCCATTAATAATTACCAGGACCATGGAGTAATAATGATTTTTGACACAGGTCTTCTTCACTGTCTGTATTTAATGTAATGTAGAAATTTGTTTCCAACATTTAACTTATGCAACACTCAATTCTATTGATGTCGAAAAATATACATATTTCCACCATAAGGGTGCGCTAATGTCGAATCAGGCATTTAAAAATACAATAGACGGAATCATCTCAAAAATTCATCGTAAATGAATTATATCAAAATGTCTCTTTTAATGAACTTCCAAACCTGCCGCCCATTGATTTTGTTGAGTCCATAGAAATCCTAAGACATCTGGCAAAGGCCTCCCGTTATTTAGGAGAACTAAATGGTCTGTGCGCTTCGCTACCCGATCCACAATTGCTTACTAATACAATAGTACTCCAGGAAAGTAAAGACAGTTCTGCAATAGAAAATATTGTAACTACACAGGATGAACTGTATAAGGCTGCCAGTGAAGAAGAAACAGCCAGTGAAAGTGCGAAGGAAGTATTAAGCTATAGAGAAGCGCTATATATTGGCCTGGAGAAAATGCATGCTCAGAAAAATTTACTATTAATCAATACGATGGTTGAAATAGTCCAAACCATTAAACAAAATAGAGCAGGCATCCTCAATACTCCAGGCACAGCGCTTAAGAATGCAATAAATGGAGAAGTTATTTATACACCACCTTGCTGTGAAGATGTTTTAAGGGAAAAGCTTGCTGCCCTGGAACAATTTATAAATGACCCCGGATCTTCATCTCTTGATCCATTAATAAAAATGGCCTTTATACACTACCAGTTTGAATCAATACATCCATTTGCGGATGGCAATGGAAGAACCGGCCGTATCATAAACGCTCTATACCTGGTACAGCAGAGCTTACTATCACAACCAGTATTATATCTAAGTTTTTATATAGTAAAATATAAAACAGATTACTATCAGTTATTAAGAGGGGTGACGGAAAAAAACAACTGGCACGATTGGGTAATGTACATGTTAACAGCAATAATAGAAACAGCACAGCTTACTACAGAAAAAATCAGAAGCATGCTTTCTCTTAAAGATGAATTTGAAAAAAAAATGAAAGAGGTATTGGGTTCGTCATTCAGTTATGATTTATTGCAATTAATGTTCACCTTACCATATCTTAAAATTGACTTGCTGGAAAAGAAAAAATTGGCTCACAGGCAAACAGCTTCTACATGGTTAAAAAAGCTCACCGATGCTGGTATTGTAAGACCTCAAAAGATTGGCAGAACAACTTATTACATCAATTACAGGCTGATGGAGTTACTTTCTAATAACCAGCCAGGCTCGATATAACTTGTGTAAGAAATAGAAACTATTATCTCAGGTTTATTGAATTCGAGCCTCGTTACGATTTAATCTCCACATTATAATCCAGTTACCCATTGCGGGCTACCGGTGAATAAACAAGTTAGTAAATTCCGAAGATTTGTTTGTGGCTGTAGGGTTTTGTACTTATCTTAAAAATGTTAGCCCTACCATTAACCAATTAACAAAATACAAATCATGATGACAACAAAACCTTACGGCATCTTTTTGATGCTATTTATTGCAATGTTTTCTCTAAGTGCATTTGCCCAGGATGCTCCAAGTCACATTGTTATCTCAAAATATCACTGGGACCTTTCCAGCGATGGTAACCCTGCTGATTGGCAAAAAGGTGAGAAAGAATATTTTGATAAAGTAATATCAAAAAATGAGTTTATTATGGGCAGTGACGTACTGGCTCATTACTATACGCCTGATAACTCAGAAGTTTTATTTGTAGCTCTTTACAAATCCTGGGAGGATATTGAAAAAGCTGACGAACGAAGTGCCGAACTGGAGAAGTTAGCCTGGCCCGATTCGGCAAAACGCGTTGAGGGGAGGCAAAAAGCACAGTCTTACTATACCAGGATGCATTCTGATGAAATAATGACTCCTATACTAATGGCAAAAGTATTGCCCATGGACACTGTATCCCGGGTATTTTACGTGCGGACATCTCATTTTGCCTTTCCAAAAGATGGGAAAAATAGTGAGATACGGGACGCAATGAATGAGTATCATAATAATATTACACTAAAAAATACCCTTTTGAGGGGCTACTATCCTATGCGGCATTTATATGGAGCTGATGGAAGGGACTTTGTAGAGGTTTTTGTTTATGATTCCCTGTCAGACCTGGAAAAAGCCGCCGAGGAAAACGGGAAGCTGGTGACGGCTCATTGGCCTGATAGCAAGGCGCGCAATGCATTTTTTGATAAAATGGATAAATACATTGAGCCTTGGCATGGTGATGCCATTTACAGAAACATTTCAGGGTTGCGTAAATAATTTTGCATACAAAATAATAAAGAGGAATTGTCCCTCAGTGCTGATGAGTTTTTTGGGCTAACATCCATACTTCAGCAGGGCAATTCCTCTTTGTATAAATATCACTTAAGACATTTTAAAAACGCAACTGGCTTGCGGAATAAAAGCCGGGATTGATTAATTTCGGAAATAAGTTAACAACTAATCACTTTTATGAAAAAGATTTATTCCATCCTGATAGTTTGCATTGGGCTTATTGCCTGCAATAATAGTAATACAGATAGTGAACATGTGGATGCTGATTCCCTAAAAGCAAACCATGTAGAAGATTCAGTGAATACACCCGGAGGCGTTATTAATAGTTCACCGATTAGCACGGATACCGCTGCCATGAATGTGCAAAATTCACTCAAAGCCGCGAAAGACTCTGCGAAGTAAAGTTGCTATGTTATTTTCTTTAATTGAAGATAGCTCCATAGTAAAAAAGGGAGTACAATGAATACCAGCAAAAAATACCAGCTATGAAAGGAAAAAAAGAGGATAAAAAAAAGCAACAGTAGAAATATTGGATAAAGAAAAAAAAGTAAGCCGGTTACAACGGAATCATAATGATTAGCAGCTTTATTTTTAATAAAAAGATGGATGAGGTATAGTAATGGGGCATGGATTAAAAAACCAAATACTGCCGGCACCGCTAAGACAGCTTTTACGGGAAAGGCTACCTTGGTTCTAAAAATCTGTTCTCGCATCTCTTCATCTTCACGGCTTATTTCAAGTACCAACTTTTTTAGCCCACTAAATAATTCTGCATTGAAAAGCGCAATTGATTTACCATTGTTTCCGGTTAGTTTAAGTTGATCCCCGGTAATTACTTCTCCGAAGTTGAGAATGATATTTTTCCCGAAATTCCTGAATGAACTATAGTTAATGCCTACTGGTAAAACCCGCAGATCCGGTCCTTCTTCCCATGCTTTTAATGCAAGCCTCGCGGTGCCCTTTTTTACCGGCCGCAAATGCCACTCATTAATACATCTGCCTTCACTGAAAATTAATACAATTCCTTTTTGCCTGAAGATCTGCTGGCACGCATTGAAAGTGGCATAATTGTGTTCCAGGTTTTCAACTCCTTCACTAACCCGGTAAACCGGCAGCATATTAAATGCAGTAAGGATTTTGGTGATAATTTTTCCTGCAAAGGCATCCCCACGGGCAAGTGAGTAAACAGGTTTTCGGAAGAGGGTGGCAAGTATAATTGCATCAAGAAATGAATTTGGATGATTACATGCCAGGAGCAACGGGCCGTCTAAAGACAGCATTTCCTGTTTATTGATAAAAATACGTCTGCAGTACAAATGGAAAAATAATCTTGCAGGAAGCAGGAAGATTTTGTAAAGCAAACGGGGGTTTTAAATATAAGTTACTTGACGGGAGTAGGAGCAGGCTTTGCTTTGGAATAACCCATCTTCTTTTTTTTCTTTTTGTTTTTTGCCAGCAAAAGCGTGAGCGCTCCAAGCGACATGATGCTAAATAATATGCCCAATCGTTTCATAATATTTTTTTAGGAGGTGTAAATTTAATTCAACTGCGGGTCAATTGGAAAATTGATCATCATTTCATATTTCCCTCCCAAATGTTTCAGTGATTCCTTCCATACGTTTTCAGCCTGCGTGTCAAACAGCAAATTCCGTGTAGCGTTAACTGTTAGCCAGCTTTCTTCCTTCATCTCATTTTCTAACTGGCCTTCTGACCAGCCACTGTAGCCAATAAAAAACCGGATGCGTCCGGGGTCTATTTCATCATTTTTTAAATTAGCCATCAGGCTTTCAAAATTGCCTCCCCAATAAACATTGGAAAATACCTCTTCGCCACCGCTTATCAACTCGGGGTATTGATGTAAAAAATGCAGGGAATCTCCTTGTACAGGGCCACCGGTATATACAGGAATGGTCAGGCTGCTTAACTCAGGAACCAGGTCCTTCAATGTAGCGGGAAACTTTTTGCTGAGTACAAATCCAAAACTTCCTTCTTCTCTATGTTCACATAAGAAAATTACACTCCGTGTAAAGTTTGGATCCTTTAAAAATGGATTGGCGATAAGTAATGTACCTCTTGCCGGTGAAATCATATTTCTAAATTATATTTAATTTTTCAAAAAAATACGCACTATCAAAATGAAAATAAAATTTAATAGATAAGGGATAGTTAAAACTAACCTGTAATTCAAGGCTATTTGGACATTCAGCGATGTAATACCTATAAATTTGCTGTTGATGAAGAAAATTTTCCCCCTGATTACAATACTGATTTTTATTTCCTTACTGGGGATTATTTTTTTCCAGATCGTATGGATAAAACAGGCGCTCGAAGATAAAGAGCAACAATTTGAGAAAGGGTTGTGGATGGCAACGGTAGGTGCCGCTACCGAGTTAGGCGAAGCAAAAGGTAATCTTTATCCCTTTGACAGAAGAAAGAATGCCGATATCCTTTTCCCATTGAATGTTTTTCCCACAACGATTGCCCGCACATTTTCGCGACAGGAGATCAGGGAGAAGATTCAACAAAATTTTGATAAATATAACCTGGATCATATCGCGTTTGAATTTGCCATAACACCTACTTCTATGATAGGTGACGACCTCCAGTCAGAAAATTATATGCGTGCTTACCTGGATAGTGTTCATAACCTGTCTTTTGTATGTCCTATCCAGGTGCCGAGTGGCAGCCTGGCTGAAGGGTTATCTACTGAAGAATTACTAATGATAGTAGTGCCTCAAGTAAAAGATATAATCTGGCGGCAAATGATTTGGATGGTAATAGGAGCGATCGTATTTACCTGTATCATCTTTGCTGCATTTTTTATTACCATCAGGGCGCTGCTTAATCAGAAAAAGCTGAGTGAAATAAAGTCTGATTTTATTAATAACATGACCCATGAATTTAAAACTCCATTGGCTACAATTTCACTGGCTGTAGATGCTCTTAAAAATGAAAAAGTTATTAATGACAGGGACAAGATGACATATTTTTCAGGGATCATTAAAGATGAAAACCGTAGAATGAATAAGCAGGTGGAAACTATATTGCAGGCAGCTTTATTGGACAAACAGGAAATTCAATTAAATACAAAACCCCTCCACCTGCATGAGATCATAGAGGCTGCGGTGAAAAATATGAAGCTTCCCCTGGAAGAAAAACAAGGAACGATAGAAACATGCCTGAAGGCAACAAATGATCTATTAAATGGTGATGAGGTCCACCTCATCAATATCATTAACAACCTGCTGGATAATGCCGTAAAGTATTCAAATGAAAACGTCAGGATCAGGATTGCTACTCAAAATGTAAATAGTCATTTACGGATTAGGATCGAGGATAATGGTATTGGCATGACGAAGGAAACCGTGAACCGGATATTTGAGAAATTTTATCGGGCCCATACAGGTAATATCCACAATGTAAAAGGCTTTGGGCTGGGATTAAGTTATGTAAAAAGTATCGTTCATGCCCATAAAGGCAAAATTAAAGCCGATAGTACCCCAGGCAAAGGCAGCACTTTCGTAATTGATTTACCTGCCTTCACTACAAATTGACCGCCTTATCCACATTTTTACAATACGATTTATTGATTGATTTGTGTAACTAAGTGAAAATTAAGTTGATAGCCATCTCTGATTTTATCGGCTCGTCTAATTCACAGGTTACCCACCGGGTTTGCACATGTTCCTCACAACGTATGTGTAATCAAGACTGGTACAACCCAAACCCCTTGTAGATTAAGGGGATGTGTATAAAAAAGAAATTTTAATTTTTGGGGTCAGAGTGGGAAAAAGTGTTATTTTGTGGAAGTTTATCCCAATTATTCTAACCTTTCTTAAAAATGACAGGATTTCTCGGTGAATATGAGTGCACTTTAGATGCTAAAGGCCGCTTCTTATTACCGGCTGGTTTCAAAAAACAGATGCCCTCGAATGGTGCTGAGGGATTTATTTTGAACCGGGGTTTTGAGAAATGCCTGAGTATGTACACGAACGAAAGTTGGGCGCCAATTTTTACTGAGATCAGCAAGCTGAGTGATTTCGATCCGAAGGTCAGGCAATTTAAAAGATACTTTCTCAATGGCGCTACACCCGTGGAGCAGGATACGGCAGGAAGAATATTAGTGCCAAAAAACCTGATAGAATATGCCGGCCTGGAGAAAGAGATCGTATTAGTTTCTGCTATTGATAAAATAGAAATATGGGACAGAAGTAAGTATAAAGAGTTCTTTGAAACTTTTTCACCGCAAATGTTTAGCGACCTGGCGAAGGAAGTAATGGCCGGTGATGAACCTGAAAAAATCTGATGATGGATCAAGGCAAGTACCATGTGCCTGTCCTGTTGAATGAAGCATTAGAAGCATTGAAGATCAAGCCGTCAGGTATTTATGTGGATTGCACTTTCGGCGGTGGATCGCATGGCAAGATGATCCTGGAAAAGCTCCGCGAAGGGGGTAAGCTGATTGCATTTGACCAGGATGACGATGCCAGGCAAAATTTGCCGCCAGATGAACGTATAATTTTCATTTCGGCAAACTTTCGGCACCTAACCCGTTTTCTGCGCTTGCATCAAATTGCAAAAGTGGATGGTTTATTGGCGGACCTCGGTATTTCAAGTCACCAGATAGATACTCCGGATAGAGGATTTTCCACCAGGTACGATGGGCCGCTTGATATGAGAATGAATACAAAGGCAGACAAAAAAGCAACAAATGTTATCGAAAGCTATAGTAAAGAGGCTCTTCATAAAATCTTTGAACAGTATGGAGAGGTTACTAATTCAAAAACTCTTGCTACGGCAATTGTAGATATCCGAAGCTCCCGGAAGATCACCACCGTGAGTGAATTTAAAAATGCGATCTATTCTTTAGTAAAGGGAAACCCTGAAAAATATTTCGCAAAAGTATTCCAGGCATTAAGAATAGAAGTAAATGATGAATTGGGAGCCTTAAGAGAATTGCTGGAGCAAATACCACAAGTGTTAGAGCCAGGGGGCCGGGCAGCCATTATCACTTTTCATTCCCTGGAAGACAGGTTGGTGAAAAATTTCTTTAAGCACGGGGCTGTAGAAAAAAAGGAAGACACCAGTATTTATGGTCTGCAACCCCCAAGGGAAATGAAGGTGATCACAAACAAACCGATAGTGCCAACCGGAACTGAAATCAGTGAAAATTCAAGGGCCCGTTCAGCTAAGCTCAGGGTCGCAGAAAAAGTATAAATAAACAAAATCAATATAGATGTCTGATGCATCTGAAAAGAAAATAAAAAGTAACAAGTCACGCAAAAAAAATTTCCGGCGGCGGCTGGCTAATAATAAATGGATTGTCACAAACATTCCCTTTTATCTTTTTGTGGCTGCCATCACCATCATCTATATCGCAAACGGTCACTATGCCGATAAAACAATCCGTAAAATAAATAAAACAGCGCGGCACCTGAAAGAAATGGAATATGAATTTAAAACAGTAAAACAAGATGTGATTTTCAGAAGCAAACAAAGTGAGCTTGCCAGGGCTGTAGAACCACTCGGCCTGCAGGTACCTGCTAAGCCGCCCGTTAAATTAACAGATACACTTCAAATCCGATAATAAAATTGGATGTAAAAAAAGATATATCGTGGCGTGTTTATTTATGTTTCCTGGGCATAGCACTATTGGGCGTAGGAGTGATTGCACGTGCGATATATATACAGCAGGCGCAGGGTGCCTATTGGATAAGTCTTAGTGACAATCAGCATCTCCGCTATTTCGATATTAATGCTGAAAGAGGAAGTATTTATAGTGAAGATGGAAACATGCTTAGTACCTCGATTCCCGTATTCGATATATATGTTGATTTCGCTGCCGAGGGTTTACGGGAAAAAGAAGGGAAACGTTTTTATGAAAACCTCGATTCACTAAGTTATTCTCTTGCCTCAATTTTTAATGATAAATCAAAAGCTGCTTACCGGAAATTGCTTTTGAAAGGTTATAATAAAAAGGAAAGGTACTATCCGCTGAAGAAAAAAATTTCCTTTCAGGATTATAAAACCCTGAGGGAATTGCCGCTTGTGCGACAGGGCCGAAATAAAAGTGGTTTTATTATCGAGGTCAGGGATAACCGGGTGAATCCTTACGTATTGCTGGCAAACAGAACAATCGGCTTATCACGAGGTGATACCAGCAAAAATGTAGGTCTCGAAAGATCTTATGACAGCTTGCTGAAAGGACAGACCGGTCAGAGGCTGATGCGGTATATGGCGGGCGCTTATGTGCCGGTAGATGGGGGAGAAATAGAACCTGAAAATGGAAAAGACATTATAACTACCATCAACACTTTTATACAGGATGTTGCAGAAAATGCTTTGCTGAAAATGATGGAGCAAAACAATTCATTGCATGGCACCTGCATTGTCATGGAAACTGCAACCGGCAAGATCAAGGCAATTGCCAACCTGGGAAAGAGGCCGGATGGAAGCTATATTGAAGATTACAATTATGGATTGGGGAAACGTTCGGAACCCGGGTCCATATTTAAACTGGCGACATTACTCTCACTGCTGGAAGATAAATATGTTGATACCTCGAGTATTGTAGATTGCGAAGGAGGCATCAAATCATTTTATGGATTGCGAATCAGGGATTCGCATCTCGGCACTGACAAACTCACTGTAAAAGAAGCATTTGCCCGATCGTCTAATGTTGCCTTCGCAAAACTAGCGGATGAATACTATCATAACCAACCACAAAAGTTTTTTGATCACTTGCATCATCTGCGTCTCGATGTTGTAACTGGTATTGACATTGTAGGTACTGCCAAACCCTTAATAAAAAATCCTTCCGGAAAATACTGGACAAAATTTACTATTCCCTTCATGGCTCACGGTTACGAAGAATTAGTAACTCCCCTGCATATGCTTATGCTTTATAATGCGGTAGCGAATGACGGCAAAATGATGAAGCCATACCTGGTAAATTCCATCAGGAATATGGGTATAGATGTGAAAACTTTTGGACCTGAAGTGGTGGTAGAAAAAATATGCAGCGAAGAAACCCTTGGCAAATTAAAAGACTGCCTGTTGGCGGTAGTAGAAAATGACCATGGAACGGCCCGTTCGCTAAAAGGTGATCTCTATCGCTTCGCGGGCAAAACGGGCACTGCAGTTACAGCATTAGATAATCGCGGATACAATAAGGCAAACAAAATTTATCAATCTTCTTTTATTGGATTTTTCCCGGCGGAGCATCCAAAATATACCATTGCCGTGGTTATTCAGAATGGATACGAATCAAGACTTGCTTATGGGGGTGTCGTTTCGGGGCCGGTGTTTAAGGAGGTGGCCGACCGGATTTTTGCCGCACAATTTTTAAAGGGATATGAAAACCCGGTTCATGATGCGGATAGTAATTTTTACATGATGTACGGATTGAAAAATGACATTGAAAATGTTGAAAACATTTTTAAAATAAGATCTTTTGACTCAGCTTCCACCGACCCGTCACCATGGAGAGAGGTAACGATGCATGCCGGTATTGCTTCGCTTTCAAATTTGTCAGATAAAATTGGCGCTGGTCATACAGTGCCTGATGTAAAAGATCTGGGTTTAAAAGATGCTGTTTTTTTACTGGAAAATATGGGGCTGAGAGTGTCAGCCACGGGTAGAGGGAAAGTTACTTCTCAATCTATCTCGCCAAATGCTGGTTTTAATAAAGGGCAGACTATAAAACTTGAATTGAACTAATGGCATCACTGCGGCAAATATTATATAAAGTAAATATCGTATCGGTTACCGGGGTCACTGACATTGATATCAATCACCTGCGCATTGATTCAAGGGAAGTTGACAAGGGTGATTGTTTTATTGCAATTAAAGGGTGGACTGCCGATGGCCACGCTTACATCAGCAAAGCAATTTCGAAAGGCGCCCGTACAATTATCTGTGAGCAACTGCCCGGTGATTTAAATGGTAGCGTAGTGTATGTTGTCGTGGAAAATAGCAGTGTCGCCGCTGGTATCTTGTCACATAATTATTATGACAACCCTTCGGAAAAATTAAAACTTATTGGCGTCACCGGTACGAATGGTAAAACAACGATTGCGACTTTATTATTCAAATTGTTTTCCGGGCTGGGATATAAATGTGGGCTGCTTAGTACAGTTCAAAACCAGGTGGGGGAATCAATTCTGCCGGCTACACATACCACACCTGATGCAATTACGCTGAACCAGATGTTGGCGAAAATGGCCGAGGCAGGTTGTTCTTATGTTTTCATGGAAGTCAGCTCGCACGCGATACACCAGCATCGCATTGCGGGCTTAATTTTTCGTGGGGCCATTTTTAGCAACATTACCCACGATCACCTGGATTATCACAAAACTTTTGATGAATATATCAAAGTGAAAAAGCAATTATTTGATTCGCTGCCATCGTCTGCTTTTGCACTTAGCAACGCTGATGACAAACGGGGTGCCGTGATGTTGCAAAATACAAAGGCAAAAAAATACCTGTACAGCCTCAAAACACTGGCAGACTTTAAAGGCAAGATCATTGAAAATTCATTACAGGGTTTACTGGTATTGGTCAATGAGATAGAAGTTCATTTTAGATTAACGGGAGCTTTTAACGCATCTAACCTGGTTGCGGTATTCGGTGCAGCCATGTGCCTGGGTGAAGAGAAATTGAAAGTACTGGAAGTGCTGAGCAACATAACCGGCGCCGAGGGACGATTTGATATAGTGCAGAGCACACACAAGGAGATCACTGCGATTGTTGATTATGCACATACGCCGGATGCTTTATTAAATGTGCTGGTAACCATAAAAAATTTAAAAGACGGCGAGGAAAAAATTATCACTGTGGTTGGGTGTGGTGGCGATCGCGATAAAACAAAGCGGCCGTTGATGGCGGAAGTAGCATGTGAGTATAGTGACAAAATTATTTTTACATCGGACAATCCGCGAAGTGAAAAGCCGGAAGCTATTATTAAAGATATGGAGAAGGGTGTGCCTGTTATAGCAAAAAAAAAATACATCTCCATCACTGACAGGAAGGAAGCGATTAAAACCGCCGTGACGCTGGCTCAACCAAAGGACATTGTATTGGTAGCAGGCAAAGGACATGAAAAATACCAGGAGATCAATGGAGTGAAATATGATTTCGATGATAAAAAGATACTATGTGAAATGATGGAAATGATGGATAAATAAATAATGATCATCAGTAAAAGAATAAATGCTTTATTACCTTTTTGAATGGATTAATAACAATGGAATAAAGTTTCCCGGGAGTGGATTGTTTCAATTTATCACCTTCCGGGTATTGGTGACGGCACTATTGTCGTTAGGCATTACTACTATTTACGGCAAGCGGCTGATCAATTTGCTAAAGAAAAAACAAATAGGCGAATCCGTTAGAGAGCTGGGCCTGGCCGGAGAGCAAATGAAAACGGGGACACCAACCATGGGTGGCATCATCATTCTCCTGGGTATCCTGATACCGACGCTTTTGCTGGCCAACTTAGATAAAGTGTATGTACGCCTGATGATTCTCTGTACTATTTGGCTGGGCATTATAGGTTTTATAGATGATTTCTTTAAAATGAAAGCAAAGCGAATTGCCAAAACGAAAGGTATTCCCTACAAGAAAACTGATGCGGATGGATTGGCCGGAAAGTTTAAAATATTCGGACAGGTGATGCTTGGAATTATCATCGGTTCTACTTTGTATTTCAATGAAAGCGTGGTAGTAAAAAGAGAGGTGATCGCTAAAGGTGTATCGCAAAATACGCTGAAGCCGGGAGAACATACTGTCGCAGAAGATACAGTCATCACTGCAGATGGAAAACTTCACCGGTTTGTTACAGTGAAAACGCCTATTACTACGATCCCGTTTGTAAAGACACATGAATTTAATTATGCCCGTTTACTTCCGCAAAGCCTTGAAAAATATACGTTCATCGTCTATATCCTCATCGTTATACTGATCGTAACGGCGGTATCAAATGGTGCAAATATGACGGATGGATTGGATGGGCTGGCAACAGGTGTCAGCGCTATTATTGGCATTGGCCTGGGTGTGTTTGTTTTTGTAAGCAGCAATGTAAATATTGCTGACTATCTCAATATCATGTTTATCCCAAACCTGGGCGAGCTTTCCATTTTCATTGCTGCTTTTGTGGGTGCATGTGTTGGCTTTCTCTGGTACAATGCTTACCCGGCACAAGTTTTCATGGGCGATACCGGAAGTCTTGCCCTAGGTGGCATCATAGCTTCATTAGCAATTATTGTGAGGAAAGAATGGCTCATCCCGATCTTTTGTTTTGTGTTTCTGGTGGAGAATCTCAGTGTGATGATACAGGTCGGATATTTTAAATACACCAGGAGAAAATATGGGGAGGGAAGAAGGGTTTTTTTGATGAGTCCTTTGCATCATCATTATCAAAAATTAGGATACCACGAAAGTAAGATTGCTGTGCGGTTTTGGGTCGTTACTATTCTTACGGTAGTGTTTGCCGTTGTCACCTTAAAACTTAGATAAAATGTAAAACGAGTTATAAAAAATTTGTTCCTATGAAAGCTTTTTTTAAAATAGTTATCCCGGCTGTCCCTATGAAAGTGTACTTCATACCCATTAAGTTCATTCCAGTGAAAAACCTATTTTTTGGCCCATGCCAAAAACCAATGAAGAATGAATAAAAGGATCGCAATACTCGGCGCAGGAGAAAGTGGAGTAGGTGCTGCATTGCTTGCAAAAAAAAATCATTACCAGGTTTTTGTAAGCGATGGGCAGGCGATAAAAGAAGAGTTTAGAAATGAGTTGTTGCTTCATAAAATTGATTTTGAAGAAGGAAGTCATGATGAAGACAAAATTCTCGATTTTCCATTAGTAGTAAAAAGCCCGGGAATAAGTGAAGAAGATTCGCTCGTAAAAAAATTAAGAGAAAAGGGAATAAAAATTATTAGCGAAATAGAATTTGGTTATTGGTTCAAAGGTAACAGCATAATCATCGGAATTACAGGAAGCAATGGAAAAACGACAACAACAGCACTCATCTACCACATTTGCCGGCATGCCGGACTTGATTGTACTATGGTGGGCAATATTGGATTTTCGTTTGCAAGGCAGATTGCGCTGGAGCCGCGGGACGTGTATGTAGCAGAGATCAGTTCTTTTCAATTAGATGACATTGAAAATTTCAGGCCGGATATAGCAGTGCTGACAAATATAACTGAAGACCACCTTGACAGATATGATAACAATTTTGAAAACTATATCAGGAGCAAATTTCGGATTATTCAAAATCAGTCATCAGATGATGTATTTATTTACAGTGCAGATGATGAGATAACAAACAGGTATTTAAAAACCTATTTAAATGAAACCACATTATTACCATATAGTATGAGCAAGCCGTTACCAAGAGGAGCCTACATCAGAAATGCTGAAATGCACATCAAATGGAACGATGAAGAGTTGTGTATGAGTGTTGACGATTTCACGATCAAAGGAAAACACAACCAATACAATACAATGGCTGCATGCCTCTCTGCCACAGTGATGGATATCAGGAAGGAGAAGATAAGAGATGCTGTTCAGAATTTTGAAAGCCTGGAGCACAGGATGGAGTACGTTGGTACTATCCGCGGGGTAGAATTTATCAATGACAGCAAAGCGACTAATACTAACAGTACCTGGTATGCGCTTGAGAGTATGACAAGGCCAACGATACTCATACTTGGAGGTGTAGACAAGGGAAACGATTATTCTTTTATGAAAGACCTGGTGAAGGAAAAAGTAAAAGCAATTATTTGCCTGGGCAGTGATAACAGGAAAATTCATGAAGCTTTCGGCAACGAGGTAGAATTGATGATCAATACAGATAACGCGAAAGATGCGGTGCAATCAGCTTTTCACATGGCCGACAAAGGCGATGTGGTGTTGCTGTCCCCTGCTTGTGCCAGCTTCGACTTATTTAAAAATTATGAAGACAGGGGAAACCAGTTTAAAGCGGCGGTAAAAGATCTCTAAAATGAATTACAAAAATCAGGGTAAAGAAATTGAGTGACTCAAAACAAATATTGAATGGCAGGCTTTCTTCTGCTCAGGCAGTAACCGGTAATCTTTGGAACAAAACGAGGGGCGATAAAGTTATATGGGCTATCGTGATTGTGCTGACGATGGTTAGCATACTCGTGGTGTATAGCAGCGTCGGTTCATTGGCTTATCGTATGAATAAAACCACCGAGAGTTATTTGTTTAAGCAAATTGGTTTTATAGCGCTGGGAGTGGTCATTATTTATTTTGCCCATCGGGTAAATTATACAATATACTCACGGGTTGCCACCATTCTTTTCCTGCTGTCCATTCCTTTATTGATCTATACATTAAAATTTGGCAGCAATATTAATGATGCTCAAAGATGGATACGTCTTCCGGTGATCAATCTTACATTTCAAACCTCAGACCTTGCCAAGCTCGCCTTGTTTATGTATATCAGCAGGCAACTAAGTAAGAAGCAGCATGTGATCAAGGATTTTAAAAAAGGTTTTCTTCCATTGATCGTTCCGGTTTTGATCATTTGTATTCTTATTGCTCCGGCTAACTTATCTACGGCCTTGCTCATAGGCGGTATCGCTCTTATTGTAATGTTTATTGGCAGGGTGAGGGTGAGGCACATCCTGTTAGTAGCAGCCACGGCACTGATACCCCTGTTGATCCTGGTTCTTATTTCTACCCACTATTATAATAAGAATACAAATACGTCTGAAGAGCTTCCTGCTGTGTTAAGTTTTGGCAGAATGCCTACCTGGGTAAAACGTGTCCAAAATTTTATGTATGCAGGTGCGGAAAACGAAAATTACCAGATACAACAATCTAAAATAGCTATAGCAAAAGGTGGATGGGTTGGTAAGGGACCTGGGAAAAGCGAACAGAGAAATTTTTTACCGCATCCATACAGCGATTTTATTTATGCCATTATTATCGAAGAATACGGGATAGTGGGGGGCTTTATTATCATGATCATTTATATTCTTTTTCTTCTACGAAGTATTAGAATTTTTCAAAAATGTCCCTTTGCTTTTGGAGCCTTCCTGGCAATCGCTTTAAGTTTTACCCTGGTGATACAGGCACTGGTCAATATGGGCGTCACCGTTGATCTTTTTCCTACCACAGGTGTTACTCTCCCTCTTGTGAGCATGGGGGGCAGCAGTTTATGGTTCACCTGTTTTGCTGTAGGGATTATTTTAAGTGTTGCCAGAAATGTAGAACAACAGGAAGGTTTAGCATCGGATCGTCTTTCAACAAAAATAGAAGCCCTGGAAGAACAAGAGGAAAATAGTGCAGATGCAAAATGAATTGGAAACCATATCGCAAAAGACTACAAGCAGAAAGATTCCGCTGCGGATCATCGTGGCGGGTGGTGGCACCGGCGGTCACATTTTTCCGGCATTGTCAATTGCAAATGCATTGAAAAAATCAGAACCTGCAACGAAAATTTTATTTGTAGGTGCAAGAGGTAAAATGGAAATGGATAAGGTACCGGAAGCCGGCTATGAAATAAAAGGGTTGACTATAGCAGGTTACAACAGGAGTTCTTTGTGGAAGAATATTGCATTGCCATTTAAGATGATCTCAAGTTTTTTCGAGGTCTATCAAATATTTAAAACTTTTAAACCGGATGCGGTGATCGGCGTAGGAGGATATTCAAGTTTCCCTGTTTTGAAAAGTGCTCAGTTAAGAGGCATTGCTTCCTTTATTCATGAAAGTAATTCGCTTCCCGGCAAGAGCAATATTATGTTGGGGAAAAAAGCAACCCGTGTTTTCGTTGCTTATGATGGTATGGAAAAATATTTTTATAAAAAGAATCTTATAAAAACAGGTAACCCTGTTCGTAAGTCACTCAGTCATCACGTGAGCAAAGAAGAAGCACTTTCATTCTTTGGTTTAAAGGCCGGTAAGAAAACAATTCTGGTAACCGGTGGCAGTCTGGGTGCCAGGAGCATCAATCGTGCGATTGAAAAAAATGCAGATGTTTTTAAGAAAAATGAATTGCAGCTTATCTGGCAAACAGGGAAGGAATTTGCAAATACCGCGGCGGCAATAGAAGAAGAGAGCAGTGACATCTGGACTAATGCATTTATCAATAATATGGAATATGCCTACAGTGCGGCGGACATTGTAGTATGCCGGTCCGGTGCCATGACGTTGTCCGAATTGTGTGTGGTAGGAAAACCGGCCATCCTCGTTCCTTATCCCTATGCGGCCGAAGATCACCAGGTAGTGAATGCTCAGTCGCTGGTAAAAAAAGGTGCAGCAGTTATGGTGAAAGATGCTGAGGTGGAGGCGTGCCTCATGAAAGAAATTATTAAGATTTCTGGCGATGAAGAGAAGCTGAAAGAAATGTCAAATAATATGTCAGCACTTGCCAATTTAAATGCAGACGAAATAATTGCTGCCGAAATTTTAAACAATATTAAACAGTAAAAAAAATTTTAAAATAATTAAAACCTTTCACTTTACAATTAACCGGTTGCATGATTGATTATACTTCCATATCACGTGTTTATTTTCTGGGTATCGGAGGTATAGGCATGAGTGCCCTGGCAAGATACTACCAAAGTAAAAATGCTGTGGTAGGTGGATATGATAAAACATCCACAGCGCTTACGAGGGAGATGGAAGCGGCCGGTATCAACATACATTATGAAGACAGTGTCAATCTCTTGGACAAAGATGCCCAATTGGTTATCTATACTCCGGCTGTTCCAAAAGACAGCCAGGAACTGAATTACTATATCCGGCAGAATTATCAAATGGCGAAAAGAAGTACCGTACTTGGCGCCATCACAAAATCATCTTACAGCATTTGTGTTGCCGGCACACACGGTAAAACCACTATCAGTACCATGATTGCTCATGTGCTGAGAGATAGTAGTTTTGGATGTAATGCGTTTCTCGGTGGTATTTCTGTCAATTACAATTCAAATTTCTGGGACAGTGAGAGCAATGTTTCGGTTTGCGAAGCAGACGAATATGACAGAAGTTTTCTTACCCTTTCACCTGATGTAGCAGTCATCTCGTCTATGGATCCGGATCACCTGGATATTTATGGCACTAAAGAAAACATGGAAAATGCGTTTGCAGATTTTTCATCAAAACTTAAACCAGGGGGCCTGTTAATAACAAAATACGGCATCCCAGTTAACAATATTTCTTCGCCCCTCCATATCCGTTATAGCCTGCAAAATAACAATGCGGATGCTTATGCAACTGATGTTACCATGAAAAATGGCGGATATGTTTTCAACGTAATTGCAAAAAATTACACCCTAAATAATGTGAGGTTAAAGATGGGCGGCATGCACAATGTAGAAAATGCGGTTGCTGCCATCGTCATTGCCAAACATCTTAAAATTGATGATGAAAAGATCAGGAACGCAATGGTTACATTCAAAGGTGTAAAAAGAAGATTCGAATATATTATAGGGCCGCGGGAAACATCTGCGGCAAAAATTCCTGATTATGTTTCAGGAAAACTAGAACCGGGGCAACCTGTCATTTTCATTGACGATTATGCACATCATCCGCAGGAACTGGAAGCTTTGGTCAAAAGTGCTAAAGCCCTTTTCAGCGGGCGCAGGTGTACCCTCATATTTCAGCCCCATCTTTTTTCCAGGACGCGGGACCTGGCAAATGAGTTTGCACAAAGTCTTGATCTTGCTGATGAAATATTGTTGCTGCCAATCTATGCCGCACGGGAAATGCCGATAGAAGGTGTGGACAGCAATATGATAGCAGGATACATGAAAAATAAAAATGTTTATGTGTTGTCCAAAGAAAATGTATTTGGCTTTATAAAAAATGATTTTATGAAGCAAGTGATGGGCAGTGCAAACGGGGAATTACTGATAACAGCAGGAGCGGGCGATATAGATTTAATGGTAAATAAAATAAAAGAAATTATCCAGGCATCTTAATGGCAATTCTAAAGAAATATCATTTTTATCAGATACTGGCGCAGGTCTTTTGGCTGCTAATAGCTACTGGTACGGTGACTTTGCTGGTGGCTGCTATTACTAAAAAGAGAAATGATAAATGCAGCGGCATACATATTCACATCTCCGGTGTAAAGAGCCATTATTTTATTGATCAGGAGGACGTGATCAACTCGTTGCAATCAAAAAATAAAGGCAACATTGAACATTGTGCTCTGCGTGACATTGACCTTGCCGCTATGGAAAAAATTTTACAAAAAAATAAATGGATCCAAAAGGCAGAATTATTTTTTGACAACAATAATATACTGCAGGTAAAAATTGCCGAACGCGAACCGGTAGCCAGAATTTTTACAACCAGCGGCGCGTCATTTTATATTGATTCATCCATACTACGCTTGCCATTAAGTGAGAAATTTTCTCCGAGGCTTCCGGTTTTTACCAGTTTTCCCACTGACGTGAAGGTTCTAACGAGAAAGGATAGTGGATTACTAGAGCAGATAAGGGACATTGGTGAGATAATAAATGGAGATGCATTCTGGATGGCACAAATCGAACAAAATAGATATTACTCCGGAACGGGAATTTGAGATCATCCCAAAGATCGGCCGACAACTGATTCTTTTTGGTGACGGGAGCAGGTATAGAGAGAAGTTTCAGAAACTGCTGGTTTATTATAAACAGGTGGCGCCCAACGTAGGCTGGAATACGTATGCAGCCATTAACCTGAAATATAAAGAACAAGTGGTTGGAGTAAGAAGAGATGCTAAAGAAATTAAAGCAGATTCATTGCGTACAGTACAAATCATGAAGTCCATCATTGCAAATGCGCAGAAGAGCATGAACGATACGACAACCATTCAACTGGTGCAGCCTGCTGAAAGTAGCAATATCATTAACATTCCAAGACATACAGAGGTTATTCCGGAAGAACAATTTGAGAAAAGCATTCCGGAAGAAATAAAATTAGAGAGAGTAGAAGAAACATTGCTGCCACCGGATGAATTTAAAGAAATGGTCACCGATAAAAAATCAGCTCCTAAATCAACAAGCACCACTGTAAAACAAAAAGAGAAAAATGATTCTGCGGCAGGTGGTAAAAAACAACCTCCGAAACCAAGAGCAATAATGCCGGCACAAAATGACAACTAAATAAAAATCAAATACCAGTCTGAACATCCATAAATGATTGCAGGCTTCAAATAAAACAATAACAATTATGAACAGCGAACAACCCATTATCGTAGGCCTTGACATTGGCACCACAAAAATTGCCGCAATAGCAGGCAGGAAAAATGAATACGGCAAACTGGAAATTCTTGGCTTTGGCCGTGCCAATAGTTTTGGTGTGCAGCATGGCATGGTACTGAATATAGATCAGACAATCAAGGCTATTCAGACTGCTCTGGAAAACTGCCATGCAAGTAATCCTAATCTTCCTGTTTCAGAAGTATTTGTAGGTATTGCCGGCCATCATATCAAAAGTTTGCAAACACGTGGAGACATCGTCAGGCAAAACACGGAAGACGAGATAATGCAATCTGAAATTGATCAACTCGTAAATGACCAATACAAAACTTATATCCCTGCTGGTGACCAGATCATAGATGTAATACCGCAGGAATTTACAGTAGATAATTTTCAGAACATCCCTGATCCTATTGGTTATAGCGGTGTAAAAGTTGGCGCCAACTTCCACATCATTACTGGTGATAAAAATGCAATCAGGAATATAAACAGAAGCGTGGAAAAAGCCGGACTAATTACAAAAGACCTGGTATTGCAACCCCTGGCTTCTGCAGCAGCCGTTATGTGTGATCATGACCTGGAAGCCGGTGTGGCCATTGTAGATATCGGCGGCGGAACTACTGACCTTGCGGTATTCTATGAAGGCATTCTGAAACATACCGCAGTTATTCCATTTGGAGGTGAGAATATCACCATTGATATAAAAACTGGTCTTGGGGTCTTAAAAACTCAGGCCGAGCAAATGAAAGTACAATTTGGAAGCGCCTTATCTGATGAAGCAAAAGCCAACGCTTTTATCACAATTCCGGGGCTGCGGGGAATGGCGGCTAAGGAGATCAGTGTAAAAAATCTTGCCGGCATCATACAGGCACGAATGAGCGAGATAATGGATTTCGTTTCCTATCATTTAAAGCAGGTTGGCCTGGATAACCGCATGCTGAATGGTGGTATTATTCTTACCGGCGGCGGTTCGCAATTAAAGCACCTGATTCAGTTGACGGAATATGTTACCGGGCTAAATGCCCGTATTGGCTACCCCAATGAACATCTTGCCGGAGGACACATTGAAGAACTTGCCAAACCCATGTATTCTACCTGTCTTGGCCTCATCCTGAAAGGGTACAATGATTATGAAAATAAGCGCAAGCAGTTTGACCTGAAATATCAGAAGTTGGAAGTGCCTGCCAATCTGCAACACGAAGCAGCAGTAATTGAAGAGGAACCGGTACACAGGAATGTTGTGGTGAAACCCAGAAAAACTTTAAAGAGTTTTATGGACACTTTTAAAAACGGCCTGATAGAAATGTTTAAAGAAGAAGGAGATGCGGAGTTATAATCAGACATTATGATTTTCTGAAATTCGGATACTAAAAAACTAACCCAATTAAATTTTAGATATATGATACATTTTGATTTGCCAAAAGAACAATCATCCATACTGAAAGTGATCGGTATAGGTGGCGGTGGCAGCAATGCCGTCAACTATATGTACAGCCAGCAGATTGATGGCGTTGACTTTATTATCTGCAATACAGATTCCCAGGCCATAGCCACCAGCAAGGTTCCTAACAAAGTACAACTGGGACCTCATCTCACCCAGGGGCTTGGCGCAGGTGCCAATCCTGAGATCGGGCGGGAAGCAACTGAAGAAAGCCTCGATGAAATAAAACGGATATTGGAAGTGAACACCAAGATGGCTTTCATTACTGCGGGTATGGGGGGTGGCACAGGCACCGGCGGTGCACCTATCATAGCTAAAATATGCAAAGATATGGGTGTGCTCACTGTTGGTATCGTCACAACACCTTTCGCCTATGAAGGCAAGAAGCGTATAGCCCAGGCCGAAGAAGGCATTTCTAAATTAAAAGAGCACGTGGATACTTTGCTCGTGATCAGCAATGATAAACTTCGTCACCAGTTCGGTAACCTTACCATGAAGGCTGCTTTCAGCAAAGCAGATAATGTGCTTGCCACCGCTGCAAAATGTATTACGGATGTCATCAACAGCACAGGGCAGATCAATGTTGACTTTGCAGATGTTTGCACCGTGATGCGCAGCGGCGGTGTCGCTATTCTCGGTAGCGCGGAATGTGAAGGAGAAAATAGAGCACAAAAAGCAATTGAAGATGCACTGAACTCTCCTTTGCTGAATGATAATGACATCAGAGGGGCAAAATGGATCTTGATAAATATTAATTCGGCAGAAGGAGATAATGAATTTACCATGGACGAAGTGGAGACCATTCAAAACCACCTGCTAAGCCAGGCCGGTGACGATACTGATGTGATATTGGGTCTGGGATATGATGATGCCCTGGAAAATAAAATCGGAATTACTTTAATAGCTACCGGGTTTGAACATAAAGATCCGTTTGGAAGAACTAAAGCGCCTAAGCCATCCAAAAAGGAAAATGAAAAGATTGTAATGGTATTAAAGGAAGAAGATCAAAAAGCCAAATACGATCCGCCGTTATTTGCTTTTGATGAAAAAGTAGAGGCAGATGGTCATGATGATCCATCGCTGTTGGTAGAAGAGAATGTTACAAACAACCAGGAATCAATTTCAAATGATGAAGATGAAATAAAGCAAGCAATCAGTATGGAGGCCCCTGATCCGCTTGAACCCAAAATCGTAGAATTACCTGAACAATCTATCGTAGAAATACGACAAGTGGATGAGAAAACTACTGTTGAAAACTCTTCTGAAGAGGTTGTTCATTTCACTCTATCTTCGGAATCTGATCCCAAACCCAAAGAGCTTTCAAAAGCTGAAAAGAAGACTACCAGGACTGAAATCCCTGACTATACCTCGTTAGAAACCATTAATAATAAAGAAGCTGGCACCACCCCATCATCAGGTGGGTATCTGGCAAAACCTGCGCAAATTTATGCGGAGGAAATGCCTGAGCAGGAATCCAGGTCCGAAGATGAAGCCAAACCACAAGAGCTTTCGGTGCAGGAAGATGAACCTGTCACAGAAATGCATTTAGTGGTGAAAGATTCCCATGAAGCGACGGAGGAAAGTAAAGAATCGAAAGATCACCAGACAAAGCCCATCATGATGTCTTCTGTTGAGGAGCCGCCGATGGTGGACGAAGCAGAAGAATTAAAGCGCCGGGCAAAGGAACGAATTGCAAAGTTGAGAAACTTATCTTTCAACGTAAATGCTGCGGATCCTAACAATGAGTTTGAGTCGGTTCCCGCTTACCTCCGTCGTAATATGGAGCTGCATAATTCTATCGCAGATGTGGAAAGCTTTTATAGCAATTATACCGTCAAGTCTGACGAATTAAACAAATCCGAAATAAGTACGATCAATACTTTCCTGGATGGGAAAAAACCTGATTAGGTTTCGTGGTGGCTTGTATATGATCCCTGTTGCATTTTTTTCAGCAGGGATTTTTTGTAAAAGACGTTGATATATTCAATTCCTGTAACTATTCAGTCCCGAATTTAGCGATAAGAAATAAAGCTTTCAAAACATTTTGCCCCGATTTAATGGTAGTGTCAATAATGGATCTCAGGATAGCAAAGCCGTTGGCGCCATCATTTGATTTAAA
>MWWA01000131.1_pt1 | contig 23099 bp, 27 predicted proteins | sample 1047341 | NCBI WGS metagenome assembly MWWA01 (sample SAMN06349978, study PRJNA376086) | soil metagenome | isolation source: MS5-1 sample Antarctic (ecotone) soil | place: Antarctica | collected 2015-01-13
CAAAATATCCATACCACGCAAGAAAATGCGTAAGCCATGTAATTAATTTACTGAAATGATCAATATTCAATCTTTCTTTATATCCTTTTGAAATACCATAAAAGAACTGAACAAGCGCTGTTATCAAAATGGAAAAAACTTACCCTGCATATTTTGGTACATACGGACAATTTCACCAGATTCAGGAATATGTTGATAAATTTAAAAACCTTTTTCTCATAGGGAGAAATGGCATGCATAAATACAATAATGCTGATCACTCTATGCTTACTGCCATGACTGCTGTAGATAATATTATTTCTGGAATTGATGATAAAAAAAATATTTGGGATATCAATACAGAACAGGAATACCAGGAATAGTTTGATATACGCAAAAGTGCAGGGGCATAATTATTGGATATTATTTTTAAAGCATAGGCTGCATGAAAGAAAGCAATAAACAAAAAACTTTCGCCCGATATCTTGCCATGTATGGTTGTATTTCTACAGGCATGATATATGGAGCTGTAGGAGTAATAGCTATTCTTTCATTTCTTAAAATTAAAAAGGGAGGTGCGGATGAAGGCAGTTTACTTGTTTACCTGAATGATTACATAATTGGGAAAATATTCATTTGGATAATCCTGGTTGGGATGATCAGTTATATAGCCTGGCGTATGTATGAAACATTCATGGATCCGTACGGCTACGGAACTAAAGCAAAAGGTTTGATCAGGCGTTCAGGTATCGGGTTAAGCAGTATCGCAGATGCATTCATTGCTTATTCAGCCATACAGGCTCTGCTTGGCACTGGTAGTGTTCAGGAAGATGGGCAACCAAAAGCAGAAAGAGAAATTGCAGGTAAACTGTTACAGGAAAGCTGGGGAGATTGGTTAATTATTATTTTAGGTGCTCTCATATTGATAACAGCGCTTGTTCAGTTCTTTTATGGTATTTCAAAAGGATATAAAGAAAGATTGAATATTGATCATTTCAGTAAATTAATTACATGGCTTACGCATTTTCTTGCGTGGTATGGATATTTTGCCAGAGGGTTAATACTGGGTATCATTGGTTTCTTTTTTATTAAAGCAGGTATTTCAAAAGGTGCGCAATTTGTTGTAAATACAGATAAGGCCTTCGATTTTATTGGTGATCACGTTGGTCATTTATATTTTATTTTGGTTGCAGCAGGAACTGTTTGCTATGGATTATTTATGTTTCTTTTAGGCATTTACTTTGATCCCGACAAAGATTGAAAATCAAACCGTATATTTCTCAATCAACCGTTCACAAAACTCTTCTATCTTATTAAGCTGACCTTCCCGTGCATCATGATAATTGAGTATTTGCAAAGGAAAAGGCAATTCGGCAGAGTATAAATAAACTGGTAACACATAATCATCTCCTTTATTAATAAGGACCAGGTTACAATAAGTAAATTCATATTTGCAGGGTTTCGATGCCAGGTAATCTACAGATACACAAACAATAAAACGCTCCGATTTCTCAAGTGATGTGTTCAATTTGTTAACCCAGTTAGTGCCAATATCAATATCCTGGGTATCCAGGAAAACACGAAAATTAGGTTGCAGTTTTTCCCGGATCAATTGAGCAAAGTTTTGATTTTTACGACTGTAGCTAATAAAAAAATCATATTTCGTTGGTACACTCTTGGCGAGGTATTTATTTTCGTGAGCTACAAATAATGGATGGAGCTGCTCAATTTTTGAAATATCTTTTATTACAATCTTAATTGTTTTAACAGGAAAATCCTTATCCAGCCAAAATAAACTGGTTTTAATCAGTTCTTTTAATACCATTTGGTCAGATGCACCCCGGCAACCAGTCAGGATTAAGGGCATCGCCACAGATTCTATTGAATATTGAGTTGCAAAAGGCATAATGCTTTGAAAAATACCGGCAATCATGGAGTATGGATTCTTCTCTTCTTCTGGTTCAAAACACAGTATCCTTTTAATATTCTTAAAATTAATTTCCTTCGAAATCCATGAATCAAACTGGTCCCTGAAGTCTGATTCTTTTTCACTGGCTAATCTTTCAACTGAAAGTCCTGCAGAAAATAAAGAGCCGATTAAAGAAGTGCTTGTTGGCGTGTAATTACCAGGGAATGCAGAAACAACCAAAACATCTACTTTATGTTCAGGAGAAATATCGGTTAAATCGCCTAGAATCAATTGCAATTTTCCTTTCTTCTCGGTTATAATTTCATCTACGATCTGCATGGTGTGTTGCTAAATGAAGCAGGTTGGTATTTCGATATTCTTTCACTGAAGTTACCAATAAATATGAAAAACTTATAGCAGCAAAGTGCGAAATTGTATCAGCATATATAAATTCAGGTATGATTTTTTGGGAAATATAAAATGAAAATGATTAAAAACCAATATAAAACAATATGGACAATCGGGCATTCTACCCGAGGCCTTGAAACGTTTATTTTATTATTACAATCCTTCAATATTAAATGTGTTGTGGATATTCGTCACTACCCAGGATCGCGGCGTTATCCTCACTTCAATAAAATTGAATTAAGTGAATCGTTATTGAAAATAAACATACATTATATGCATCTCGAGCAACTTGGGGGGCGGCGAAAAGCTAATCCTGGTTCTCAAAATATGGCATGGCGTAATGCTGCATTCAGAGGGTATGCAGATTATATGGAATCAATTGATTTTGAAAAAGGAATAAAATTATTGGAAGAGATGGGCCTGAAAGAATCTACTGCCTTTATGTGTTCTGAAGCTGTTTGGTGGCGATGTCACCGTTCCATGGTTGCCGACTATTTGAAAGCAAAAGGATGGAACGTAATTCACATAATGGGTTTGAACAACTCAATAGTACATCCATACACTTCGGCCGCAAAACTCATTGATGGAAAATTAAATTATCTATCAGGTTAACTCCGAAAATTAAAATATTGATCACCAGGCATTCTTTTGTGCTTCATTTGTCCTCTCGGGTTGTACAGGTTCAAGTTCCCGCCAATTTTTATTATAACTAACAAAAAAAGATAACCACAAAGCCCTGGCAAATCGCATGAGGTAAGGCTGAATTAGAATAAGAATTACAGCATTTGTTATAAGCCAGTAAAATACCCTGTTATCATCGAGAGAAAATCCAATGATCAACCACCACAACACAAAAGTAAATGCACTTAAAGCTACTGTTAAAGCATAACTCACATAGGCTGAACCATAGTAAAACCCCACTTCCAGTTCCAAAGGTTGTTTGCAAACCTGGCATTTTTCAGGCATTTTCATAAACGACTTTAAGTTGTATGGGTTCTTCTCCAGGAACATATCACCTTCCCTGCAACGGGGGCATTTACATTTAAATAAGGAAATAATTCCCGGATTTGAAGTTCTGGTTATTTCAGCCAAGGAATCTATGGCTGGCTCATTTTCTATCTTCTTTGATTTTTGCACCAGTATAATTTATTTTTTGAAGCGCCTTAAACGCTAACCATTAACAATAGAAATGATGTAAAATGTTGCACAAAGGTACTAATGACCAGCTGGTATATTTAAATATCAATGACCACTATGAAAAACTATTGTGCAGAATAAAATCTAAACTTTATATTAGTGTAAAATAATTCAATGAAACACTATTTAATTATAATCATTACCGCAACATTATTTGCATGCAATAATGATCAGCAAACCACAGCTGAAAATGATGATGAAGCTGCCGTTAACAATCAACCCCCTCCTGAAAAACCAGCTGAAGAAACCACCGTAAATTTATCAGGTAATACCCTGGCCACATTGGATATGAGTTATACCTTCAGACTGCATGAATTGGTTCGTTACCAACCGGGCGAGCAAATGACAAAAATGTTTAAACTGGATGATGCAAAAAATGATTATTACATCCTTGACGCCAGTGTTGAAAATACAACCGGTGAAGTTTTTGATACCGGCAGGGATATGCTTTCCGTATATTTTAAATTAAGTAATGGGAACACTACCAAAAGTTCGCTTAAAGGTGCCAGTTTATTGGCTGCTTACAATACTGAGAACAGACCAAAATATCCGCAAAAGCAATATGACCAACTTTGGAGTTCTAAATTTCCCGCTAACAGCAGCGCCCGCAGTCATTTATTCGCCGCTGAAGTTCCGGAGGGCGTTACAATATCAGGTATAGGTTTTTATGAAAAAAATGCGGCAAAAAATAAATATACAGACCTGTAATAATTATTCAAAAATTGCTGATTTGATTTCAACATTTTGCAGATCATTCAATTTATAAAGAACTTCGGTTTCCCTGTTTTTGGGTATACCTATTTCCATCATAGAAAATAACTGGGTTTCCTGTTTAATGATTCTGCAATTATACTGCCTGAGGATCATCATCACATCGTTCATACGGGTATAATCAAATTGCAAATTGAAAAATTTTTCAACCGGCATTTGAACAATGGAAGTAAGTTGCAATGCAAGAGAAGCAGTCATTTTATAAGCATTGATCAGGCCTGGAACACCCAGCATGGTTCCGCCAAAATAACGCACCACAATGATCAATGTGTTGGTCAATTGTTTACTGTCAATTTGACCCAGTATGGGTTTACCCGCTGTACCTGAGGGTTCGCCAGCATCGCTTACCCGAAAAATATTTTTACCCAACCCTACCCGATAAGCGAAACAATGGTGACTTGCTTTCGGATGCTCTTTTTTTATTTCATTCAGCCTTTCTTTAAATGTTTCAACATTCTCAACCGGGAATGCATAACCGATAAACTTGCTACCCCTGTCTTTATACTCCGCTACCGCAGGTTGTACGATAGTATTATAAAAATCTGCTTCACTCATTTTTTATATTAATTATAATGATCCGCCAATACCCACTTAACCATTCAACTTATCAACAACTCAACTAATATTAACCATAGGCAATTAAAGAAATGGCCGCCAGGCTTAATAAAATTCCAATCCAGTTTTTTACTGAAAGAAATTCCTTAAAGATCAACCAGGCCATTACCGAACTAAACAGAACAATACCCATGTTCACAATAGGGATAATGGCCGAACTGTTACCAGGATATTGCTTCAACACCTCCAATAAAAACCAGATAGAAAAATAATTAGGAATGCCAATTAAGATACCAGCCAATACACTTCGCTTATCAAATATTTCTTTCCCCTTTATTAACAGAATGACCAGGATAATAAATCCGGATATAAATGCAATCGCAAAGGATGTTATCAGGTAAGCGTTATTGTTATGCTCATTTATAAAACTTTGTTCCACGTACTTGATCATAGTGTCCAAAAATCCACTTCCCAGGAATAATATAGCGGGGAGTAGTATCCATATCAAAGGACTTATTAATTGAGGTGATCCCTTAACTGTATTTTGTTTAGGCCAGCAGGTTAATACAACCGCAGTAAGTGCCATAATAATTCCCACGATTTTTATCCAGCTTGAAGTTTCATTATATAGATACAGGGAAAAAGAAAACGGAATTACTAAGGAAAGCTTATTGGCGACTGAAGCAACGGCAACCCCCATTTTTTGTGCTGTATAAGCAATCAGGTTAAATAATAAAACAAAAGTGATTCCCATGATACATGCCCAGGGGAACCATCCTTCGAAAACCATTTGGCTATTAAACGGAACAGACCCATTTACAATGACTCCGACAATAACACAGGTAAAATAATTAAAAACAATGGCCTGCAGGTTTGAAATATTAAACCGCTGCAGCATCTTAAAAGAAAGTGTCAGGTAAGATGTAAGTATGATTGTAGCTGCCAGGAACAACATTATTAATCCGGTTGTATTTGAGGGTAAAAATAACTGATGCTGTCACCTGCGGATTCTTGTTGGAAATGAGGCCGTGCATCTTTTAATACCGGCGCTAAAATACCGTCTTTAATAAAAAGAGTTGGATTAGTTATTATCCTTGCTTCGTTCCAATAATTTTCATCGATAAATGATTGTTGCAAACGGGCCCCACCCTCCACTATGATACTTTGAATTCCCATTTGATAACAAGCTTCCATTATTTCGGTTATGGATGAAGGTTGTCCAGCCAACTTGAACCAATATGTTTTATTTTCAAAACCGGGAGATTTTATTCCTTCAGTTATTGTGTGGCGATCATAATTAAAAACAATGGTTGGCGCCTCACCAGAAAAAATGTGATGTGTTCCAGGTAAAACATTATTAAAATCAGTTACCAATCGTATGGGATGAGAACCTGACCAAAGGCGATTGGTAAGTTTCGGATCATCTTTTAATGCTGTATTAGTACCGACAAGTATGGCAGACTCCTGGCTTCGCCATTTATGCACCAGCCTGTTGGTGATCTCATTGCTGATCATCAGCCTTTCATTACCAACATTTCCAATAAAGCCATCAGCAGTTTGCGCCCATTTTAATATCACAAATGGTTTATGATATTCATGAAAAAAGAAAAACCGCTCATTCAAATCTTTAGATTCCTGTTCTAAAATTTCTTCAATAACCTGTATCCCTGCCTGATTTAATTTTTCTATTCCACGACCATCCACTTCCTTAAAAGAATCCCGGCAACCAATTACCACGTTTGGTATTTTATGTTTGATGATAAGTTCCGCACATGGAGGCGTTTTGCCAAAATGCGCACAGGGTTCTAAAGAAACATAGATCGTTGATTTATCGAGCAGGTATTCAAAACCATTGGCAATTGCATGTTGGATGCAATTTACTTCTGCATGCGGGCCACCATATTTTTTATGATAACCTTCCCCGATAATTTGTTTATCATGCACCAGGACTGCCCCCACCATGGGGTTTGGAGCTACAAAACCCTGTCCCAGTTTTGCCAAATGAAGGCAACGTTGCATATAAATATCATGATTTACTTTGTGGCTGGAAGGCATAAGGCAGCAAAAGTAAAATAATTAAGTTTGCAGAACACCGATTGTACATCCGTATTAATCCAATTAAAATTGGATTAACTATTGTAACATCGGCATTATGCCAGAAAACTTGGACTAATTTATAATTCTAATTGGTATAACATGAAAGGAAGCGAAATCAGGAAAACACTTAACAGGGAGTTACGAACAATTTATAGTGAATGTGAAGCTGGTAATATTGCTGAAATGGTTATGGAAAAGATCACTGGTCAAAAAAGAGTGGACAGATTAATAAATGATCCGGAGATAAGCGAAGAATTGGTAGATAAGTTTCACCAGGCAAAACAAAGATTACTGAATCACGAACCCATTCAATACGTATTAGGCGAAGCATGGTTTTGTGGCATGCAATTATCCGTGGACAAACAAGTTTTGATTCCAAGACCTGAAACGGAAGAATTGGTTGAATGGGTGATTGAAACTGTTCAGGACTGGCCTGAACCCGACCATCGTAATTATAAAATTTTAGATGTAGGAACGGGAAGTGGATGTATTGCCATTGCATTACAAAAAAAATTGCTTGCTTATTTTGAAATTTGGGCCTGCGATAAAAGTGACAGGGCCCTTACTATTGCAAGAAAAAATGCTGATGATCAAGACGCTTTGGTTGATTTTATTCCCATGGATTTTTTGGATGAAGATCAACAAAAACAATTACCGCATGTTGACATAGTAGTAAGCAATCCTCCATATATTCCTGATTCCGGAAAAAATTTAATGGCAGATAATGTGGTGAAATATGAGCCTTACATGGCATTATTTGTTCCTGATGATGATCCTCTTCAATTTTATAAAGCGCTGGCTTCTTTCGGAAAATTCAAATTGCAGGAAAATGGCTGGCTGCTGGCTGAAATACATGAAGACCTTGGCAAAGAAGTAATAGATCTTTGGTTAGGCTATAATTATAAACAAGTTGAAATAAAAAAAGATTTACAGGGAAAAGACAGGTTTGTAAGGGCTCAATATGTTCCTTAAAAAAATCTATTGAGCATTTCTGTCAACGGCTAAAACTGTTTTAGCACCAAGTTCACGGGCTATACGCATTACAGCAACAACATATTCTAAGGGAACTGATTTATCTGCATTGATAACAACAGTAGCGTCTTCACCATCTTTTTCAACAAAAGGCATGAGCGCCTGTCGCATGGCAGAATCTGTTTCAACACGGTTAGTACCTACATAATAAATTTTATTGGCATCAACAGATACAACGACTGATTGTTTAGCCTTTGTATCACTCTTTGCCTGTGGTTGCGATAGTTTAATAACATTAGGATTTGCCAGCGTAGCTGCAATCAGGAAGAATAATAAAAGTATAAACAGGATATCGTTCAGAGGTCCTGTATGTACTTCAGCATGTGCTCTTAATTTTCTGCGAATATTCATAGAACCACGATTGCGGGTTTTAAAAAAATGATGTTGAATAACGTTTCAACAGTACAAGAGTGCCCCGGTATTCCCTCTCACAAAATCCATCCCGGGATCTTCGACAAAGCAAGCGGTGCCGATAGATGATCCTGGCGCCGGGAGCATAAAACTACACTTCTGAAATTTAATGTGTTGGCTCCTGTAACACATCTACGAATTCTGCACTCGACGCTTCCATTTTATTAGCCGTTTTATCAACCTGCGCTACCAGGTAACTGTGCATGATATAAGCCATCAAACCGATGATCAAACCCACTGCCGATGAAATTACCTTGGTATAAATACCATTAGCCATGGATTGAATAGTAAATTCGCCTGTGCTTGCCAGTGAGTAAAACAACTGAAACATACCAACGATAGTACCCAGGAATCCAAACATGGGTGCGATACCTGCGATAAGAGCCAGTATGCTCAGGTTTTTTTCCATATTGTATAATTCCAGCTTGCCTACATTCTCCATACTTTTTTCAATGCTGTCAATTGGTTTACCAATACGCTGAATGCCTTTATCGATGATGCGTGCTACGGGGTTGTTGGTATTTTTAGTAAAACTGCGTGCAGCGACTACATTACCGCTCATGATATGATCCCGGACAATGTTCATGAAATTCTGGTCGATTCGACTGGCCCTGCGGATAGTGATCAGTCTTTCAGTAAATACAAAAATGGCAATGAAGAATAATACTACCAGGGGTATCATTAAAACCCCTCCCAATTGTAATACATCAAAAAGATTCAGGCTTTCTTCGGGATTTGTGTTTTGCGTGGCGGCGTTTACGGCGGTCTGAACGGTATCAACAATCTGCAAAAGGTTAATCATATTTACATTGTCTTTAAGATCGTAAAAGTAGTTATATCAGGGGCAATTGCGCCTGGTGGGGAAACAATAGTTTTCAACAGGTGTGAATGAACGACAAAAATGCTTGATGGTATATCGTGAAAGAAAAATTTTGGAGATTATTAACAACATACCCGGATCAACCTTTTTTGAGTATGGGTTCATTCATTTTTATAAATAATAATTTCGACCCGGCGGTTACTGCTTCTGCCTTCGTTGGTTTGATTATCCGCAACGGGCCTATGGGAACCAAAACCCCTGGTAATTATCTTTTGGTTATTTAAACCTGTTTTTAATAAAATATAATTTTTTACGGAAACGGCTCGTTCCACTGACAGTTGTTGGTTAAAGGCCGGATCACCTACAGCATCCGTATGCCCTTCTATAACAATAGAATCAATCATTGATAAATCATTAAAATTGCAAATGCTATCCAGGAAATAATTACCAGCAGGAGAAAGATTGGATACGCCTGTGGCGAAAAGCATATCCGGAATTACAATTGTTTCCATAACGGGCAAAAGAGTGGAGGTCAATTGCGGAGGAGGAGTGTTAGGATCGTGTTGCTTTATTTTTCGTCGCAGGTAGTGATGTCTTTCGTTTATATCATATATTTCTTTTTTTATTTGCTCCCAATCATTGCATTTTTTTTCATTAATGTTCTTTGGTATCAGGCTTATTTTATCGATCAGAATATAAAAATTATTTTCCCGGTCAATTCCTGTTGATCCTGTAATATTTCTGCGGCTAAAATTTCCCAGGGTAATAAAAGCTTCGGTTCCATTTGCTACAAAATTAAAACGAAGTTGCTGCCAGCCGGTATCTGATTGGCTTAAATCCATTTCATTATCCGCCGCATAAATATTTGGCGCAATTTTATTTAAAGGTGGTGGATGATAAAGAAAATCCATTGAAGTGAAATAGATGCCAAAGCTATCGAGGATGGAATGCCGGGATTTTATGAATAAATCTATTTGGTATTCATTTCCTTTTCTCAACCTGCAAAGAAGTTGACTGCGAATATATGTTCTGTCGAACAATTTATTTGTATGGCCGGCTTTTATAGCCATGCAATGTTCACCATCGAATGCCAATGCAGGATTTTTGAGGTAATTACTGAAACCGTCTGAAGTGCTGATCCATCCTTCCGGTGCGCAATCCACCCTGTATTCAGTACAAATATTTTCTTCTTCAAACGAACCATTTACCAGTAGATGCTGACAAAAAGAAACCGCGGCGATAAATTGCAGAAAAACCAGGGAAATATATTTCATAAATAAAGTTCCGCGAGTTTAATACCAATTAATTTAACTGTTCTCTTCCCAAATCTGGGCAATATAAACCATTGTTTCAACGGCCTTATTCATATCCTGCACACTGATAAATTCATGTTTGGAATGAATAGCCTGTTCACCGGCGAATAAATTAGCCGTTGGTAAGCCCATAAATGAAAGTCGGCTTCCATCAGTGCCACCGCGAATGGATTCAATTTTTAAATTTAATCCGGCGCGGCTTATGGCTTGTTTGGCATAGTCAACAACCTGCGGATGCTGATCCAATATTTCTTTCATATTCCGGTATTGCTCCTTCACAATAAAATCATAACGGGCACGGGGATAACGTTCCATTACATCATCAATCCAGCCTTTTAAAAAGTTGGCTTTGTCGCTTAAGCCCGGTGTGGTAAAATCACGTATAATAAATTCGATGAGGCATTTTTCGGCATTGCCATCTATTCTAACCGGGTGAATGAATCCTTCTTTTCCTTCGGTAGTTTCGGGAGAGAGATTGTCTTTGGGAAGGTCATGTAAAATTTCTCCTGCAACTTTCAATGCATTCACCATTTTGTCTTTGGCATAACCAGGATGAGAAATTACGCCACGCACGATCACTGTGACACCATCGGCGCTGAAAGTTTCATCTTCCAGGGAGCCGGCGTCACCGCCATCGAGCGTGTATGCAAATGAAGCCCCTAATTTTTGAAGATCCACGTTTTCCGTACCACGCCCCACTTCTTCATCGGGTGTAAATAAAATTTTTATTTCGCCATGATCTACATCGGGATTGGTCATCAAATAATTTGCCATGTCCATGATCTCCGCCACGCCTGCTTTATCATCGGAACCTAAAAGCGTTTTACCACTGGCAGTAATAATATCATGGCCTATACAATTTTTTAAATAAGGATATTCATCCGCTTTGATGACCTGTTCATTATCATCTGGCAACACCATCTCACCGCCCTGAAAATCTTTGTGCAGAATGGGTTTTACGTTGGTGCCACTACAATCAGGTGCTGTATCCATATGTGCACAGAAGCAAATAACCGGCACTCTTTTGATAACGTTTGATGGGATGGTGGCATATACATAACCCCATTTATCCATGTGCGCTTCTTTAATGCCCATGTCCAGAAGTTCCTGGACCAGTAACCGGCCAAGATCTTTTTGTTTTTCAGTGGAAGGAAAACTTTCAGACTGCGGATCACTTTGTGTGTCGATCTGAACATAGCGCATAAACCGTTCCGCAGCAGTAAATAAATATCTTTTAAACATAACCGATTTAATATTTGAGATTGCCGAATATACAACTAATGATATTTTGTGTCAGATAAAACTCATACCCTTCAATGAAAAATGAAACAAATAAAAAATGGTGCAAACAAATTAAGCTTACACCATTTTTAAAATTAATTGTATGATTAATTATCAGGGAGTGATGATCAATGGTTTTGAACCCACAATCTCCACTAATTCTAAATCAAATGTCAGCTCTTCACCAGCTAATGGATGATTGGCATCAAGTACCACGCTGGTTTCTTTCACTTCTTTTATGATAACCCTGAAATTCTGGCCAGATCCATCACTCATGGTCAACGGCATACCAACTTCAGCAACCATATCATCCGGAAAACGATCTTTTGGATAATCTATGATCATTTCTTCATTTTTAGGACCATAAGCTTCATCGACCGGAATATTTACGGTTTTCTTATCACCCACATTCATTCCCATAACACCTTTATCAAACCCGGGAATAACCGTACCACTTCCCACTTCAAATTCAAGCGGTTCACGGTTTTCAGAAGAATCAAATGTTTCTCCATTTATTAAACGTCCATGGTAATGAATTTTTACTGTATCACCTTGTTTTACTTGTTGCATGTATTATTATTTTAAAGTTCAGGCAACGTTTCTAAAGCATTAATGTGCCATTTTATAAGAAACGAAAAAAATAAGACGGGCAAGGTAGCCAGAAATGACGAAAAAAAGGGTGAAAAAACAGGTAAATATTCTGATATAAAATAAATATTGATATTGAACCATTGGTGAATTATTTTCGTCAACAAATGAAACAAAACCGATATGAAAATATTTTTTTCTTTATTCTTTATTGCTGCATCATTCCTAGGTTGTTATGGCCAACCTGCAAAAACGGTTGTGAATAATAATTCAAAAATTTTGGCGGGAGCTGAACGAACAGAAACTTACCTGCCATTACTGAAAAATAAAAAAGTCGGACTGTTTGCCAATCAAACATCCACTGTAGGCAATACGCATCTGGTGGATACTTTGCAAAAGCTGGGTGTAAATGTAACGGTCATTTTTGGACCGGAGCATGGATTCAGAGGTACTGCTGATGCAGGTGAGAAAATTGGAAATTATATAGATGAAAAAACCAAGATCCCTGTTGTTTCATTATATGGAAGCAAACGCAGGCCATCGGAAGAAGATTTAAAAAATGTTGATGTGTTGGTATTTGATATCCAGGATGTGGGTGTTCGATTCTATACATATATTTCTTCTATGGAAGAATTTATGGAAGCTGCATTTGAACATAACAAACCTTTACTCATTCTTGATCGACCGAACCCGAATGGTCATTATGTTGACGGACCCGTATTGGATAAAAAATATCAGAGTTTTGTTGGCCGCCAAGAAGTTCCGATTGTTTATGGAATGACGATGGGCGAATACGCAATGATGATTGCCGGTGAAAAAAGGCTTTCAGACGCTGCGAATAAAAAATACAGTTATTATCAGACCACAGAAAAAACAGTTGATACCCCATTTCATTTTATGGTGATCAAAAATGGCAACTACGATCACAAAAGCATGTATGAGTTGCCGGTTCGCCCTTCTCCCAACCTGCCGAATATTCAATCGATATATTTATATTCTTCCGCTTGTTTTTTTGAAGGCACGGTTTTGAGTGAAGGCCGTGGAACGGATAAACCTTTCATGGTTTTCGGGCATCCTTCCCTTCCCAAAAACCTGTATTCATTTACACCTAACCCTAACGAAGGTGCGAAATCTTCAAAATTGTATGGTCAAAAATGTTATGGTTGGGACCTGAGTGGCACGCCCGAAGAAGTTTTGGCCAAAGTGGATAACAGGATTCAGCTAAAGTGGCTATTAGAAGCCTACCGGCTTTTTCCTGATAAAGAGAAATTTTTTATGCTGCCAAAATCAGGAAATATGGAGCAGTCTTTCTTTAATAAGCTGGCAGGCAACAACGAACTCTGGAAACAAATAAAAGCTGGTAAATCAGAAGATGAAATCCGTGCCAGTTGGCAACCAGGTCTGGATGCTTTCAAAGTGATTCGTAAAAAATACCTGCTGTATCCTGATTTCGAATAAGCAAAAGCGTTAGCATTTTTTTACCTGGCATTCTATTTCCAAATGAATTACACAGATATAAGGATTGTTTTTATGGGCACGCCGGAATTTGCCGTTGCATCTCTTTCAGCATTGTATGATTCGGGGTGTAATATCGTTGGCGTGATCACTGCGCCTGATAAACCAGCAGGCAGGGGAATGAAACTACATGAAAGTGCCGTAAAAAAATACTCTTTGGAAAAGGGGTTAAATATTCTTCAACCCGAAAAATTGAAGAACCCGGATTTTTTAAATGAATTAAAAAAATTAAAAGCTGATCTGCAAATTGTTGTTGCATTTAGAATGTTACCCGAAGTAGTTTGGAATATGCCACCAATGGGAACATTAAATCTTCATGGATCATTATTACCACAATATCGAGGTGCCGCACCCATAAACTGGGTTTTAATCAATGGTGAAAAGGAAACAGGTGTCACTACTTTTAAATTGCAGCATGAAATTGATACAGGCCCTATTTTATTGCAGGAAAAAATGACCATTAGCGAAAATGAAACAGCAGGCGATTTACACGATCGCATGAAAGATGTAGGCGCAAGGGTTTTAATTGAAACAGTCAAAGGATTAACTAATGGAATATTAAAAGAAACACTGCAGGAACAAATTGGATTAAATACATCCGGAGAACCAGTTGAATTTAAGCATGCACCAAAAATATTTACAGATACCTGTCGAATTGATTGGAATTATCCGGTGGAAGAAATTTTCAACCTGGTAAGAGGTCTTGCTCCTTTTCCTGCAGCCTTTACGGAACTCCAAAATAAAAAATTAAAGATCTACTCATCTGTCAAAGAATTTTCCAAACCTTCCATTTCTCCCGGAGAGTTTGAAACGGACCATCGTTCTTTTTTAAAATTTGCATGCACAGATGGATATCTTCACCTCCAGGATATTCAACTGGAAGGAAAGAAGAGAATGATGATCGCAGATTTCTTAAGAGGCTTTCGATTTAATAATTAACGGTTACATTAAATTTTTCATCCTCGATTCCTAAAACGGAGGCAGCTGCATTACTCATGCGGATACCATATCCCTGGTTTTGACGAATGCCACTCATAGCACCTAAAACTTTCGCATATACAAACCGGGAGTTGGTTGGATTGGTGATCTTCACAATCATACCGGGTTCTACATCATCGATCAACAAATAATATTTCCCATCCTGCCACCCACTGGCTGTTTTAAAAATTCCAGATATAAGATTCAATTGTTTTTTGGGGGTTATTTTTTTTGCCTGAAGCTGATATGCATCGGAAAAATAACCAGTGGCTGCAACCGTGCTCGTATTTACAGGCAATGTTTCAGAACGTTCAGGTTTGATTTCTTTCACTGGTTCAGTAACTTTCGTCGTTTCCTGTTTAATCGGTTCGGTTTCTTTCTTAGCCTCTTTTACTGGTTCATTTTTTGCTATCTCCGGTTTGGGAGGTGCCGGAGGTTCTTCTTTTTTCATTTCATTACTTTCAGATGCCGATGTCAACATTTCTCCTGCCGCTAAATACCCAACCACAAGATTTGAACCTACGTGAATGTTATCATTTGCTAAATTATTCCAGAGCCGTAGATTATCGAGCGGAACATTATTGTTATTTACACTTACCCGGTAAAGTCCTTCACTTTCTGAGACCTGGTAATAAACAGGAGTACCTGTTACATTTTTTTGAGAAAAATTATAAGCGGCAAGCGGCACCTGAATTAGTTGACCTAACTGCAAACCATTATTCATATCCAGTTTATTAAAAGCCGCAAGGTCCTTTGGCGGCACATTGTATAACCGACCTATAGAATAAAAACTTTGTTTAGCTTCAACGGTATGTTGCAGGTAAAGTCCTTTATCGCCTTTGTGCACCATAAGCCTGTTTTGGGCATTTATTGCCAGGCAACTCATGTAAGCAAACAATAATAAAATGATTTGTTTTTTCATCTGTTTATTTTAATTGTTTTTTAGCCAGATGCCTGCCAGTCGGCAGACAGGGAATTCGCCAAATAATCATCACAGTTGGTGATAAGCATTATCATGGCTCATTTCTTCCATACTCATTTTAAATATTAGAACGGATGCTAAATGTACAGTTTCTTCAGCAACCGGGATTGAACACAAAGATGACAAATTTTAAAAAAATCAGATAATTATTCAAATTCCTTTAAGATTCTTAACTCTTTAGGATAATAATTATTTATCCTATTGGGTAGTACATTTACCCATCCTATATTATGATCATTGTAAGAAGCCAGTTGCCAGCCTTTATATTCCAAATCTATTTTTAAATTTTTACGTTGAAGGTATCTGATTGCATCTTCACGATCCAGGTGTATTCGATTTATATTATCAGCAACTATGAGGCTTAATGCCAATGAATGATGCGGAACCAGTTTTCCCCTGATCAGTTCACCCATTAAAACACCGGCATATCTTATATTCATAATAGATGAAATCATAGCATAATCATTTACAAGATTTCCAGGGATGGCAGTCACTTTATCAAAGAAAGGTAAAAAGACCATGTCCTTTTCCGTTATCCATGACTGTAAAACTTCCTGGTCATCCTGCCTGGCCATTTCTAATTTCCTGGGCTTTTTTGATTGATGATATCCATTTCCTTCCAGTTTTTGAAAACAGGAAATAAAAAAACCTTCACCTTGTATTTTATCCGGGTAAAACCGATAGCCAGCAGCATTATTAATGCTGGAAAAAGTTTGTATAATATCAACACCTGCAGGAATTTGTATGATCATGTTTTCAACTGGGAATGAGTCCATCAACCAATCCATGATCTCTTCATTTTCCTCTTTACTGTAAGAGCAAGTTGAATAGATCAATACACCACCTTCTTTCAATGCAGGCCATACATCTTTCAAAATTTTTTGTTGACGCTGGCAACATAATTCCACATTAGATAAGCTCCATTCATTCATAGCATCATTATCACGCCTGAATAATCCGCTTCCACTGCAAGGTGCATCCACTACAATGACATCAAAGAAACCATTCAACCGGGAAAAATGTGATGGATCATTCCTTGTTACAATAGTATTAGACGCTCCCCATCGCATAATGTTGTCCGTTAGTATGTTTACACGTGTTTGAATGATCTCGTTACTGACCAACAAACTATCCGCAGTAACCATCGATTGTAAATGCGTTGATTTTCCCCCGGGTGCCGCACACAGATCAAGAACTTTAATGGGTTGGTTTAAATTTACCGTTTGTTTCAAGGCCTGCTCCAGGAACATACTGCTTGCTTCCTGCACGTAATAACAACCCGAATGGAAGAGCGGATCAAAAGTAAATGAGGGTCGATTATTTAAGTAATATCCCTGTTCGCACCACGGTATGGATCCATTAATATCATGGTAAAATTGTAAGGCAGAAGGGCCATTTAGTTTCGCTGGATTTAAACGTATAGAGGTAACCTGCTCACCTGATTGATGTATTTCTTCAAAGGAAGGTAGATGAAAACCTTCTATACCTTTTAATGATGATAAAAATGCGGGAGGAAAATGCACAGTATAAAGCTAAAGAACTAAGACTTTAAATAAATTAACCGGAGCAAATAATTTATAAGTTTTTGATTTCAATTATCAGGTCCTGCAGTACTTTTTTTGCATCTCCAAAAAGCATGGATGTTTTAGGTTGAAAGAAAAGGTCATTTTCAATACCGGCATATCCAGGTTTCATGCTTCTTTTATTTACGATACAATTTTTTGCCAAATCAACATCAAGTATCGGCATGCCATATATTGGAGAATCCGCATCCTTTTTTGCAGCAGGATTCACTACATCATTTGCCCCTAATACTAAAACAACATCGGTAGTTGAGAACTCTTCATTAGCTGTTTCCATTTCCTTCAGCTTTTCATAAGGAACATCAGCCTCTGCCAATAATACATTCATATGACCCGGCATGCGACCTGCTACCGGATGAATAGCATACATAACATCCACGCCCTTTTCCTCCAACAGTTTTTCAAGTTCATGACAGGCATGCTGAGCCTGGGCTACTGCCAAACCATAGCCAGGAACAATAATTACTTTATTTGCGTAACTCATAATAACCGCAGCATCTGTTAAACTAATCTCCCTGAAAAGACCCTGATCTTTTGCCGGGCCTGTACCCGATTTTGCAGAAGTACCACCAAATGATCCAATTAACACATTTGTCAATGAACGATTCATTGCACGACACATAAGAATGGTCAATAAAGTTCCGGCCGCACCCACTAAAATGCCACCCGTAAGCATAACCGGATTATTATAAAGAAATCCTCCGCAAGCAGCAGCCACACCTGTAAAAGAATTTAATAAAGAGATTACAACCGGCATATCCGCTCCACCAATGGGGAACACGAAAAACAAACCATATGACAATGAGAGGATAAAAATAATATAGAAAATAATTGAATTATCCGTACCGGCATTTATGACCATATAAACAGCAAGTACCAGCATAGTAATTAATAACGCCATGTTGAAAATATGCTGGCCCTTAAATGAAAAATCTTTTACAGAGCCATTTAATTTTCCCCAGGCAATCATACTACCGGCAAAAGAAACAGAGCCAATAATCAACCCTAATAAAATGATCAGTAAAAAACCACCTGAAATTTCACCACCGATACCCCCTTCATGCAATTTCATTAAATGATTGAATTCAACGATGGAGATTAATGCAGCACATGCACCCCCCATTCCGTTGAACATACTGACCATTTCAGGCATTGCAGTCATCTTCACTTTACGGGCCGCCATTGTTCCAACTATGCCACCAATGATTAACCCACCAAAGATCCAGGCATAATTTTGCAGGGGACCTTCATCATCACTGTAAAGAAATATAGTTCCGAAAATGGCAATAGTCATACCTGCAGCAGCAATCAGATTTCCTTTACGTGCTGTAACTGGATTTGATAACATTTTTAAACCCAGAATAAATGTTATTGAACCTACCAGGTAACAAAGCGTGAGTATATTTAATTCCATATGTAATTAGTTCTGATACTACTGTGATTTTTGTTTCCCTTTTTTTGATTTGAACATTTCCAGCATCCGGTCAGTTACAACAAACCCACCTACAACATTCAGGGTTCCTAATATCACAGCCAGAAAACCTAATATCAGGGCCAGGTAATTATCTGTTTCAGCTTTCCCCATAACAATTATTGCCCCTATTACCACTACACCGTGAATAGCATTTGCACCACTCATTAGGGGTGTATGCAATACACTTGGAACGCGACCAATTACTTCAATGCCTACGAAAATCATCAGGATAACGATGTAAATAAGTTGCTGGTTTCCCGTGATCCAATCAAATAGGTTTTGCATTTTTTCTTAGTATTAAAAATTGAAGTTTCTGATTTCCATGATCGAAATTACTTTTATTTCAATCTGTCATGAACAATTTCACCGTTATGTACAATACACGAACCTTTCACCAGGTCATCATCCCAATTTAAATTCAACGCATTTTCTTTACTGATAATCAACTGCAGAAAATTTAAAATATTCTTACCATATAATTTACTGGCATCTGAAGGCATTGTTGCCTGCAAATTTGAATTACCAATAATAGTAACCCCTTTTTCCACTATGGTTTCATTATTTTTAGTGAAAGCACTATTACCTCCTGTACTTGCGGCCAAATCTATAATAATGGACCCATTACGCATACTGTGAACCATTTCAGTTGTTATAAGAAGCGGGGCTTTTTTACCTGGAATTTGAGCGGTTGTAATAACAATATCAGATTTGGCAATAGTTGCAGCAATTTTTTCCTTTTGCTTCAGAAAAAATTCTTCCGTTTGTTCCACTGCATATCCACCTGCCTTACTGGCATCAGCTGCACCTTCCACTTCAATAAATTTACCACCCAGGCTCATCACTTCTTCCTTAACTGCAGGTCGGGTATCAAAAACTTCAATAACAGCTCCTAGCCTTTTTGCTGTGGCAATGGCTTGTAAACCTGCAACACCAGCGCCGATAATCAGGAACTTTGCCGGGATTATACTTCCAGCAGCCGTCATAAACATTGGCAGATAACGGCTATATGTAGACGCTGCTAATAATACTGCTTTATAACCTGCAATATTAGCCTGAGAACTTAGTACATCCATACTTTGAGCCCTGGTGGTTCGGGGAAGCATGTCCAGGCTAAACACAGTAATTCCCTGTTGTGCCCAAAGAGACAAATCAAATGATTCTGTTAATGGCTGGTAAACCCCTATCAATACTTTAGATTTCAATAACCGTATTTCATCGATCTCCAAAGTATTAATGACCAAAATAATATTGGAAGATGACAATACTTCTTCACGATTTGTAATGCTGGCACCTGCACCTGAATAATCCTGGTTTGTTGCGTAAGACAATAAGCCTGCATCCTGCTGCACTAATACCTGTATTCCTTTTTTGGTTAAATGAGCAACTGCATCGGGTAATAGAGAAATTCTGGTTTCGTAACCTGGTTCTTTCAACAGACCAATAATCATCGGAGATTTTAATTTTTGAGTAAGAATAACCGTGGTAAGATATACATTTTTTTTATCGGTGTGAAATATGTCCTTTTAACTAAAACCGAATGAAGAAATGTTGCTTTTCTTTATTCTCTTTTCGAAAAAAAACAATTCCAATAAAAAAAAGATCAATAATTACTGTAACGGCCGGATTTTGGCAAATGGTTTTCCAGGCTTCTTCCATCCCTTCACTCCAGTGTATATCATCGAAAACAATAATAGTATCATTATGAGCTTTTGCCAGTATTTGTTCAAAATAATTAATGGTAGGCTCCTTTCGGTGATTTCCATCTATAAAGACAAAGTCTGGAGCAGGTAATTCATTTAACGCCTCAGAAAGGGTTACATCAAAATTACCTTTGATAATCTTTATATTTTTTAAATGCAATTTTTCAAAATTCCTGATAGCTATGTCCGCCACTTCTTCAGCCCCTTCCAGGCTGATGATGGAAGCGCCAGGATTAGCCATAGAAAGGTAAGATGTTGTTATTCCAAGGGAAGTTCCTGCCTCTATAATTGATTTCGATTTAAAATGCCTGATCATTCTAAACAAAAGTTGTCCATACCTGGCAGGTTTAGCAGCATTTCGTGCTATTGAACCGATAGTTCTATGTTTAGATTTTTGTGTGAGCGAACCAGCACCAAGATCTTCAACTGATAAAATATTTTTGTCATAACGAAGTGACGAACGCAATCCCTCGACCTGCAGATATTCCGGATATTGTTGCTCATCATTTAATACGTTTTTGATAAGATTGAAAACAAATGGTGAGTGGATGCCATGACCTTTACTATTGGAAGCATAAAACCAATAACGAAAGTATTTAACACCCAATTGAATTTTTGGAAACATGGTAATCAGTAAGAGTTATGGGATTTGTAATTTCGTCTCTCCCATATCTGGAAAGAAAGCGGATATTCATTTTTTTCATCGGCGTCAGTATTTTTTTCAGTAATCTGTTTCCATTGATCTTCTCTCAAAGAAGGGAAAAATACATCACCATCAATTATTGTATGTACCCGAGTTAAATACACTTTATTAGCCATTTCTAAAGTTGTATTAAATAATTCCGCGCCACCTATAATAAATAATTCATTAACCGCACCTGCTTCTGCTGCTTTGATAGCATCTTCTACTGATGATACTACGGTAACACTATCTGCTTTGTATTCCCTGTTACGGGTGATTATAATATTGTGGCGACCGGGTAATGGTTTCCCAATAGATTCAAAAGTTCGCCGACCCATAATAATGGGTAAAGCCCAGGTAGTATTTTTAAAATACTTTAAATCAGCAGGTAAATGCCACGGCAGGCGATTATCTTTCCCAATTACATTATTTTCTGAAGCGGCCACTATAATGCTGATGATCATAAAAATTTAATTATGGATTATTGCTAACAGCACCTTTACAAATTACACGGCTACCGGTGCTTTAATGGCTGGATAATGCTGATAATTTTCAAGCGTAAAATCCTCAAACTTAAAATCAAAAATATTTTTAATGGCTTGATTCAACTTCATTACAGGTAATGGGAAAGGCGCACGACTTAATTGCAAGCGAGCCTGGTCAAGGTGATTATTATAGAGATGAACATCCCCGAACGTATGTACAAACTCGCCGGGTTTAAGATCACACACTTGTGCTACCATTAAGGTTAATAATGCGTAAGAAGCCATATTAAAAGGAACTCCAAGGAAAACATCGGCTGAACGCTGGTATAACTGACAACTTAATTTGCCATCAGCAACATAAAATTGGAATAATGCATGACAAGGCATTAATGCCATAGCAGGCAGATCGCCAACATTCCAGGCGCTTATGATTAATCGCCGGCTGTCCGGATTTGATTTTATCTGCCTGATTAAATCACTCACCTGGTCAATCTGGTTTCCTGATGTGGATTGCCAGCTACGCCATTGTTTTCCATATACAGGGCCTAATTCTCCATTTTGATCCGCCCATTCATTCCATATGCTTACGCCATTATCTTTTAAATATTGAATATTCGTTTCACCTTTCAGGAACCATAATAATTCGTGGATTATACTTTTAGCATGTAATTTTTTAGTTGTTACCATGGGAAATCCATCCTGAAGATCAAAACGCATTTGATAACCAAAGCAACTAAGTGTTCCAGTGCCGGTGCGATCTTGTTTTGATACTCCTTTTTGTAAAATATGATCTAATAGTTGAAGATATTGTTGCATAACCGCAAGATAGAAAATTCAGCAAGTGATTGTCCCTTTTTTATAAAAATATGAGAAAGCTGTGTATTTTTTATTCGCCACAATAATTTTTAAAAAAAAAGGTTATATCCTTTTAATCAATCTCCGATCCTTTAAAAATTTAATTTGGTATCCTTTTATGAAGAATTTGCTCTCCATTTATCGGGATTATTTTCAGGTAAATAACCAGGTTCCTGATCGCACCATATTATATCATTTACTTGTTTTTGTACTTTTCTTATTTGTTTTAGGATTTACAGTAAGCCAGGTTATTATATATTTAGCCGGGTAGCTATTACAAAAACAAAAAGAGGCAACCAATGGCTACCTCTTTGTTGTTGGGTGATGGATTTTATTCTTTTATTTTCCCGTCTTTATTTTTTCCTGAGTTCCGCATTTTAACACCCAAAACAAAAAATTGAATTTAGTAGCCTTTGTTCCTCAGTTAGGAGGAGTATTTTCTTTTTTATTTTTCCGTTTTGGGGTAGTTGTATGGATATTTCAA
>MWWA01000132.1_pt1 | contig 23089 bp, 21 predicted proteins | sample 1047341 | NCBI WGS metagenome assembly MWWA01 (sample SAMN06349978, study PRJNA376086) | soil metagenome | isolation source: MS5-1 sample Antarctic (ecotone) soil | place: Antarctica | collected 2015-01-13
GGTATCCCGGTCAGTCGAGGTGATGACATAATCCTCACTGATAGTGGTTCCGGTAGAATTATCATCCAGATGATAATTCCAGGTACTGCCGGATGCTGTATTCATATAGGTGTCTGATGCCGGAGGCGCAGGATTGTTATTGTCTTTCTTACACGCGGCCAAAGACAGAAACAGGAACATTGCAAACAGTTGAAATTTGTTGATTTTCATAATGCTTAATTACGGAGTTACGGGGTAATATTACCTTGTTTTTTGCGAATATAAATATTTTACACTTATCTTTGCGCTCCCAAAATCAATATGGCAAAGCAAGCTCTCATTAAACAAGATGGAACAATCCTGGAAGCCTTATCCAATGCGATGTTCAGGGTAAAACTTGAAAACGGGCACGAGATTCTTGCTACGATCTCCGGTAAAATGCGCATGCACTATATCCGGATATTGCCAGGGGATAAAGTTGGAGTGGAAATGAGCCCGTATGATCTATCCAGGGGAAGGATCATTTTTAGATATAAATAGTTAATTAAAGTATAAGACTTTTCAATTATGAAAGTAAAAGCATCCATAAAAAAAAGAAGTGTAGAGTGCAAGATCGTGAGGCGTAAAGGCAGATTATATGTTATTAACAAAAAAAATCCCCGCTTTAAGCAGAGACAAGGGTGATTCTTATCATCGTAAACTTTTCACTTAATTAATCAATAACTAAATAATAATATGGCCCGGATCGCAGGTGTAGATCTTCCAAAAAACAAAAGAGGTTTAATTGGCCTTACCTATATATATGGTATTGGTCCCTCCACAGCACGTTACATTTTAGAAAAATCTGAGGTAAGCCCCGAAAAGAAAGTAAATGATTGGGATGATGATGAGCTCACCTCTATCCGGAATATTATCAGTGGCGAGATAAAAACGGAGGGTGCATTAAGAAGTGAAACCCAAACGAATATTAAGCGTTTACTGGATATTGCCTGTTACCGTGGTCTTCGCCACAGGAAAGGGCTTCCGCTACGTGGGCAGCGCACCAGGACGAATAGCCGCACAAGAAAAGGAAAGCGTAAAACGGTTGCCGGTAAAAAGAAGGCGGCTAAAAAATAAATTTGGCTTATTTAATTTGTATGGACACCGGATCCTTTAAGCCAGGGGAGGGTTCATACACCTGTTGAACAGGAAAATATTTAAAGATTACCTATAGTTATGGCAAAAGCTTCAAATCAAAAAGGAGGATCGGGAAAAGCATCCTCAAAAAAACGGGTTGTAAAAGTTGAGACCTACGGAGATGCTCACATTGTGGCAAGTTTCAATAACATCATCATTAGCTTAACCAATAAGCAAGGCCAGGTGATCTCATGGTCTTCTGCTGGTAAGATGGGTTTCAGAGGCTCCAAAAAGAATACTCCGTATGCCGCTCAAATGGCAGCTTCCGATGCGGCGAGAGTTGCAATGGATGCCGGGCTTAAAAAAGTAGATGTGTATGTAAAAGGTCCTGGTTCGGGAAGGGAAGGAGCTATTCGTTCTTTGTCCCAGTCAGGGTTAGAAGTCGTGATGATAAAAGACATTACACCATTACCACATAATGGATGCCGTCCTCCCAAGAAAAGAAGAGTTTAAGCTAAGTACGATGTACGAAGTGAGATGTATGATGTGAAGCTCTGCACATCCTACATCAAACATCGGAACTTCTGACATTATTTTATAACACGGGTATATCATTAATTTTTGATTTTTAATGATGATATACCGGCACTAAAAAATCAATTATACTATGGCACGTTACACTGGCCCAAAGACAAAAATTAGCAGGATTTTCGGTGAACCTATTACCGGAAACGGTAAGTGGCTTACTAAAAACAGCAACCCGCCCGGGATGCATGGAGCGCAGCGAAAGCGTAAAACACTCGGCGAATATGCGTTACAGCTTCGCGAAAAACAAAAAGCGAAATACACTTATGGCGTTCTGGAAAAGCAATTCCGAAATACTTTTAATGAAGCCGCCCGCAAAAAGGGAGTAACAGGTGAAATCCTTATCAAGTTGCTGGAGGCCCGGCTGGATAATACAGTGTATCGCATGGGGATTGCACCCAGCAGGCAGGCTGCCAGGCAACTCGTTTCTCATAAGCACATCACTGTAAACGGCCAGGTTGTAAATATTCCTTCCTATTCACTAAAACCAGGTGACCAGGTAGGTGTAAAAGAAAAGACTGCAGGAAATACATCTATCACCGGTAACTTCCAGCCTAAGAATCCAAAATTTAATTGGCTTGAATGGAATGAAGGCAATATGGAGGGAACCTTTATTGCTTACCCGGAAAGAGAAAGTGTTCCTGAGAATATCAAAGAACAGCTAATTGTAGAATTGTATAGCAAGTAATGCAGCAGTCTCATTTTTATCATACATCAAATTTTTAAATTAAAACAAAATAAAAAATGGCCATTTTAAATTTTGTGCAGCCAGATAAAATAGTTCTTCAGAAAAGTACCGATTTCGAAGCTCAGTTTGAATTTCGTCCACTCGAGCCCGGATACGGTGTTACAATTGGTAATGCTTTGCGCAGGGTATTACTCAATTCTCTGGAAGGTTATGCTATTGTTGGTATCAGTGTTGGTGGTGCAGACCATGAATTTGCAACTATCAAAGGCATTACTGAAGACGTTACAGAGATCATTCTGAATCTGAAGCAGGTTCGTTTTAAAAAGAAAACTGACCAGGATGCAGGAACAGAAAAAATTTCTTTGTCATTAAAAAACAAATCAGAATTTACAGCCGGCATGATCGGTGAGGCCTCTCCTTCGTACGAAGTAATGAATCCCGATCTGATGATCTGCACCATGGATTCTTCTGCGAAGTTAGAAATCGAAATTACGATTGGCAAAGGCCGCGGTTATGTACCTGCAGAAGAAAGTAAAGAGAAAAGTTCTCATTTTGGATATATTCCGGTTGATGCAATTTATACACCAATCAAAAATGTAAAATACAGCATTGAGAATACAAGGGTAGAGCAGAGGACTGACTTTGAAAAATTAGTGATGGAAGTAACCACAGATGGCACTATCCATCCTGAAGAAGCCGTTAAGCAGGCTTCCCGTATTTTGATCCAGCACCTGATGATCATTACTGATGAAAACATAACTTTCGATAATAAGGAAGAAAAGAAGGAAGATCTTGTAGATGAACAAACATTGCAACTTCGTAAAGTGTTGAAAACACCATTGGAGGATCTTGACCTATCAGTAAGAGCCTTCAATTGCCTGAAAGCCGCAAAGATCAATTCACTGAGTGAACTGGTGCAGTATGAGCAGGAAGACCTGATGAAATTTAGAAATTTTGGTCAAAAGTCGCTCAGCGAAATCGAGCAGGTGTTGAATGAAAGAGGACTTGGATTTGGAATGGATCTGAGCAAGCTGAAACTTGATGATGAATAATTAGCCAGTGTTTGAAAATTCAGCAAATTAAGAGGCTGTGTTTTTAAATTTTAATGAATAATAAATCTTGTAATTCCTGACACGGTACAGGATATCAAAACTCAGAATTTGGAAATTGGATTGCATTCATTCCACATTTTGAACTTTTTTAATTTTCAAATTAAAACGTCATGCGTCACGGTAACAAAAGCAAAAATTTAAGCCGGACAGCCAGCCACAGGAAGGCACTTCTGAGCAACCTGGCTTCCCAGTTATTTCAACACAAAAGAATTGTAACCACTGTAGCTAAAGCTAAAGCCCTGCGTCCTTTTGTAGAACCTCTGATCACTAAAGCCAAAGAAAATACTACTCACCAGCGGCGAATTGTCTTCCGCAGGTTGCAGGATAAAGATGCAGTAAAGGAATTATTTGATGTGATCAGCGCGAAGACCTCATCACGTCCGGGTGGTTATACCAGGATTATTAAGTTAGGTAAAAGAGTAGGAGATAATGCCGAGCTTGCCATGATAGAGCTTGTAGATTACAACGAAATATATGGTAAGGGCGTAGGTGAAAAAGAAACTCCAACCAGGAGAACCAGAAGGGGAGGCCGGGGAAAGAAAGCTGCTGAGGCTGCTGATAAAGCAGAAGGATCAACGCCAAATCCTGCAGATGAAAAGCCTATACCCGTTGAAAATCCGGAGCCTGAAAAACCAGTAGAGGAGCCGGGCGAACCGGAGCCCGAAGTAAAAGCATAAAATATTAGGGCCCTGCGGAAGCGGGGTTTTTTGTGCGATTTTGACTCAGCAAATTTCGCAAAGATCCGTCGTGCACACATCATGCCTTATCCTTTACTAAATTAATATTCATTGTTTGCCTAATATAAACTCTGAAATTTCCTACCTTCTTACCATAATAAGACGCCAGGATATGTTGATAATTGTTAGCGGGAACGACAATGGAAACACGCTGAATCGTCAAGGGTGAGTTTCGTTAGGGAGAGAATTCTTGCAGGATTTATCATGAAAATGATTACTCATAATGTCCTTTGAGGGAATGGATAAGGATTTTATTATTGTGTACTTCGTAAATCAAACGATTACCCTTATTAATTCTTCTTGACCAAGTTCCTTTGAGGCTATACTTCAATGGCTCTGGTTTACCGATGCCTTCAAATGGATTGTCTAAAATAGACTCTAAAAGTTGAGTGATTTTTTTTAAAACAGTTTTATTGCCTGTTTTGACCCAAAAATCCAGGTCATTTTTGGCATCAGGCATTATTTCTATTTCCATAAACTCTTTAATTCCTCGAGGGTTGTCACCTTTCCTTTTCCTTCTTTGTAATCCTGCCTGCTCCGCTTAATTTTAGAAACAAATTCAGGATTATAAGTGCTCTTATCTTTTCCGGTTTTTTGAAAAGGCACTTTGAGAGTTTTGGCCAATTGTTCAAAAAGGTTTGCCTGTTCTTTATTTTTCGGATGTATAATAATGGCTTCCATATGCTTACTTTAAGAAACACAAATATAAATTAATAAGAGAGCCTGTTCAAATCTTGAATTTAGTTAGAATGGCGGCAGAAATGCTTTTGAAAATGAACCACAATAGCGTTTATTGGTAAGAAAGCTATTCGTAATATAGTTCCCAAAAAAAATTAGTGGTAGTGCGGCAGGGATAATCTATTCACATTTAGGATATTTTAATTGCATTTTACTTTTCTTTGCAAAACTTTTTTATACATGTCAAAATTGAAATCACAAACTCCGGCAATATTGATTCTTGAAGATGGAAATATTTTTTATGGCAGCTCCTTTGGAAAGAAAGGAACCACAACGGGTGAAATTTGCTTTAATACCGGGATGACAGGTTACCAGGAAGTTTTTACCGATCCCAGCTACTACGGCCAGGTGATTATTATGAATAATGTTCACATCGGCAATTATGGTATCAAAGATGGAGATGTGGAAAGCGATTCCGTGAAAGTGAAGGGTGTGATCGGAAAAAACCTCGAAGAACAATATTCAAGATTTGCCGCAGATGAGTCGCTACAGCAATATCTTGAACAACAAAATATAGTTGCCATTGAAGATATTGATACCCGTGCACTCGTGTCACATGTCAGGAGCAATGGTGCCATGAACTGCATTATATCTTCAGAGATCGCTGATGTGGATGAGCTGAAAAATAAATTGTCTGAAGTGCCTTCGATGAAAGGTCTGGAGCTGGCTTCATCGGTTTCTACCACTAAGAATTATGAAATGGGAAATGAAGGGGCAGGGCCCAGAATTGCTGTTCTTGACTACGGGGTAAAAAATAATATTCTTAGAAGCATGACCGACCGTGGAGCCTACCTGAAAATTTTTAATGCCAGGCAAAGTTTTGAACAGCTCCAGGAATTTAATCCGGATGGATATTTTATCAGTAACGGACCTGGTGACCCGCAGCCCATGCAGTATGCAGTTGACTTGATTAAGCAAATTTTAGAAACAAAAAAGCCGGTGTTCGGTATTTGTCTTGGTCAGCAATTACTGGCGTTGGCTAATGATATTTCTACTTTTAAAATGCATCACGGGCACCGTGGGCTAAACCACCCTGTAAAGAACCTGCGAACCGGCAGATGTGAAATAACGACTCAGAATCATGGATTTGGTGTAAACGCAGAAGCCATCAGGGAAAATTCAAACATCGAGATAACTCATATAAACCTGAATGACGATTCCATCGAAGGTATCAGGCTAAGGGACCGGCCGGCGTTTTCCGTGCAATACCATCCTGAGTCAACACCTGGCCCCCACGACAGCCGTTATCTCTTTGATGAATTTTTTGATTTGATGAAGAATTAAAAGGAAGAGAAAAATAATTCGTGAAATTCTGGTAATTCGAATCAATTCTTGTAACCAAAAACTGTAAACTGACACATTATGAAAATTGCAATCATCAACGGCCCCAACTTAAATCTCCTCGGTTCCCGGGAAACTGACATATATGGGGGAGAATCTTTTGAGCATTACTTTAACAAGCTGCGAAAGCAATATGAAACAATTGATTTTGATTATTATCAAAGCAATGTAGAAGGTGAAATTATCAATGAATTGCAAAGCTCGGCGAAAAAGATGGATGGCATAATCCTGAATGCAGGTGCGTATACACATACTTCCATTGCAATTGGAGACACAATTGCCGCTATCAAAACACCAGTGGTGGAAGTGCACATTTCCAACATAGAAGCACGCGAAGAGTTTAGAAAATATTCTCACATATCCTCTAAATGTGCAGGTACCATATTTGGGTTTGGTTTGAAAGGATATTTATTGGCGGTCGAATCTTTTTTGAATAAATAGTTATAAGGCCCATTTTTTTATAAGCCTGATAATTGTTTTTTTGAAATCATCAGCTTCCTTCAGCTTATCCTGAATAAACTGATTGTCTTCAATCCTGCCAATAACTTCATTCATTTCAGCAGTGTTTTCGTAAACCATTTTCCTAAAAGGGTTTTTATAATCTTTAGCTCGGGAAGAATAAATATTATCGGTCATCCACGATTTCGTAGCGATTGCTTTTTCAAGAAATGTTTTAAAAATTTGGGAAGTAAATTGTTTGGAGGTAATATTTTCTACCTCTAACAATGATGTGTAAGCGTGGTTCAATTTCAGCTCGTCATATTGCTGACCCTCTGTTCTGTAAAAATCATGGACTTGTTGCCAATTTGTTATTGTTTTTGCCGTGATATCTTTCACCAAATTTTGTACGGCAGTTTCAGGTATTAATTGTCCACCTGCATTAGACCATGCTGCCCGGTTTACCCCAGCCCTGAGACCTTTTTTCAATTCGGAGAACGAAGAAATTTTTGAAGTTTTTATATGCCTGGCAATATTTGTAATACCATAGAAGTATATAAGTTCTTTAAACAGTTCTATCGTTTCCTGTACTCTTAAGACCTGTGTTTTTCTTTTGCTGTTTTCCACATTTTTCACAAATGCATTGCCATCACCATCCGCATTTAATTTTGACAAAATTTCTAATGCTTTGAAAATTTCATTGATTGTATCCGGAGCGAGGTAGTCAAATTCAATGTGTTGAATTTTTTCTGTCCGCATATCCCTTACTTCATATTTCCAGTTATTACGTTCGAGGGCGTACATATTGTAGCGCAACCAATAGCCAGGCATGATGACCAACCTGTCATTTGTCACATCATTAATTACCAGGCTAAACGGTAGTTGAATATCCATTTCGAATGGATAATCTCCTTTCGCCAGAATGGTAAAAGATGCAAACCTGGAATTGTGTTTCAGGCTCACGCAGAGCCCCGGCCAAAAGCCCCGGCCTGCAATGATCTCTCCATCAGGACTGCGGCTATTGTGATTACTGCCAATGGTAGCGCCGGCAGCAATGTTGCTCTGTCCCATTATCAATGAGGCGCAGAGAAAAGAATTATTATGATGTTGCTCATGTCCCGGAAAGATCAGTGAATTCAGCACTTCACAGCAGGATATAGTAGAATTATTCCCAAGATATGAGTTTAGCAGCCTGGCACCATATTTTAATTGTGAATGTGAAGCCATCACAAAGCGTACAGCCTTTACGCCATAAAAAATGCGGCAGCCGTATCCAATAATTCCATTGACCATTTCGCACCCTTCACCTATTTGCGTTGTGCGGTCTTTATCACTGTTGATAGTAAGGTTTTTCAATTTGTTAGCGCCTTTTATATAGGCATCAGTTCCGATGGATACATCTTTCAGGATGTCGCAATCTTTTATAACACAGCGATCTCCGACTGTGCCGTAATAGCCCCTGCTTTTACTAAATTCCTTTTCAGTCAGCTCTACGAATCTTTGTTGTAAAAGTTTATTGTGCCGGTAGCTGCTCCACAGCCAGGCATCCCCGGCCAACATTTTCTCGAAGGGCAAAATCCGTCTTCCTCCATTTTCATTTCTTACTTCCATCCAGATACGGGTAGCTTCTTCTTCACCGTCTTTTAAGATACCGTTTCCAAACTTTGAATAATCAGTCGTAGCCAGTTCATTTACGTTTGCGATCATTACTTCATTGCCGATAATGTAATGGCTCAGATAATGTGCATTGTCGACACAAACATTATCCCCAAAATCGCAACTGATGACCGTACTGTTATAAATGCCTACAGGCATGCGCAGGTTGTGAAACTCTAAATAATAGGGTTCCAATTTACCAATGCGAACCAGGCCATAAAATTTTGAATTTTTTACCAGCAACGGGTCAAATGCTTCGGAGACGAAGATCTTACTCCAATCATCAGAGTTGTTGCCATTTCGTATCAGCACTTCTATCTCGGAAGTGGTGAGCTTGCGGTATTGAATGCCATTACTGATTTGGGTATTGCGCAGATAGTATTCATTTTCACCATCGGGTAAATATTTATCATCAATAAAATTATATCCCAGATTATGTACCGGATGTTTAGTGATAATATTCATGTGGTTGTATAAAGGTGTGAGGGGTGATAATGATGAGTGATTAGTGATGAGTGATTAGTGACCAGTGATGAGTATGAGTGATGTGGATCACTTTCCTTTCAACTTTTCACTTTTCAACTTTTCTCTCAGCCAGTTAATATATCCATTTAAAATCTTTTCAATTTCATTTATCTCAATTTTATATTCAGTTAATATTTCTATTGTGATGAAATTACAATCATAAGCATCTATCAGATGATTGAAGGTTTCACTTAGAGAACCTCGTCCTATAATACAAAAATGAATCCGGTCAGGAAAAGTATATCTCCCATGACCTTCGGCAATTGCGGCATTCACACTTCGTACGCTTCTAATAATCTGATCTGACAATCTAAATTTTTCTTCTGACGGGAAGGCATTAGCTACCTTTTCAATTTTAATTTTCAAAAGTCTCATTTTTTTCCAAACTTCCAGCTCAGTAAAACTTTTAGAAGCAGTTTTGTTTGGGCTTATGTTCATTCTTCCAAATTTATATCTCTGATAATCTCTCAGTGATGAGTGATGAGATATGAGTGATGAGTGATCCCTCACTGATAATTCATCACTGATAACTCATCACTCATTCCACCGTTACAGACTTTGCAAGATTTCTTGGTTTATCTACATCGCATCCGCGTGCTACTCCGATGTAATAGGAAAGAAGTTGTAACGGAATTACACTCAGCAGCGGCGCTACAATTTCGTCGGCAGGTGGTATGACGAAAACATCATTTGCCATCGTAGGAATAATGTCATCGCCTTCTGAAATTATGGCAATTACGATACCCTTCCGGGCCTTTATTTCCTGGATGTTACTGACAATTTTTGCGTGGTAGTCATCTTTAGTTGCAACAAAGATCACCGGCAATTGATTGTCTACAAGAGCAATCGGGCCATGCTTCATTTCTGCAGCAGGATAACCTTCGGCATGTATGTAAGAAATTTCTTTCAGCTTGAGGGCACCCTCCAATGCAATTGGAAAATTATAGCCACGGCCGAGATACAAAGCGTTTACGGAATCTTTATATTTTTGTCCCATCACTTTTAATTCTTCTGCATTTTTTAAGATAGCTTCAACTTTCTCTGGCGCTTCTGCCAGTTCAACAAGCAGCCTGGCATACCTGCTTTTATCAATCGTACCTTTTTCGTTTGCAATTTTTAAAGCCATCATCAATAACACTGCCAGCTGGGCAGTAAATGCCTTCGTTGAAGCTACACCGATCTCAGGGCCAGCATGCGTATACGCACCGGCATGAGACGCCCTTGAGATAGATGATCCAACAACATTGACAATTCCGAAAATAAGTGCCCCTTGTTCTTTTGCCTTTTCAATTGCCACCAGGGTGTCAGCCGTTTCCCCACTTTGTGATACGGCAATGATTACATCGCCTTCCCTGATAATGGGATTGCGATACCTGAATTCAGATGCATACTCTACTTCCACTGGAATGCGGCAAAGCTCCTCAATGACGTATTCGGCTAATAAAGCAGCGTGCCAGCTTGTGCCGCACGCAATGATGATATAGCGATTGGCCTTTACGAGTGTGTCAATGTTATCCTGCACACCTTTCATCGTGATCGTGCCTTTTTGGGCATCAAGTCTTCCACGAAGGCAGTCAAATATCGTTGCAGGCTGTTCATGAATTTCTTTCAGCATGAAATGATCATAGCCACCTTTTTCTATAGCGGCTAATTCGAGGTCAAGGTTGGAGATGTATGGAGTTTGTTTTTCATTGCCAAGGTTTTTTAATACCAGTTCATCAGCTTTTACAATGGCAATTTCATAATCATTTACATACACCACTTCTTTGGTATATTCCAGCATAGGTGTTGCATCGGAACCCAGGAAATGCTCTCCTTTCCCAATCCCAATTACCAGCGGACTACCCTTGCGTGCTGCAACAATGGTATCTGGTTGTTCTGAATCAAGTAATAAAATCACGTAGGCACCACTTACCCTTTTTAAAGCAATTCTTAACGCTTCTTCAAGTGGACAGTCTTCGTTTGTTTTAATCTCTTCAATAAAATTGACGAGTACTTCTGTATCAGTTTCACTTTTAAACTGGTAACCTTTATTGAGTAATTCTTTTTTTAGCTGGGCATAATTTTCAATAATACCGTTGTGTATCATGGCAAGTTTTCCACTGGCACTCAAGTGAGGATGGGCATTCACATCACTGGGTTCACCATGGGTGGCCCAGCGGGTATGGCCGATACCAATATTTGTTGAAAGATTTTTTCCAAGAAGTGCCTCTTCTAACTCGGCAACTTTTCCTTGTTTTTTATAAACAGTAAGTCCTTCCTGATTTATCAATGCCACACCGGTACTATCGTAGCCTCTGTATTCCTGTCTTTTTAGTCCTGTAATGAGAATGGGATATGCTTCCCTGTGACCTATATAACCTACAATGCCGCACATGATCTAAATTTTTAAAAAATAGTTGAGAAAAAAATTAGCCGTATTAATTGGTTTTCACTTGTCTTAATCGGGCGCGGCAAAGTAACGAAATTGAAAATAAAACCGGTTTGAAGCTTCTACGCTTTGGCAAGCTTATAAAAAGAAAAATAACTACGCCCGCTAGGAAAAGGAGGCACGTAGATATGCTAATCTCATTGTCAGTTTTTAAATAGAAAGTTTATGCTCAACATTTATAGACCGTGCCCTTTCAAAAAAAATAGCGCAACATTGAAGAATATGATCAACCCTGTAACGTCAACCAGTGTGGCGACAAATGGTGCACTGGAAGAAGCAGGGTCTGCATTTAATTTTTTTAAAAGAATGGGCAACATGCTTCCGGTAAATGACCCCCACAATACAACACCTACGAGTGAAAAACTAACAGACAGACCTATCAGAAACCACTCCACTCCGTAAATATCCGTCATGATGCCATGATTCATCAGTGTGTGCCAAATGAAAATGCGCATGAAGCCAATAATGCCTAATATCAGGCCCAGCATGAGGCCTGAGAGAATTTCTCTTTTCATTACACGCCACCAATCCGAAATCTCCACTTCCCCAAGTGCCATTGCCTGGATGATAAGTGTGGAAGCCTGGGAACCGCTGTTACCTCCACTGCTCATGATCAGGGGAATAAAATTCGTTAGAATAATAACTTTTGCCAGCTCGTCATTATAATATGCCATTGCTGTGGCGGTAAGCATTTCGCCAAGAAATAATATAATTAGCCATCCAACACGCTTCTTTACCAGGCCCATAAAAGGAGTTTCAAGGTATGGCTGATCAAGGGCCTCAGCACCACCGATCTTTTGAATGTCTTCACTAAACTCTTCGTTGGTCACCCAAAGCACATCATCAATGGTCACGATACCCAGCAACACATTATAGTCATCCACCACTGGCAGTGCCACACGGTTGTTCATTTTAAAAACTTCGTTTGCCGTTTCCTGGTCATCGGTTACATTCAGCTCTATAAACCTGCCATCCATCATTTCGCTGACCTTCCGTTGAGGGGGCGCCAGCAGAAATTCACGGATCCGGATATCATCCAGCAATTCTCCATTTTTATTAATCACATAAATGACATCTATTGTTTCAGTGTCTTTTCCAACATTCCTGATAATGTCAAGGACTTCTGCGACCGTATTATACTCATACACATATACATAATCAGGCGTCATTAATCTGCCGACACTATTTTCCGGATAACCCAGCAAGGCGAGGGTTATTTTTCTTTCTTCAGGATCAAGTGTTTTCACGAGTTCCCTCACTCCTTCATTTGGAAGATCTTCCAAAAAGGCGGTTCTGTCATCCGCCTGCATTGCGTTCAGCAGTTCTGCGCTTTTAAAGGGAGAGAGATTTTTTATAATTCTTTTTTGGGTAGGATGTTCAAGTATCTTAAAGAGACTGATGGCGCGGTGAAGCTCAAGCTGGAGAAAAATCGTGACCTCATCGTCTTCGTGTTCATCAACTATTTCGGCAACGTCACTTATATTTTGTTCATTCAGAAAGTCAGTCACCTTTGTTGGATCGCCCAAAGCAACAATTTCATCGTACTGATCCAGTATTGAAACTTCATCTTCTGTCATTCCATTCGTATTGTGCGGCTTTGGCGCAAATTAATTTATTTTACATAGTCAGCAGGCGCACCCATGATAAAAGACTATTTATATTTTGTAGAAACGCATGCGAAGGGCCGTGGCATATTTACCAGGCAAAAAATTCCCCTAAATACTATTGTCGAAGAATCTCCGGTAATCGTTATGCCCGCGGGGGAGAGGGCCTATCTCGATAAAACTTTGTTGCACGACTACATTTTTGAATGGGGCAATGATAAAAAGAAATGTGCCCTGGCCCTGGGTTTGGTATCATTGTACAATCATAGTTATAAGAGCAATTGCGAATATTTTATGGATTTTAAAAAAAAATTGATCAGGGTAGAAACAATAAGAAATATTGAAGCAGGAGAGGAGTTGACTATTAATTATAATGGGGATTGGGATAGTGAGAAGCAGGTTTGGTTTACTACGAAATGAAAAATAAAAATCCCTGGCTGCCGTTTTCTTATTTTAAATATAAATTTTCTTACCAATCCGCTTTTGAATCAAATTGATTCCTATTTTTAATTTTAAATCACCTACATGGATATCACAAATAAAGACACAATTTCTCAATACACTATACTGTCTGACACAGCCGACAAAACCAGTGCGAAAGCATTTATTTCCAACGTATTCCTTTTGATGTTTTTTGCACTTGGCGTTTCTGCTTTGTTTGCGTGGCAATTTTCTGCAAATCTGCAATTATTAAGTTATCTCGTTAGCCCGGAAGGTCTTACGGGCCTTGGAAAAATTACCCTTTTTGCTCCGCTCGGATTTGTTCTCATTATGTCATTTGGATATAGGAAATTATCAGCTCCGGTTTTGCTCGCACTGTTCATTGCATATGCTATCATTAACGGTATCAGTTTCAGCTTTATCCTAAGGGCTTATACTCCTGGGTCTATCATGGGTTGTTTTCTTAGTGCTGCCGGCATGTTTGGAGTAATGGCGTTTATGGGTTATACCACTGACCAGGACCTGACAAAATTTGGCAAGATTCTAATGATGGGTGTCATCGGCGTACTCATCGCACTGGTAATTAATTTTTTTCTCCAAAGCAGCCAGCTTGATTATATTATCAGCATCATCGGTGTAATGGTATTTACTGCGCTTACAGCCTATGATGTGCAAAAGTTAAAAAGAATCGGAGAAGGACTGGAATATGAAGACGTTTCTGCAAATGACAGAAAGAAAGTTTCAGTACTTGGAGCGCTAACTTTATATCTCGACTTCATCAATATATTTCTTTTCCTGCTTCGTCTTTTTGGTGGAAAAAGAAGTTAAACCTCCTGCTATTCTATTTGACTATGCTAAAAATGATTTGGTGAATACTATGATGAGATAAGATCAAAGCCGATCGAATAATCAAAAGAATAATGAAGCCACAAAGAAAATCATAGTCATCAGATAATCATACAAATCATAGTTCAGAACAAAAAAAATGAAATACTTTAGCGCCCTGAATAGAAAAAATTCAGTTGAAATAAAATTTTATCCTATAGCATGGCCGCTACCCGACAAAAATCCACGCCGGCAGAACCAAAGAAAACCAGTTCGCGTTACGTAGTTTCAGAGGAAATATTTAATGCGCTTCCCGAGCACATTGCGGTGTTAGATGCAAATGGTTTGATCGTGCTTGTAAATAATTCATGGATATCTTTTCATGAAGAATATCTGCAAACCGGTTTACATACAACAGACGTAGTAGGTAAACACTACCTGGATTTTTATAAATCCATTTGTGATGCTTCTGATAGAAACGGACTGAACATTACGCAGGGGATCCAATCAGTTTTGAAGAAAGAAATTATTTCCTGTAAAACCGAGTACAGGATCTCCATTACCCCCGCCAGATGGTTTTTATTTACCGTAAAGACCCTGAATGAAAGCGATAGGGTGATCATTGTTGAAAGTGATATCTCCGAATCGAAAGAAGCAGAGCAAATGCGGGATGAATTTGTATCCATTGCATCGCATGAATTAAAAACACCGATTACCACCTTAAAAGGAATAGCGCATATCCTGGAACTTAGTTATTCTAAACAATTAAAAGGTGAGTTTAATAAGCTGGTTTCTACAATGGATCAGCAACTTAATAAATTGAATAAGATAATTGGAGACCTTGTGGTTATTAATACGCCAAAAAACAGATCGGTAAAACTATATGTTGATAAGTTTGATTTTAAAATATTGATTAAAGAATCAGTTCAGGCAGTGAAGAATATTTCGCAGATGCATTTTATTGAAATAAAAAATAATGATAGCGTTAATATTATGGGTGATCGCTTCCGGCTGGAGCAGGTGATGACCAATATGCTGACCAACGCAGTGAAATATTCGCCCCAGGCAAACCGCATCATTGTATCCTCGGTAATTGAAAGTAGTAATGTCGTATTTTCTGTCCAGGATTTTGGGAATGGTATTGAGAAAGAAAAAATCAGCCAGGTTTTTGACCGGTATTACCGGATTAAAAAAGGTGAAATGACATCAGGTCTCGGACTTGGAATGTATATTGCCGCAGAGATCATTAAAGCTCACCATGGTAAGATATGGTTAGAGAGTGAACACGGCGAAGGATCAATATTTTATTTCTCTCTACCCCTTTTTAATGTCATTGAAAATATTTAGCTGAAGTCAGGGGCTGGACTTCTTCAGTCAGTTTCTCTTCCACAATTTTCTGCTTCATTTTTTCCTGGTTTTCTTCCCTGGTTTTTAAAATAACTTCATAGAGATCTTTCCTCCTGTCCTTCAAATTTTGTACGCTTCCATAATTATGGAGGCTTTTCAACAATCTCAGATCAACATCAGAAATAATGATCATCTCGGTATTTGGTGTTGCTTCAGCTTTGATCCCATTTACCGGAAAGGCAAAATCTGATGGAGTAAGAACGGCGGCCTGGGCAAACTGAAGATCCATATTTGTAACCTTCGGCAGATTGCCAACATTGCCGGCAATTGCAACAAAACATTCATTCTCGATGGCTCTTGCCTGAGCACAATAGCGTACGCGGTTGTATGCATTTTGGGTGTCAGTCAGGAAGGGTACGAACAAGATTTGCATACCCTGATCTGCAAGAATTCTGGAAAGTTCCGGAAATTCCACGTCGTAGCAAATAAGGATTCCGACTTTTGCAACGTCTGTTTCTATCACAACTACTTTATCGCCGCCCACCATCGCCCACTCGTATACTTCAGACGGCGTGATATGAATTTTATGTGCAAAATCTATTTTTCCGCTTCTGTGAAATAAATACGCAGTATTATACAATTTATCATTTTCAACCGATGGCATACTGCCGGCAATAATGTTCACATTGTATGAAACCGCGAGTTTAGAAAATTCTTCAGACAGCTTTGGGGTAAAGCTTGCCAGCTCTTTAATTGCCTGTACCGGGGGGAGATGATTAAAAGCCCCCATTAAAGGAGTGTTGAATAATTCAGGAAACAAAATGAAGTCTGACCCGTAATCACTCACCGCATCTACAAAATATTCCACACTTTGCAAAAGGTCTTCCAACTTGTTATAAGGCCGTACCTGCCACTGTACACAACCGATCCTGATGTTGGGTTTTGTCGTCAACAGATTTTTCTCAGGTTCATAAAAAATGTTATGCCATACAAGTATCGTGGCAAAACCCATTGACTCTTTATCTTCCGGTAAGTAATTTTTACTCACCAGTTTTACCTGGAAATCATTTGAAAGTTGAAAACTTAAAGTAGGATCGTGAATTTCCTGTTTTTTTACATTCTCAATAAAATCGTTGGGTGACATCTCACCTGCGTAGCGATGATAAGTAGGAATTCGTCCGCCTGCCACGATTGCTTTGAGATTTAATTGGCGGCATAGATTTTTCCTGGCTTCATACAATCTTCTTCCCAGGCGCATGCCCCTGAAGGCCGGATCAATAAATACTTCTATCCCATATAAAATATCACCCTTTGCATCGAATGTATCAAAAGAATAATTCCCGGTAATCTCCCGGTAAGTATGTTTATCTCCAAACACATCATATTCTAAACGGAGACATAAAGCACAGCCTGCGACTTTATCATCAACAGTCACGGCAATCTGACCTTCGGGAAAAAGTGTCAGTAACTTTTGCAATGATTCTTCTTTCCAGTACTGACCGCCCATGCTGGCATAGGCTTTCATCATGGACTCTTTTAACTGTTTATAATCTTCAATTGTAAGTTGCCTTACCTCTATTGAAACATTTTCCATATAAATACTTTAATGAAGAATATACCGATTTTTAGATGGGAGTGTCAAATGAATGACCACCTGGTCAAAGATTACACGAAAAGTTCGTAAGAATGTGTTATCAACTCCGGTGAAAATTCTACTGGCTGTCTTCAAATTGTTTTCTAATAATATTAAGCGCAGCTCCGGCTTTAAACCATTCTATCTGTTGCTCGTTATATGTCTGATTTACAAGGAATTGATCGGTAGTGCCATCCTTATGATTAAGTACCACAGTTAATGGTTTGTTGACTGTAAAAGATGTAAGACCTGTGATGTCTATGAGGTCGTCTTCCATTACCTTATCATAATCATCTTTATCGTCAAAAGTAAGGGCAAGCATACCTTGTTTTTTCAAATTAGTCTCATGTATGCGGGCGAAAGATTTTACCAACACTGCCCTCACTCCGAGGTGTCTCGGTTCCATAGCAGCATGTTCCCTTGAAGATCCTTCGCCATAATTTTCATCACCCACAACAACAGACCCAACTCCCTCAGCTTTGTAAGCTCTTTGTGTTTCAGGTAAGGCGCCATATTCTCCCGTCAATTGATTTTTTACTGCATTTGTTTTTTCATTGAAGTAATTGACTGCTCCTATTAGAAGATTATTGCTGATATTATCTAAATGGCCACGGAATTTAAGCCAGGGACCTGCCATGCTGATATGATCAGTTGTACATTTCCCTTTTGCTTTTATCAGCAATTTCAACCCACACAGATCGGTGCCTTCCCACGCAGGAAAAGGCTCCAGTATCTGCAACCTGTCTGACTCCGGTGAAACGATAACTTCAATATCTGAACCGTCTGCCGCCGGTGCCTGGAAACCGGCATCTTCTACAGCAAAGCCTTTTACCGGCATTTCTATTCCTTCAGGTTCCGCCAGTTTTACTTTTTCTCCTTTGTCATTGGTAATATAATCTGTCAAAGGATTGAAAGATAAAGTTCCCGCAATCGCCAGCGCCGTTGTCAGTTCAGGCGAAGCGACAAAAGCATGTGTATTGGGATTTCCATCATTCCGCTTGGCAAAATTTCTATTGTAAGAGGTCACAATGGAGTTCTTCCGGTTGGGATCATTTGAGTGCCTTGCCCACTGCCCGATACAGGGTCCACAGGCATTAGCAAGAACTACCCCGCCCATTTTTTCAAAAATGCCCAGGTATCCATCTCTTTCAACTGTGTAGCGAACCTGTTCCGATCCTGGTGTGATCGTAAATTCTGATTTAGCTTTAATTCCATGTTTCGTGGCCTGCTCAGCAATAGAAGCCGCCCTTGTAATATCTTCATAAGAAGAATTTGTACAGGAGCCGATCAGACCTACTTCCAGTTCTTCAGGCCAGCCATTTACCCTTACTGCATCGGCAAATTTCGAAATTGGCCAGGCAAGATCCGGCGTAAAGGGACCATTGATGTGTGGTTCTAATTCGGAAAGATTTATTTCTATTACCTGATCAAAATATTTCTCCGGATCTGCATAGACTGCCGGGTCACCGGTTAGATATTTAGCAATACCGTCTGCCGCTTTCGCTACCTCTTCACGTCCTGTACCTGATAAGTATTCTCCCATTTTTTTATCGTATCCGAAAATGGAAGTAGTGGCACCAATTTCAGCTCCCATATTGCAGATAGTGCCTTTCCCTGTACAGGAAAGGGAGGTTGCACCATCGCCAAAATATTCCAGAATTGCACCGGTGCCGCCTTTTACGGTAAGAATTCCTGCCACTTTTAAAATAATATCTTTCGAAGCTGTCCATCCGTTCAGCTTGCCCGTCAGCTTCACTCCTATGAGTTTCGGAAACTTTAACTCCCACGGTAATCCTGCCATCACATCGCAGGCATCAGCTCCACCGACCCCAATGGCAATCATTCCGAGTCCACCGGCATTCACTGTGTGAGAATCGGTGCCGATCATCATGCCACCCGGGAAAGCATAGTTTTCCAATACAACCTGGTGAATAATGCCTGCGCCTGGCTTCCAAAACCCGATGCCATATTTATTGGAGACAGAAGAAAGGAAATCATAAACTTCTTTATTTTCAAACTTCGCCCTTGAAAGGTCTGGCCCGGCTCCGACCTCAGCCTGTATAAGGTGATCGCAATGCACTGTGGAGGGCACAGCTACCTTCGTTCTTCCCGATTGCATGAATTGTAATAGAGCCATCTGAGCTGTGGCATCCTGCATGGCTACACGGTCAGGAGCAAAGTCAACATAACTTTTGCCGCTTTCGTGTGCTACGGTAGCCTTTCCTTGCCATAGGTGAGCATATAAGATTTTTTCGGTGAGCGTTAGGGGCCTTTTTACTATCTCTCCTGCGGCATCTACTTTGTCTTGAAAGTCAGCATAAACCTTCTTTATCATTTCCAGATCAAATACCATAATATTTAATTTTTATAAGAATTGAACATAGTGCGCTATGTATTGTTTGCAATATGAGCGACTGCCACAAATTTACTTAAATCGTATCAACATATTTTGACCCCTTATTGCAGATGTTGCAGGAATTATAGGAAAACTTCTAATATGGCATGATTATTCTGGAAGAAGATGGTGCAATAGGATTGATTAATATTTTTTAGTTTTGGATTATGTACAAGTTGAAACACTTCATCGAATGGCAGGTTTTCGGTGTCTGCACCGCAATAGGTGAAAAAATGGGGATTGCTACCTCAGTTATCAGGCGTTACTTTATCTATATTACATTTCTCACACTTGGCTCGCCCGTGATTGTTTATATGTTTTTCGCTTTCTGGATGAATATTAAAGATTACATTCAAAATTCAAAAAGGAATCCTTTACGCTATCTCTGAAGATCTATTCGCTCAACCTATACCTTCTCCTTTTTTCAGAACTTCTCCTTTTCCTCCATTTTAAGAGTGCTTAATTTACGACAGCCCATCACTCGATCAGCAATTTCTTAATTACATTCTTTGAAGGTGAGATCAGGCGGATAAAATAGATGCCTGATGGGTGTTTATCTTTTAACATAATTATTTTATTGACCATTCCAATCTCAGTGGCAACAAATTTTTCTGCCTGAATTAATTTTCCATTTACGTGAATAATTTGAAGATTAATATTTTCTCCGGGTGAATAATTTTTGCCAATAATCTTAAACATCCCATTTTCAACAGGGTTTGGAAAAATATTAAAATCAGCTATCTCTCCAATTGTTGCTGGGCTTTGAGTGGCCGGAATATCCAACCCGGATTGAGCAGGGTTTAATGCCGTCAGCGTTTGGGAAGATGAAGGAATTGCGATCACAAAATAATTTGTTTCAGCACCTTTTGCAGGATTCGACATGTTACCGCCAAGCCTGATATTTCCCGGATCAAATGCCTGGCTATAAATTTCCATAACAGTTGACTGGCCATCATTTAAAGAGATAGTACCATTGCCAACCTTATTCCACCCGTTCATCCATGATGGTAATGAACGTGCTGTGCTGTCATAAGCTATATACAGCGTGGCTGACTGGTTTAGGTTGAACGTAAACAAATTTTTTGCTTTTTGATTTCTGTCATCATTCGGAGGGCTGATGAATGCAGCATTCTCCATGAATGAAGGAATACGTGCCGCAGTTGTATTTCTATCTGTATGTACTAATCCACCGGTTTTCAAAATACCAAGTTTATAGTTGCCTGAATTGGCACTAATGTCTGAAATAATGGAAACAGGTGCAGCACTGAAGGTTGCTGTCACATTCTTATTTGCGTTCATAACAATAGTAACCGGGTTAGCGGGATAAGATGGGTGGTCAGGATTTTTAGCAACCGTTCCATTACCATTGGTAGCAACATTTAATGAATATTGTGTTTGCTGTACCTGCTCTTTGATCACAACAAAATAACCTGTCATCGCACCTGAAGCTGGCGAAGCAAGGTTACCACCCAGTGTTAATACCCCTGCAGGAAATTGCTTACTATACAACTGCAGGCTGCTGATGCTGCCGTCCGTCACGCCAATATTGTTCGTTAATTTTTGATAAGTGCTTAGCCATCCCGGGAGGGACGTGGCCCTGGGATCATAGGCAATATAGACAGTTGCAGGCCGGTTCAATTGAAAAGTGATCAGGGAGGAAAGTGTATTCGTTTTATCATCGTTTGGTGTTCTGATCATGACTTCATTATTGAGGTAAGCCGGAACGGAGGTCACGGTATAACTTCTATCAGTATAATGGAGAACACCCACGGCCAGTTTATCCAAGACATAACTACGACTACTATTAACTGATAGATTAGTTAGTGTGGAACTGATAAGGCCAAAGGTAGCAGTAACCGTTTTATTGCTGTTCATTACAACATTAGCCGGATTGCCGTTCCCGGACACGTCACCGCTCCATCCTGAAAACTGGTAACCTGAAGCCGGAGTGGCTGTAAGACTTACATTGGAACCAGGAGAGTAGGATGCCTGATCAGGATTTTTAGTCACTGAGCCATTGCCTGAAGTGGAAACGTTTAATAAATAGTTACTTTGAGTTGGTTGTTCTTTGATTACAACAAAATACCCGGTCAGGGCTCCTGCAGCAGGCGAAGCCATGTTACCACCAAGGCTAACATTTCCCGCCGCGAACTGTTTACTGTACAGTTCCATGTTGTTGATCTTTGAGTCGTTAACGCCTATAACGGATGTTGTTTTTTGAAAGCTATTCATCCAGGCAGGCAAAGATGTAACCCTGGGATCATAAGCAATATAGACAGTTGCCGGCCGGTTCAATTGAAAATTAATCAGAGAGGAAAGTGTATTCGTTTTATCATCGTTTGGTGTTCTGATCATGACTTCATTATTGAGGTAAGCCGGAACGGAGGTCACGGGATAACTTCTATCAGTATAATGGAGAACACCCACGGTCAGATTATCCAAGACATAACTACGGCTACTATTAACTGATAGATTAGTTACCAATGGTGTGGAACTGATAAGGCCAAAGGTAGCAGTAACCGTTTTATTGCTATTCATTACAACATTAGCCGGATTGCCGTTCCCGGACACGTCACCGCTCCATCCTGAAAACTGGTAACCTGAAGCCGGAGTAGCTGTAAGACTTACATTAGAACCAGGAGAGTAGGATGCCTGATTAGGATTTTTAATCACTGAGCCATTGCCTGAAGTAGAAACATTTAATGAATAATTACTTTGAGTGGCTTGTTCTTTGATTACAACAAAATAACCGGTCAGGGCTCCAGCAGCAGGCGAAGCCATGTTACCACCAAGGCTAACATTTCCCGCCGCGAACTGTTTACTGTACAGTTCCATGTTGTTGATCTTTGAGTCATTGACGCCTATGACAGATGTTGTTTTCTGAAAACCGTTCGTCCAGGCAGGCAAAGATGTAACCCGGGGATCATAAGCAATATAAACGGTTGCCGGTCTACTAAGGGTAAAGGAGATCAATGATGTAAGCGTGCTCATTTTGTCATCATTTGCAGTCCTGATCATCGTTTCACCGTTGAGGAATGAAGGGGCAGAGGTCACGACATAGTTTCTGTCAGTATAGTGGACTATTCCGACCGCCAGCTGATCCAAAGCATAAGTCCGGTTGCTGTTGACTGCTAAGTTGGTAACCAGGGGTGCATTGGATGAAGAAATGAAAGTTGCCGAAATATTCTTATTTCCGTTCACTGTCACTGTTAATGGATTATTCACCCCTGACGCATCACCTCCCCAGCCGTTGAATTGATAACCTGATGCCGGAGTGGCCGTTAGAGAAACTGTGCTTCCAGCATCATATATGGCTTTATCAGGATTTTTTGAAACAGAACCATTCCCTGAAACAGAAGTATTGACGCTATACTGAGGAGGTGTCATTGGTACAGCACTTACCTGCGAAGACGATATTCCTTCGCCGGTAGATGTAGCGGGTACTATTATGTAGTAATATGTTGTTCCCTCTAAAACGACTTCTTATTATAACTATGG
>MWWA01000133.1_pt1 | contig 22829 bp, 19 predicted proteins | sample 1047341 | NCBI WGS metagenome assembly MWWA01 (sample SAMN06349978, study PRJNA376086) | soil metagenome | isolation source: MS5-1 sample Antarctic (ecotone) soil | place: Antarctica | collected 2015-01-13
AGTTTTGACTAGGATGATTGGACAACAAGCATACTAACGTATATACACAAGTACAATTGTAGGGTCGAAGATATTAAGTATAAACAATTAATACAATAGGAAAACTACTGGTAAGGGTTTCCGTATAATTCACAGAATTAATAAGAAGAATTGCTATTTGATTTAAGGATTTCTCAAATTATTTTTACCCGCTATAAGTAAAATCCAAATCCTGCAATCCATGCTAATCGTTTTTATCCGAACCACCGTTCTGTCTGTTTTATTTATTTTTATTGCACACTTTAGTTTTGCTCAACCTGGTAATGATAATTGTTCTGGAGCTACAGTATTAACCTCTTTTGTAAACACATGTAGTGCAACAACCAATGGTACATTGGCCAATGCAACTAATTCAAACGTTGCTGCAAATGCAACATGTGGCGGAACGCCCGATGATGATGTATGGTATGCCTTTCAAGCTATAAATTCTACAACAACTATAACATTAACCAATATTTCAAACGGCAATAATAAATTAGGGAATGCTACTCCAACTTTGGAATTATTTTCAGGGACATGCCTTTCTGCATTGACCTCCCTGGTATGTGTTAGTACAGCTCCAAGATCTATTACCTATAATTCTTTGACAATTGGAGTTTGGTATTATGTTAGGGTGTATTCAGGCAGTTTAGGTTTTCCTTCCAGTGATGCTACATTTAGTATTTGTGTTACACATCCAACCCTTCCACAACCTCCTGCCAATGATGAATGTTCATCAGCCACTTCACTTACTGTGGGTACAACAAATAGCTCCGGAACAGTTTGGGGTGCTACAGGAAGTACAGGAATAACAACAGGCTGTGCAACAGGTACTGCGGATGATGATGTTTGGTACAGGTTTTCTGCACCTGCATCCACGGCTTCGGTAACCCTTAGTTCGATAGGTGGAGATTTATCAACCTCCGGTGCCAGGATCCAGGCTTTTTCAGGTTCATGCGGTTCATTAACTTCTATTGCATGCGGCAGCACCAGTTTGAATTTAACCGGGTTAATAACCGGCACGCAGTATTATTTACGTGTTTATTCTGCTGGTTCAGGTTCCATTGGCGGCACCGCTTCCGGTTCTGCATTCAGTATAAATGTTTCCGGACCCGCAACATTACCCAATGCTGATTATCAAAGTAGCCGGATGAAGGAAGTTTTTAAACAAACAACTTTATCTGGTGCAAATTTATTGAATGATCCCTGGGAGATTGCTTATGGACCGGATGGAAATTTATGGATCACGGAAGCTAAGGGATACAGAGTGTACAAAATGGATCCAAGCTCTGGAGTTAAAACAACTGTTTTAGATATTTCAACTACGGGTACAGGTTATCTTACCGCAAGTGAGCATACTGCTTTCAATATGCAATCGACGTTTTCTAAATGGCCGCAGGGAGGGCTTGCCGGGTTGGCTATACATCCTGAGTTTACTAATGGAAAACAATTTATTTACCTCTCTTATGTGCACAGATATATTGGATTGATAGCTAATAGCGAAGGACACATCTTTGTTAATCGGGTTGTAAGATTTACCTATAATGAATCAACCAATAAATTAGAAAGCCCCGTTTCACTGTGCGATACTTTACCAGGCAGCAGCGATCACAATTCTCAAAGAATGATTATAGCCCCTGTTAATGGAATCGATTATCTTTTTTATGCATCAGGTGACATGGGAGCCGGCCAGTTTGAAAATAAAAACAGGCCAATGAGAGCACAGGTAAATGGCTCATACGAAGGAAAAATTTTAAGATTTAACCTGGAACCTGATGGTGATGCAGGTACTTTAGATAAGTGGATCCCGAATAATAATCCCTTTAATGGTGCCAGTCAAAGTGCGGTTTGGAGTACGGGCATGCGGAATAACCAGGGATTTGCCTATGCGGAAATAAATGGTGTAGGCAGATTATTTGGCAGTAGTCATGGCCCATTCAGTGATGATGAAATTAATATAATAGAACAAGGGAAAAATTATGGTCACCCAATAGTAATAGGTTATGCCAATGATGAAAATTATAAGTTAGTCAGCGCCGGAGAAAAAACAGGTATTCTGCCAGTTATCGGTTCCGAAATTACGAATGCATCTACAATAGGTTCCAGTTATAAGGATCCTCTTTTTTCTGGTTATGCGCCATCAAATGCTGCGGTAACTTCCATCTGGAACAACCAGGTAAATAATGGTGCCTGGCCTTCAGAGGCCTGGTCGGGTATGGATATATATACTGATAATATCATTCCGGGATGGAAGAATTCGCTGGTTATTGCTTCTTTAAAATGGGGAAGGGTATTGCGGTTTAAATTAGGTTCCTCCGGCTCCACTATTTTACCCATTGGTGGTAGTGATACGCTTAGTTATTTTGGCGGAATCAACAGGTTCCGTGATATGGCATTTGCTCCTGGAGGAAAAGATTTATTTGTTATTATGGACAAATCCGCAACTACTTCCGGACCAAGCGCTTTGAATCCGGTAGTGCCTGCCTGTGGTGGTTGTGTATTGAAATATACTTTCCTCGGTTATAATTCTGATGGTAATGGTAAAAGCATGATCCCAACCAGCATTGATGTTACAGAAGGAACAGATAATACATGTGCAAATGGAACCACTATTACTATTGATGATTCAAATAAAAATTTATGGGTCCCAATTACCGGTCCTGATGGAAATATCATGGCTGAAATAAAAGCCAATGATAATAACCTGGGCATCGTTACTTCAACTTTTTATACCAATGCTGGTTCCATACGGGAGGATAACAATAAAAATGTTTATCTCAATAGAAACCTGACTATAAACCCCCAGTATCAACCATCATCGCCGGTTAATATCAGGCTTTACATAACAGCTAATGAATTGGCTAGTTTACAATCTGCTACCAATTCACTAGGCGCAGCCAGTGGAGTTACGGGTATCAGTGATCTGAGTATTTTCAAAAACGATGATGCCTGCGGAGCCGCAGTGAATAATGGAGCGATTAAAGTTGTTCCCTTGTATGTTGAAGCACATGGCAGTAATGGATATGTTTTGCAGGCAACCATAAATTCATTTTCCTCATTTTATTTTGCCAGTGATGATTATAGTGTGTTACCACTCCAGTTAATAACTTTTAAAGGTGAGTGGAAAAATAATGCTGCTTTATTGCAATGGGAAACGGTAAATGAAAACAATACTGCTGAATTTATTATTGAAAGAAGTATTGATGGATCTAATTACAGCCAGATTGGTTCTGTAAACGCTAATGGTAATACAACCACTAAGATTAATTATTCTTACATCGATAATAATGCAGCCAGTCAACCAGCTGCTGTAATTTTTTACCGATTAAAATTGGTCGACCAGGATGGCCGGTTCACATACAGCAAATCGATCAGTATCGATCTGAAAAATATTCTGGAAATTTCCTTATTCCCTAACCCTGTAAAAGATAAATTAAACATCAGGATCAATAACCGGGAGCGACAGACAGTTACATTAGAAGTTACAGATCTTCAGGGTAGAAAAATGTTCTCTGAAAGGAGAACCATTAACCCCAATGAATCTTTAGAAATCAATGTTAAAGCATGGAAATCTCAATTCTATGTTCTAAAAGTATTGAATGAAAAGAAAGAAGTAATTTCTGTTGTGAAATTTGGAAAGATGTAATATTATTTTAAATTAAAGTTTAAAATCTATACCTATCTCTTAGAGATAGGTATTTTTGCTTTATGTACACACTCAAAAAATCATTAGGACAACATTTTCTGAAAGATGAACAGGTGTGTATGCAGATCATTGAGGTGCTACAAAAAAATACTTTTCAACAGTTGCTGGAAGTAGGCCCCGGTGGAGGTGCATTAACCAAATATCTGTTGCAGATACAGGATATTGATTTTAAGGCAGTAGAACTTGATGAAGAAAAAATTATTTATCTCGAAAAAACATATCCCACTATAAAAGGAAAGATCATTCACCAGAGTTTTCTCGATATGGAAAAGCCATTTAAGGGATCTTTTACTATCGTGGGCAATTTTCCTTACAACATTTCCACACAAATTTTGTTCAGAACTTTGGATTGGCGGCCCGATGTGGAATGCGTGATTGGGATGTTTCAAAAAGAAGTTGCCCAACGTGTTGTTGCAAAGGAAGGCAGCAAAGTATATGGCGTCAGCAGCGTTTTGATACAGGCTTTTTTTGAAACGGAGTACCTTTTTGAGGTGGATGAAACATGTTTTACTCCACCACCCAAAGTAAAAAGTGCGGTCATCAGGCTATGGCCAAAAAAACAACCTGTGGATATGCGTTCAGAAAAACACTTATTCATGCTTGTGAAAGCAGCTTTCAACCAGCGAAGAAAAACATTGCGTAACGCGGTAAAGCATTTATTTGAACCCGATAATTTGACAGATGATTTATTCAATAAAAGAGCCGAACAGTTAAGTGTAACCGATTTTGGGAAATTAACCTTTAAGATGCGTGGATAAAAATTCAAGATGCAAAAAATCATAATAGCCACACCAGCGCATGAGTATATTTACAACCGGTTACATCAATTGGGTTACGAGGTAATAAATGAACCTTCAATTACTTATACCCATTTGGAAAATTTGATTCCTGATGCCGTTGGACTGATAGTTTCTACCAGAATAAAGGTTGACCAGGCATTATTGGAAAAGGCAACTATTCTTCAATGGATTGGCAGGCTAGGAAGTGGCCTTGAATTGATTGACGTTGAATTCGCTAAATCAAAAAATATAGAAGTAATCAGTAGCCCGGAAGGAAACAGGGATGCTGTTGGTGAACATGCTTTAGCATTATTGTTGGCACTTACAAAGAATATTGTGAAGGGGCATAATGAAGTAAAGCTGGGAATATGGAAAAGAGAGGAGAATCGGGGTTATGAATTAAATGGCAAAACAGTAGGCATTATTGGATTTGGGAACTCAGGTAAGGCTTTTGCCCAAAAATTAAAAGGGTTTGATGTTACTGTTTTAGCATACGATAAATATAAATTTGATTTTGCACAAAGCTATATCCATGAAGCATCACTTGAGCAGATTCTTCGATATAGCGATGTTATCAGTATGCATGTTCCGTTGACTGATGAAACGTTTCACATGGCTAATGACAATTTTTTTAATAAGGCAGAAAAAAGCCCTTTTTTTCTAACCACCTGCCGTGGGCCGGTTCATGACACAGCCGCACTAATCAATGCTTTAAAAGAAAGCAAACTGGCCGGAGCCGGGCTTGATGTATTAGAAAATGAAGTATTAAACAATTATTCAGATGTCGAAAAAGAACAACTTAACTGGTTAATGCAACAACCAAATGTTATTGTAACCCCCCATATAGCAGGATATAGTTATGAGGCCACATTTAAAATGGCTAAGATTTTGCTGCAAAAGATTGGGCTATCCTGATTAAGCAATAATTTTCAGGTTTAAAATCATTATATAGATGCAAACGAACTAAAAAATTGGTTTATATTTGTACACCTACAACGCTTCAGGTTAAATCTGAGGCGTTGTATTTTTTTTCTATTTACATCCCGGTCTGGTTACCGGATTTTTAAAAAAAAGGAGGAGTTTATGAATGGTATTCAGTACCTGACACAAGAAAAGCTTGATCAGTTAAAGCAGGAGCTACAGCATATGAAGGGAGTTGAGCGCCATGCCGCCTCCAGAGCGATTGCTGAAGCCAGGGAAAAAGGCGATTTGAAAGAAAATGCTGAATATGATGCAGCAAAGGAAGGCCAGGGTATGCTTGAAGCAAAAATTGCTCATCTTGAAAGTGTAGTATCTATGGCAAGAGTGCTGGATGAAAATAATATAAACACCAGCAAGGTTTCTATTTTAACAAAAGTGACTTTGACTAATCTCAAAACGAAGAAAAAAGTTACTTACCAGTTAGTAAGTGAAAATGAAGCGGATCTTAAGGCTGGAAAGATTTCTATAAGTTCACCCATAGGACAGGGAATACTGGGTTTATCTGTGGGCGATATTGCCGATGTGGAAGCACCTGCAGGTTTGATAAAATTTAAAATTGAAGATATCAGCATATAATTTTTTGATTATTATAAGTATAAAAGCGCTGCATAGCAGGGCTTTTATTTTTATAGAAAAGCCTAACTTGATGATATGCTGTTACGACGGTTAAAATTTATTATTTATAACCGGCTTTTAAAATTCAAAAGCATGACTATCTTTTCTAAAATTATCAAAGGCGAAATCCCTGGTTACAAAATTTCTGAGAATGATAAATTTTATGCATTCCTGGATGTATTTCCTTTACGGGAGGGACATACACTGGTGGTGCCTAAAATGGAAATAGATAATATGTTTGATTTACCTTCTGATTACTTGTCGGAAATATTGGTATTTGCGCAACCCATCGCGAAAGCCATAGAAAAGGTATTTGATTGTAATCGTTGTGGAATAAGTGTTCTGGGCCTGGAAGTGCCTCATGCCCATGTTCATTTGATACCTATAAACACAGCCAATGATTTGAATTTTAATCAATCAAAAATCAAAGTTTCGCCGGATGATCTGAAAAAAATTCAAGAAAAAATTCTGGAACAATTGGCAAAATAATCCTATGAAATAAACGATGAAAAAGTTATTCTTAATACTGACTGTTTTGTTCTTATCTGGCAAGAATGGTTATTCCCAGATCAATGACACCAATAAATTCATTCATGAATTATTTTCTTCTTTTCAAACACAGGATGAGAAAAGGTTTGTAAATCTTTATCCCAATGCAAACCAGTTAAAAACTGTTTTATATGATATTATGAAAAGGCAGGCTGGTGCCGATACATCAGGTATGCATATGGGAAAAGCTATGTTGGATGAAATAAATGATAGCGCTCTTTATAATGATTATGCAAGGGAATATCGTAAAGCAATGGATTCAGCAAGGGTTGCTGGAGTTATATGGGCTGATGCCCGGTTTGCATTTTCACAGTTGGATACTTCAAAAGCAGAAGATATTGAAGGTAAAATGCTTAGGGGGATGATTTATTTTACCAGCGGCCAAAAAGATTATTTTATTTCTTTTTACGAAGTTTTATGGCCTAAAGTTCTGGATGGCTGGGTAGGCGCCAGTATACGGAATATCGGGATTACCAAACATCCTGATGATGAATAAATTATTTTTTGATCCGCCCAGGATTCTTCTTTATAAAATCATCCCACCCTTTTAAACTTTTTATACCATTAGTGGAAGGTACTTTCGATTGAAAATGATGACAAACAGCTACTGCTAATGCATCACTGGCATCATAAGACGAAGGATTTTCCATCAATTTGATGATCTGCTGTAACATTCTCCACACCTGCTCTTTGTCTGCATTTCCATTTCCAGTAATGGATTGTTTAATTTTTTTAGGGGAGTATTCCATAACAGGGATACCGGTACTCAAAGCGGCAGCAATGGCAACACCCTGGGCCCTGCCTAACTTCAACATACTTTGTACATTCTTGCCAAAAAATGGCGCTTCGATAGCTAATTCATCCGGGGAAAAAACAGTTACCAGCGAGGCTACTTTATTATGAATCAGTCTGAGCCTGTCGTAATTATTTTGTTTTCCCGAAAGTTTCAGCACATTCATTTCTTTCAATATAATGGCATTGCCGGTTATTTCAATTATACTATAGCCCATTGCCAATGTTCCGGGATCAATTCCTAATATAATTTTAGAGGGCTTTTGCAAACACTTATTTTTACGGTTAATGAAGCTGAACAAAAATATCAAAATCTTAATCAATTACTTTCTTGGTCCCCTATTGTTTATTTATTTATCGTTATCCATTTATCGTCAGATAGAACGGCAACCTGACCTGGCTCATTCCTGGCTAATGATAAAAAACTCTTTTTTAGGAACCGGTGCAATAAGCTTAACCGTCATTATTATTTTAATGCTGGGTAATTGGGGTATTGAAGCATTAAAATGGAAATGGGCCATTGAAAAAATCCAGCCCATTAGTTATTTAAAATCTTTAAAGGCAATATTTTCCGGCGTTTCATTTTCTGTAACCACTCCTAACAGGGTGGGTGAATATTTGGGCCGTGTATTATACATGAAGGAAGGAAACCGGTTAAAGGCAGTTTCGTTAACAATAGTTTGCAGTATAAGTCAATTGTTGGTTACCCTTTGGATGGGACTAATGGCACTAATTATTTTAAAACCCCGGATCGAATCAAGCCAGATGATAACGGGTTTCTGGTTAGAGCTTTTAATTAGTGGTGTGGCCATTGCCTGCATGATTTTAACATTATTTTATTTCAGGCTCTCATGGATGGTAAGATGGATAGATCGCTTACCCGGAAGCTACCGGTTTAGCTGGTTGATCAATGCCATTGAAGATTTTAATGCAACTTTATTATTCAAGCTGTTGTCATTGTCTATAATCAGGTTTGGCATCTTTTGCATGCAATACTACCTGATGTTTCGTTTGTTTGGAGTAGAAGTGATGTGGTGGCAGGGGTTTTGGGCAATCAGTCTCAGTTTTTTAATTTTGGCCGTTATACCATCTATTGCTTTGGCTGATCTTGGACTGCGTGGAGAAGTGACTATTAAACTATTTGGATTATTTAGTTCTAATGTTTTAGCCATAACTATTAGTACAGCGGCCATATGGTTCATCAACCTGGTAATACCGGCTATTATTGGGAGTTTATTAATTTTAAGTATTAAAATCTTTGCAAATAGAAATGAAGTTTAAATTTTTTACAATTTTCGGTTTATTACTGCTGACAATTAATCTGAATGGAGAACCTTCATTCAAGATGTATAATGATGATTTTTGCGGGATAACTAACCGGTCTTTCCGGGTAAATGAAAAGGTAAATTATACGATATATTATTCTATTGTCGGTATTTATGTAGATGCTGGAAACGCAACTTTTTCAAGCACTTTGCAAAGGCTTAATAATCGCCCGGTTTTTCATGTTGTTGCTGATGGAAAAACGAATCCCCGTTACGACTGGATATTTAAAGTACGTGACCGTTACGAAACATTTATTGATACATCTTCCATGCAGCCTTTGAAATTTATCAGGAATGTACATGAGGGAAGCTATAAAAAATACGAAAATGTTACATTCAACAGGCAGGCAAATACGGCAGTAACAAATGATGGTGTTTATAAAGTACCCAATTGTGTACAGGATGTTATAAGCTCTATCTATTATGCCCGCAATATTGATTTTTCAAAGTACAAACCAGGTGACCGGATTAATTTCTCTATGTTTTTAGATAATGAGCTTTACAGCATGTATATCCGTTACCAGGGTAAAGAAACCATTAAAACCAAATATGGTAAATTCAAGGCCATTAAGTTCAAACCCCTATTATTAAAAGGATCCATCTTTGAAGGTGGTGAAAAAATGACCGTATGGGTGAGTGATGATGCTAACCATCTACCCCTTAGGATAGAAAGTCCTATTACCGTAGGTAGTGTAAAAATAGATATGATGAATTTCGAAAATTTACGCTATCCCCTCACATCACTGATTAAGAAAAAATAAATTTAAATAATCATTTATAAATCCCTCACGGTAAAAAATTCTTTGGGCCTGATGCCTCTGTCTGTTTCATGTAAATTGCAACATTCATGAATAGGATCATGTTCAAAAAAAAGAATGTAATCGTTAGTTACCGCCTCATTTAAAAACGATTTTTTTTCATTTAATGTGGTAAGCGGAAACATATCATAAGCCATCACATATGGAATGGGAATATGACCGTGAGATGGTAGCAGGTCGGCCATATAGACAATCGTTTTCCCGTTATAATTAATTTGTGGCAGCATCATGCTTTCAGTGTGCCCATCAACAAACCTAATAGAAATATTTTTGGTAAATGTTTGGATGGGTAAATTATTGTCAACTTTTATTCCATCCTGAATAAATTCAAGTTGCCCGTTTTCCCGGATGGGTAAAATATTTTCTGTAAGAAAAGATGCTTTTTCTCTTTCATTAGGATATACTGCCCAGTTCCAATGTTTTTCATTACTCCAGTAAACAGCATTTTTAAATGCAGGCACTAATTTATTATTTTGTTTTATGATGGAACCTCCGCAATGGTCAAAGTGAAGGTGAGTCAGAATAACATCCGTTATATCATCAGGTGAAAATCCATTTGCGGCAAGTGAACTGTTTAAACTGGCTTCTCCATGCAAGTAATAATGTTTGAAAAATTTTTCGCTTTGTTTATCCCCTATACCATTGTCTATCAATATTAATTTTTCTCCATCTTCAATCAATAAACTGCGCATTGCCCATGCACAAAGATTACTTTCGTCGGCGGGATTTATTTTGTTCCAGATAGATTTGGGCACCACCCCGAACATAGCCCCACCATCTAATTTAAAATATCCTGTATCAATTGAATATAACTTCATTTTTTACTGATTTGAAATTGTTTATAATTTTTTAGAAGCTCTGCTGGTTAGTAGCAGCCAGAATAGTCCCAAAGCAAAAAAAACTATGAGCACTAAAATGGAATTTCTCATAGAACCTGTTACTCCTTCTATAAAGCCGAAACTGACAAGCCCCAACACGATGGCTAATTTCTCCGTTACATCATAAAAACTAAAAAAGGATGCAGTGTCTTTTGTTTCAGGCATCAACTTACTGTATGTACTACGGCTCATAGATTGTATTCCACCCATCATTAATCCAACCAATGCTGCAATGATGAAAAAATGCATTTCAGTTTGCATAAAATATCCGGCAATGCATACGCCAATCCATAATAACACGGTTAATTGTAAAACATTCAGGTTGCCTATCCTGGCTGATAATCTGGACATACCTATCGCGCCACCAATTGCTACAAGTTGAATAATTACGGCGGTCATAATTAACTTGATATCTTCTAACTGTAATTCTTTAATTCCGTAATCAATAGCGACCAGCATTACGGTTTGCACACCCATACTATAAAAGAAAAAAGCGGCCAGGTATCTTTTTAATACGGGCATATGCGTTAACTGGTCCCATACTTTTTTTAATTCGATAAACCCATTGGTCAGCACATTTTTACGGGCGGCTCTAACCGTTTTACTAACGATTGGTAAGGCTCTGAAAGTGATCTGCGCAAAAGCAACCCACCAAATGCCTACCAATAAAAAAGTGATTTTCAGAGGCATGGTATCATTTGGCATAAATGCAACCAGTCCAAACCCGATCATTTGCATGAGGACACTTCCAATATAGCCCATGGTATATCCTTTTGCACTGATCCGGTCCATGTCTTTTTCAGATGCTATTTCAGGCAAATAAGAATTGTAAAACACCTGGCTCCCGTAAAAACCGATACCTGCCAGCATAAAACATAATAATCCAAAGTAAATGTTATCCTTATCAAAGAAAAACATCAATGAACAACTTGCGGCACCCAGGTAACAAAAAAACTTCATGAAATTTTTCTTATTCCCTTTATAATCCGCAATCGAAGATAAAATAGGTGACATAACTGCAACAATCAGGAATCCAAAAGCCAGGACATATTCCTTTAGTTCAGTATTAATAAAATGTCTGCCTAAAAAAGGTATTCCTTTAGGAAAATTTTCAACTGATGTAACCACGGCATAATAGGCAGGGAAAAAAGTGGTAGTAATTACCAGGTTGTAAACGGAATTGGCCCAATCATACATGGCCCAGCCATTCACCGCTTTTTTTGATGCAGTCTGCATGCAATAAATTTAATAAGGAGTAAGATAGTAAAACTGAACCTTATTTATAGAGTCATGGATTTGGTTACTTTTCGTTTTCACCTGGAAGAGCAGGATTATCATCCGAAAGATCCATCCAGGTAAAAGGTAGTTTGCGAAGGGTATTAAATTTATTATCTGTGAGTTCAATGTTTACAGGTTGTTTGTCAAAAACATTTTCGCTGATCAGATTACTGATGGCTAAAAAAGATTCATCATCAACCCCAGCCAGTTTTTCTTTTACAACAACCATGCGAAAAGTAACAGTATCTTTTTGTTTCAGCAACTGGAAACTCTTTGTTTCAGCGATATTTTGATTGTAAGTAGTGTCAATATAATACAACAGGTCAGCGGTTTGTTGAGCCTGCACTTCCTCAATTCCTTTCTTATAAAAAACATCTACATGTTCTTTGGTTACCTTGTCACCATAGTTGCTGCAATGAACAAAACTTAAAATCAGCATGACAAAAAGCAGGTGACCTAAGGTGTTAGCCATGGATTTTTATTTAAAATTCAAATGATCAACAAATAATCAACGGGGCAGGTAACCGGCAAGCATCAACAATAATAATATAATGCCTACAATAATACGGTAAATGCCAAAAACGCGGAAACCATGTTTTTGCAGAAATCCGATAAAGAATTTTATTGCTAACAACGCCACCACAAAAGCCACCACATTTCCAATAATGAGTAATTTAATATCAGATGGAGTAAATGTATTATAACCCTGCATTAATTTGTAGCCTGTTGCGGCAGCCATAGTGGGGACGGCTAAAAAAAAAGAAAATTCTGCTGCAAGATTTCTCGTAAGGCGTTGTTGCATTCCACCTATAATGGATGCGGCACTTCTGCTAACTCCAGGGATCATTGCGATCACCTGCCAACAGCCAATAATAAAAGCATTTTTAAAAGTCATCTGTGGTTCTTCTTCTATAACTGGTTTTTTGAAATAATTATCCACCATCAACAGAACCACACCACCCATGATTAACGAGATAATAACTGTTGTGGTACTTTCCAACATCTTATCAATACTATCTGAAAAAGTGTAACCCAGTACCAGGGCAGGTATAACGGCAACAAACAACTTCAAATAAAAAGAAGGGTTTTTAAAATCAAAAAACTTTTTCCAATACAAAGCGACTACAGCAAGTATGGCTCCTAACTGAATAGCTACGATAAATAATTTTGTAAATTCCTTGTCGTCAACGTTCATCAATTTTTCGGCAATAATCATATGACCGGTTGATGAAACGGGTAAAAATTCCGTTAGTCCTTCTACAATGGCAATAATAATAGCTTCTAATATGGACATAATTCGAACACCTTTTACAAAAATGGTATGGTATAAAAAAACCGATTTAAAAATTGCTTATCTGATTTTTAAATCGGTTCCTAACCAGGTAAAATATTAATCTTTGGGTTTTCTGAAAAGGGCGATGATTTCAACCACCAAGCCTGCCATTATCAGCAGTGGTGCAATAGTAATGCGCGTAGTGCTGTATACTTCATCTTCATTAAAAACATTTGGGTCAGGACTTTTACCCCCTGCCATCAAAATAAAACCGATGGCAATAATGATGATGCCTGCAAGCATCCATATATAATTTTCTTTTCCAAACATAGCAGTGGTATGCACTTCCTTTGGTTTAGTCACCACCGTTTTTGGTTGCTTCTTTTCAGCCATAATAAGAAATTAAGGGTGCAATATAGTTTTTTATCTTTTCTGTTTAAATAGTTTGGCAGCATTAATACAGATCATCAAGCTTCATGCGCAGATATTTAATAACGCTGCGATGAGTGCTGAAAACAGATATAAAAATTCCGATGATCAGCAATGCCAGAAACAGTAATAAAATCATAGTATTATCGTGGAGTGCTTTCAAGTCAGGCAAGAATTTTTCTGCAAGAGCAATTACTCCATATACTGCCGCAATGGCAATTATGGCACTTATAGCACCGTTGATCAATGCCCGCACATTGAGTGGTTTGGCAATAAACCAGCGGGTAGCACCCACCATTTGCATGGTTTTGATTAAAAACCGGTTACTGAACATAGCTAAACGAATGGTGTTATCGATCAATATGATCACCATAATAGCAATCAGGATAGCTACTCCGGCTAAGGCCAGGCTCATTACATTAAAATTGCGTTGCATTTTGCCCACTATGGCATTGGGGTAACGTACTTCATCTACATTCGGGTTTTGGGAAATATCTGCCTTTATTAAGGCTAATTGGGCAGAATCTACATACTGCTCCTTTAATGTAAAATCGATACTGGTTGGTAATAACGCATTATCTAAAAATTCAGTAAAATCTTCACCACCACTTTGCAACCATTCTTTTTTGGCGGTCTCTTTATCAGTATAACGCAATTTTTTTGTGTAAGGCTTGGCCTGTATATATTCCTGCAACGAAATTCGGGAGGTATCCTGGATATCTGTTTTTAAGAAAACCTGTACTTCTACGCTCTCTTTAAAATATTGCATTAGTTTCTTTGAATTGATGGTTATCCATCCTACCAATCCCAATAAAAAAAGAACCAGCGTTACGCCAAGGATTGCCATAAAATAAGAAGGTTTGCCACGTTTTGACGATGCTTTACCAAATTGAGCCATGCGATTGATTTTTGTAATTTTCAGGTGCGGCAAAAATAATGGATTAAGAAGTACAATGTGTATTTTTGCTGCTCTCAAAAAACGAGGAGTTAAGTTATTTATTTCGATTGAACAGGAAGGCTTGCAGAAATAAAAGTTTATTAAGGCTTCTTTAGCATTTACTTTAATAGTAGCAGGTAATATTGATACTTAATCAAAAGAAAAATTATACGATTTCGATGGAATACAGTTTCAGGGAAATAGAAAAAAAATGGCAGTATAAATGGAAACAGGATAAAGTTTACCATGTACCCAATCAATCATCAAAGCCTAAAATGTATGTGCTGGATATGTTTCCATACCCAAGTGGGGCAGGTTTACATGTAGGTCACCCATTGGGATATATAGCATCAGATATATTTAGCCGGTATAAGCGTTTGCAGGGTTATAATGTTTTGCATCCTATGGGCTTTGATGCTTTCGGTTTACCGGCAGAGCAGTATGCAATAGATCATGGAATACATCCTGCTATTTCTACGGATCAGAACATACAGAACTTTAAAGATCAATTACACAATATTGGTTTTTCCTATGACTGGAGTCGTGAAATTAAAACCAGTGATCCTCATTATTATAGATGGACGCAATGGATTTTTCTGCAATTGTTTAATAGCTGGTATAACCGAAAATCGCAAAAAGCAGAAAGTATCACGGGTTTAATTAAAATTTTCGAAACGGAAGGTAACGATCAATATCCTTTTCCAAATGATCGCTTTCGTATTTCAATAACCGGTAGTCATATATTTTCTGCAAATGAATGGAATACATTTGGCGAAGAAGAAAGAATGAATATCCTGATAGAATACCGGCTTGCATATTGCGGTATTGGTGAAGTTAACTGGTGTGAGGCGTTAGGAACCGTTTTAGCGAATGATGAAGTGGTGAATGGCGTAAGTGAAAGAGGCGGCCACCCGGTAGTAAAAAAGAAATTGCGTCAATGGTACCTGCGGATCACCGAATATGCTGATCGTTTATTAAAAGGATTGCAGACGGTTGATTTTACTGATGCCATGAAGGAAATGCAAACCAACTGGATCGGTAAAAGCAGTGGTGCGGAAATAGATTTTGCTATCCAGGATCACCCGGAAAAAATATTAAAAGTTTATACAACAAGACCTGATACCATTTTTGGGGTAGACTTTATGGTGCTTGCGCCGGAACATAACCTGGTAGATTTATTTACAACAACCGATCAAAAAAATGCAGTTGAAGAATATATTCAATTTGTACAAAGTCGAAGTGAGAGGGAGCGAATGGCAGAAAAAAAGATCAGTGGTGTTTTTACCGGTGCCTTTGCGCTGAATCCTTTTGATGGCCGCCAAATTCCTGTCTGGATCTCCGAATATGTTTTAGCCGGATATGGAACCGGTGCCATCATGGCTGTTCCGTCGGGTGATGAAAGAGATCATAAATTCGCACAACATTTTAATATTCCTATCACCAATATTATCGGAGATCATTATAACGGTATAGAAGCCAATCCCACTAAAGATGCGGTTTTACAAAACAGCGGATTTCTGAATGGTATTTCCATGCGGGAGGCATTGGAACCGGTTATTGATAAACTGGAAGAACAAAAGATAGGAACCCGTAAAGTGAATTTTAAAATGCGGGATGCTGCGTTTAGCCGTCAACGTTATTGGGGCGAACCATTCCCCATAACCTGGAAAAACGGTATTGCATATCCGCTTGATGAAAACAAATTGCCGGTTATTCTTCCACCAATGGATGAAATCAAACCAGGTAAGGATGGAGAAGGGCCATTGAGCAATAATGAAGAATGGATCAATAATGATTTATTTGAAGGAGGCCATGCTGAATCATCAACTATGCCGGGTTATGCTGGCAGCAGCTGGTATTTTTTACGCTATATGGATCCGGGAAATGATAAAGCATTTTGCGATCGGTCAATAGCCGATTATTGGGGCCAGGTTGATCTGTATATTGGAGGTACTGAACATGCAGTGGGTCATCTTTTATATAGTCGCATGTGGACAAAGGCATTGTTTGATCTGGGTTACATCGGTTTTGATGAACCATTTAAAAAGTTATTGAACCAGGGAATGATCCAGGGTTCTTCGCGATTTGTATACCGTGTGCATGGAACCAACCAGTTTGTTTCTTTTGGATTAAAAGATCAATACCAGGTAGATGCCATTCACGCTGATGTCAATTTTGTGGATGGCCTGGTGCTTGATCAGCAGGCTTTCAGGAAATGGAAGGCAGAATATGCAAATGCTGAATTCATATTGGAAAATGGTGTTTATATCTGTGGTGCTGAAGTGGAAAAAATGTCCAAGTCAAAATTCAATACGGTTAACCCGGATGATATTGTTGAAAAATATGGCGCCGATACGTTTCGCATGTACGAAATGTTTTTAGGCCCGATAGATCAGAGCAAACCCTGGGATACAAAAGGTATTGAAGGCGTTCACCGGTTTTTGAAAAAATGCTGGCGATTGTTTATGGATGATGTAAAAGGTTTGATTGTAACAGATGATAAAACTGCTCCTGCGGAGTTGAAAATATTACATAAAACCATCCGAAAAATTGAAGAAGATACGGAACGATTTTCATTTAATACGGCAGTCAGCACATTTATGATCGCCGTAAATGAATTGGGCGAACTGAAGTGTCATAAAAAAGAAATTCTATTGCCATTATTGGTATTGCTTACTCCTTATGCTCCACATATTGCGGAAGAATTGTACCTGCAATTGAAAAAGGTTGATTCCAAACTGGAACTGGCAACAATTCTTGATATGGCATGGCCTGCATGGGATCAAAAATACCTGGTAGAAAGCAGTAAAGAATACCCAATCAGCATCAATGGAAAATTGAGAACAACCATGATTATTTCTTTGGAGGCTTCACCATCAGAAGTGGAAACCATGGTGCTGGCGAATGAAGTTGTACAAAAATGGGTAGAAGGTAAATCACCTAAAAAAATAATTTTTGTAAAGAATAAAATGGTGAACCTGGTTGTTTAATGTAAAATTCAAAATGAAAAATTTTGAATTTTACATTTTTCATTCCAAATCAGGGACTTCATTCTTTACGAATCTTACCATGGCACTGCTGCCTTCCGTGCTTTCCAGTCTTGCTTCATAACGGTTACCATTAACGATGGCAACCATATAAGAAGTGTTCGGGGGAATGCTTCCCAGGTTTTCTGCTACCATGATCAGTTCATTGGTATCCAGGAGCTCGTTCACCGCTAATTTTACAACATAGGCACTGCCTAGTAAACGGATATGAGAAAAGATGAGGCGGTTATTCAGAAAAAGAGAAATGGAATCACCGTCGATTTCCGCATTATCATAAAAACGCAGTTCAACAGAGTCACCACTCAAAGGAATTTCAATAGCCAGTTCTTTTTTGCGGCTGGCGAATTTTTCTTCAAGCGTTGGTGGTTTAACGGGTACGATCACCTGTTTTTCTTCCTTTACAGGAATTTCCGGAATAAATACCATGTCTTTAGATGGTGCAGGTTCTCTTACGGGTGCTTCTATAGTTTTTTCTATTGTTTTTTCAATAACCGGCGGCGGGTTATTTCTTTTTTGATTGATGGATTTTTCAACACCGGCAATATATTCAGGGTCGTTTGCTCCCACTAAAAAATTATCAATTACATCATCCCATTCATCGGGAAAATTAACGGGGCCTGACTTGTCAAGATGCACTTCACCCTTTGTACTTCCATTTTCTTTTGATGCGGTATTGCCATCCAATTTTAAGGTTTTACCATCGGGGCAATTGAAATCAGCTCTTGATAACATAGGTATTTTCCCGGGTGTTGTTAATCCTCTACCGGTTTTTTCTTCTATCAATTGGTCATCCCACCAAACCGCTTCATTGGTTTCAGCATCAAAGTGACCCTTGATGGTATACCGGCGATAATGATTGGGAGATTCGTAGTAATAGGATGTGCCAGTGAGGCTGTCACCTGTCAAAATGATCTTTACTTCAACTTTTTTCCGGTCAATCTTGCCTTGCCAAACACCTGTGATCTGTTGCCCATAGCTGCTGATTGAAATGCATGCCATTGTAAACAGCAATAATAATTGTATGGGGATTTTTTTTGCCAGCGTCAATTTCATTAAGAAGTCCTCAGTAAATGGAAACGAATTTTATCCTGTATTATTTTGTTATTACGTTATGCAGGTTCTATAGTTTTGTTAAACACAGATTATGGCTGAAATTAAATCCTCACTTTTTTTATCAGCGGTATTGGGCTAAAGCAATTCAGTAGTAAATTGAATATTAAAAGCTGCTTAATGAAAAAATCAACTTTCTTTATTTCTTTATTATTCTGCGGGTTTATTTCACATGCTCAAAATGTAGAAGCTTATTTTCTTTCCCAGCCTGCGCTTACACCTGATGGGCAGCAAGTGATTTTTAGTTTTGAAGGTGACCTTTGGAAAGCAAATGTAAAGGACGGGCAAGCAAGCCGTTTAACAGCCATGCAGGGATATGAAACGGGTGCCAAAGTTTCACCGGATGGCAGGTGGATCGCATTTACCGGACGTCAGTTTGGCAATGCGGATATTTATGTAATGCCAGTTGATGGAGGGGAAATAAAACAGCTTACTTTTCATAGTGCCAATGATGAAGTAAGCAGTTGGGGTTGGGATAATAAGATCATTTATTTTACCAGTAATCGGTATAGCAGGATGTCCGGATATACTGTTAATAAAACCGGTGGAACTCCCGAAAAAATTTTTGGAGATTATTTTTTTCAATATGATCACAATCCGGTGGAACATCCGGTATCTGGTGAAATTTATTTTAGTGATACATGGGAGAGTAGTTTTCAGCAACATCGCAAAAGATACAAAGGCGCATTTAATCCTAACATTCAATCATACAATCAAAAAACCAAAAAGTATATCCGTTATACGGATTGGGAGGGAAAGGATTTTCATACTACTATCGATAAAAACGGGAATATCTTTTTTATTTCAGATGAAGCGAACGGGCAATATAATTTATACACTTTTCGCGATGGAAAGAAAACGGGTTTAACAAAATTCAATACATCTATTAAAGCCCCTTTTGTAAATGCAAATGGGGAGTATGTTGTATTTGAGAAAGATTATCAGCTTTGGTTATATAATATTAAGACGGACAAGACGGAAAAATTAAAAATATCACTGGTGCGCAACAGTGTATTACCGCAGCACAGGGATTTTAATGTAAAAGGTAATATTACCAATTTTGATATTTCACCGGATGGTAAAAAAATAGCTTTTACATCCCGGGGCGAAATTTTTGTGAGTGATGTGGAAGGAAAATTTATTCAACAGGTAAATAAAGGTTCTGCAGAAAGAGCAAGAGAAGTTAAATGGCTGGCAGATAATAAAACCTTGTTATTCAACAAAACAAAAAACGGCTACCTTAATTGGTATACAATAGCTGCAGACGGGACTACTCGTTTAAAAGAACTGACCAATGACCTGCAGAACAACAGAGCTATTGAATTGAATAAAAAGAGAACCCAGGCGGTTTACCTGGGTGGCCGAAATGAAGTAAGGTTGATCAACCTCAAAGATTTTCAGGATAAATTATTGGTCAAAGATGAGATCTGGGGTTTTCAAAACAGCCGCCCCGGATTTTCACCGAATGATGAATACGTTGTGTTTACAGCATACAGGAACTTTGAACAGGATATACTGATTCATCATATCAAACAAAACAAAACAATTAATTTGACCAATACGGCCATCACAGAATCTGGTCCTATCTGGTCGCCCGATGGAAAATATATTTATTTTAATTCCTCCCGCCTCAAAGCTTCTTATCCAATGGGAATGCAGAATTCAAAAATCTATCGGCTATCATTGGAAAAATTGGATGAACCTTTTCATTCTAATAAGTTTGATGAACTTTTCGAGCCTTTAAAAAAAGATACGACTGAAAAAAAAGATTCGGTTGATAAAATTAATATTGATGTTAATGATCCCATTGTTGTAAACATGGACAACATAATGGAAAGGCTGGACCAGATAAGCCCACCATTTGGTACACAGTTTTTGCAATATATTTATCAAAAAGGGGATAAAACAAATATTTTTTATACAAGCGATCATGGTGAAGGGAAAAATGCTTTATGGAAAACCATTATTCAGCCATTTGAAATGCGAAAGACTGAAAAAATTGCGGGTGCTGAGGGCACTTTTAGTTATAGTATTAATGTCTCGGGTGATAAATTGTATGTCTTATCAAGTGGTAATATTTCAAAATTAAACCTGGATCAAAATAAAGTTGAACCCATCAATATTACCCACACTTTCAGGCGGAACCTGCAACAGGAATTTGAACAGGCTTTTGAAGAAACATGGGCCCAGGTGCAGGAAAATTTTTATGACCAGGATTTTCATGGAATAAACTGGGTTGAAATGAAGAAATATTATCAGCGTTTTGTACCATATCTTAATAACAGGGCTGATCTTCGGGTATTGCTAAACGATATGTTGGGAGAATTGAATTCATCGCACCAGGGATTTAGCTCAAGCGGTGTTGAAGAGTCAACAGGTTTTGAAAATCGAACAATGGAAACTGGAATTATTTTTGAAAATAGCGATCCCTATAAAGTGAAATATATTGTTAACAGGAGTAATGCGGATAATAAAGATATTGACATTAAACCGGGAGATCTTTTAATAGAAGTAAATGGCTTACCAATAGATAAAAATGCTGATCGCAATTTTTATTTCACCCAGCCTTCAATAGACAGGGAGGTGAAACTCACTTTTAACCGTAAAGGCAAAGAAGTGGATGTTAAAATTCACCCACAATCTTCTTTGCTGGAAAATTTTTATGATGAATGGATTGATGTAAACCAGCAAAGAGTGAATAAAAAATCAAATAATCGTATTGCTTATACACATATGAAGAATATGGGGCAAGGTGAATTTGAAAATTTCCTGGTTGATATGTCAAAAGAATTGAATCAAAAGGATGCATTGATCCTTGATTTGCGTTATAATACCGGGGGTAACGTGCATGATCAGGTTATAAATTTCCTGAGCCAGAAATCTTATCTTAAATGGAAATACAGGGAAGGGCAATATACACAACAGCCTAATTTTGCACCCAGTGATAAACCGATTATACTGTTAATTAATGAACAGTCCTTAAGTGATGCTGAAATGACGGCAGAGGGATTTAAAACACTTAAGCTGGGAAAAATAGTTGGAACGGAAACATATCGATGGATCATTTTTACCAGTGGGGTCGGATTGGTTGATGGATCTTTTGTACGAATACCGGCATGGGGCTGTTATACTTTGGATGGAAAAAATCTTGAGATGACAGGCGTTGCACCTGATATTGACGTAGTAAATAGTTTTGATGATAAATTAACCGGTAAAGATCCACAACTTGACCTGGCTATTGAGGAATTGAAAAAAATGTTAAAGTAAGATTTAGATGAGCTGGTAAATAATAGTATCACTTTTATTTTTACCTGGCATAAAATAAAGGCCCGTTGTATTTTCATGCAATATCTTTATTTTAATTTTTGAAATATGCCTGAAACTATCATATCATTAATAAAAAAGCATCAGCAGGATTATCATTCCATTGTAGAATTTAATCCGGAAAATGATAAATTAATATTACTGGATTTCACCGGTGAAAATAAAGATCTGCAACCGGGTATTCTTGAAAAAACAGGAGAATTTACTGATTATATCAATAACCATTTAAAATCGGCTGGAGCTCTTTATGGAATTGGTGGCTATGGGGAGAACCGGGTTGTTTATAAACGAAGTAAAGTTTTTGATGGCATTTCTAATGATGATGAACCCCGGCGATTGCATTTGGGTATTGACATTTGGGGCAAACCAAATACCCATGTCAGTGCACCTTTAGAAGGACTTGTACATAGCTTTGCTTTTAATAATGATTTTGGAGATTATGGCGCTACCATTATTTTGTCACATTACCTCGATGGCCATACATTCTATACGCTATATGGACATCTTAGCCTGAATGATTTAAAGAATCTTCAAGAAGGAGACAGAATTTTGCGGGGTGAAGTTCTTGGATCATTTGGCTTGCCATTTGAAAACGGTCATTGGCCGCCACATCTGCATTTCCAGGTTATAGTGGATTTAGGAGATTGGAAAGGTGATTACCCTGGAGTTTGCAAATTTTCTGAAAAGGAAAAATATATGGGAAACTGTCCTGATCCTGATCTTATACTCCAATTGAACCAACATTTGGTTTCCGCATAAAATAGAGGTTTCTCATTTCGTTTATAGATGATGGTTATATAGTTTTAAATCCGGTCAGCATTTTCCAAATTATTAATGAATGGATATTTATTGTTTTGCAAGTTTTAATAATTTGAAAGCATGGTGCCATTCATTGTGCAGAATGCCCGGAATACACCATAAAATACAAAGGGGTTCAATTGCCCGTGCCGCTTCTATTTTACCCATGTCT
>MWWA01000134.1_pt1 | contig 22538 bp, 24 predicted proteins | sample 1047341 | NCBI WGS metagenome assembly MWWA01 (sample SAMN06349978, study PRJNA376086) | soil metagenome | isolation source: MS5-1 sample Antarctic (ecotone) soil | place: Antarctica | collected 2015-01-13
TAATTAAAGGCTCTTTTTTCTTTATTCAAGTGAATATCTATATCTTTGCGCTCCCAAAATCAGTATGTCGAAACAGCCATTAATTAAACAGGACGGAACCATTCTAGAGGATTTGTCAAATGCTATGTTCAGGGTGAAACTTGAAAACGGTCATGAGATACTCGCCACTATTTCAGGTAAGATGAGAATGCACTATATACGGATTTTGCCGGGAGATAAGGTAGGAGTAGAGATGAGTCCCTACGATCTGTCAAGAGGAAGGATCATTTTCCGATATAAATAATTAATAACCGCTATTGGTAATTCCAGTGGCTAATATTGAATACCATGAGAGTTAGAGCATCCATTAAAAAAAGAAGCGCAGATTGCAAGATCGTGCGCCGTAAAGGCATTCTTTATGTGATCAACAAAAAGAATCCCCGTTTCAAGCAAAGACAAGGGTAGCTAAAAGCTTTTCGCCAATAGCTATTGGCTTTTAGATATTAAAAAAAGTAAAACTGTAAAATTATATGGCTCGTATTGCCGGTGTTGATTTACCAAAAACAAAAAGAGGCGAAATTGGTCTTACCTATATTTTCGGAATAGGACCTACTACCGCACGCTACATTCTTGACAAGCATAGTATCGATCGCAGCAAGAAAGTAAATGAGTGGAACGATGATGAACTGAATAACATCCGTAGCACCATTACCGAGGAATTTAAAGTAGAAGGTCAGCTTCGTTCTGAAGTACAAATGAGTATCAAGCGTTTGCTTGATATTGCCTGTTACCGTGGTTTGCGCCATCGTAAAGGTCTGCCTGTAAGAGGTCAGCGTACAAAAACCAACAGCCGCACCCGTAAAGGAAAGCGTAAAACAGTTGCTGGTAAGAAGAAGGCACCTAAGAAGTAAACTATGAGCTGATAGCTACCAGCTGTTAGCTTATTGCACGATTTACCAGGTCAGTCGCGGATCCCGGTGCAAGGGGGAGGGCTCACCAACCGGTTTACCGGGTTATTTAAACATTAAAGATTACCTGTCAAATGGCAAAAGCACAACAAAGCGCAAAAGCTGCCGCTAAAAAAAGAATTGTAAAGGTTGACTCTTATGGCGATGCCCATATCAGTGCCACCTTTAATAACATTATTATCAGTCTTACCAACAAACAGGGCCAGGTGATTTCCTGGTCAAGTGCCGGTAAAATGGGTTTTAAAGGATCTAAAAAGAATACACCGTATGCCGCCCAGCTGGCCTCTGCCGATGCTGCGAAAGTAGCACTGGATGCAGGTGTGAAAAGAGTAGATGTATTTGTGAAAGGACCTGGTGCCGGTAGGGAAAGTGCCATTCGTGGCCTGGCTCAATCAGGTATTGAAGTCAATATGATCAAAGACGTGACGCCTTTACCACATAATGGTTGCAGGCCTCCAAAGAAGAGAAGAGTATAAGATAATCTGTTAGGTTTTAGTCTAACAGCTAACAGCTAATAGCTAACATACAGGCCTATAAAGCTTTCATTTATAAAAAGGTTGCCCGATTAATTTTTTACGATTTTTCACCGATCGAAGCAACGAATTTTAAAAAAATCGAAATGAAAAAAAACAATGGCACGTTACACTGGTCCTAAGACCAAGATCTCCCGTATTTTCGGGGAGCCCATTCTGGGCAATGGAAAATGGTTGGGTAAGAATTCTAACCCTCCCGGAATGCATGGTGCACAGCGCAAGCGTAAAACCCTTGGCGAATATGCACTGCAGTTGCGCGAAAAGCAAAAAGCCAAATACACTTACGGCGTTTTGGAAAAACAATTCCGCAAAACTTTTGAAGAAGCCGCCCGCAAAAAAGGTGTTACCGGTGAAAACCTGATCAAATTATTGGAAGCACGTCTGGATAATACAGTTTTCCGTATGGGTATTGCTCCTTCCCGTCCTTCTGCCCGGCAGTTGGTGAGCCATAAGCACGTTATGGTGAATGGTGAAGTAGTGAATGTTCCTTCTTACCAGTTAAAGCCAGGAGATGTTATTGCTTTGAAAGAAAAATCAAAGGATAATGCCTCCGTAACCAGCGCCATTCGTGGCCGCAATCCAAAATTCGGATGGGTTGACTGGAATGAAACAGATATGAAGGGAACTTTTATTACGTATCCTGAAAGGGATCATGTTCCTGAGAACATCAAGGAGCAACTGATCGTGGAATTGTATTCTAAATAAGGGAAGTCAATGGTCAATGGTCAATGGAGAGATTGGAAAGCAGAAAAATTTATTCACTGTTCACCTCACCACTGATTCTCCTTTAACAATTAAAATTTAAACCGGAAATAAACAATGGCAATTTTAAATTTTCAGAAGCCCGATAAAATCGTTCTTCAAAATTGAAGAAGCCGCCCGCAAAAAAGGTGTTACCGGTGAAAACCTGATCAAATTATTGGAAGCACGTCTGGATAATACAGTTTTCCGTATGGGTATTGCTCCTTCCCGTCCTTCTGCCCGGCAGTTGGTGAGCCATAAGCACGTTATGGTGAATGGTGAAGTAGTGAATGTTCCTTCTTACCAGTTAAAGCCAGGAGATGTTATTGCTTTGAAAGAAAAATCAAAGGATAATGCCTCCGTAACCAGCGCCATTCGTGGCCGCAATCCAAAATTCGGATGGGTTGACTGGAATGAAACAGATATGAAGGGAACTTTTATTACGTATCCTGAAAGGGATCATGTTCCTGAGAACATCAAGGAGCAACTGATCGTGGAATTGTATTCTAAATAAGGGAAGTCAATGGTCAATGGTCAATGGAGAGATTGGAAAGCAGAAAAATTTATTCACTGTTCACCTCACCACTGATTCTCCTTTAACAATTAAAATTTAAACCGGAAATAAACAATGGCAATTTTAAATTTTCAGAAGCCCGATAAAATCGTTCTTCAAAAAGTAACAGATTTCGAAGCACAATTCGAATTCCGTCCGCTGGAGCCAGGTTATGGCGTTACCATCGGAAACGCTTTGCGCCGTGTTTTGCTGAACTCTCTTGAAGGTTATGCAATCATTGGTGTAAGGATCGAAGGTGTGGAACACGAATTTGCTACGATCAAAGGCGTTTCTGAAGACGTTGTGGAAATCATCCTGAACCTGAAGCAGGTACGCCTGAAGAAGACGGTTGACCACGATGTTCAAAATGAAAAGATCACTCTTTCTATAAAGAACAGAACTGAATTCACCGCAGGTATGCTGGCTGAAGGCACACAGTCTTTCCAGGTGATGAACCCGGATCTGCTGATCTGCACTTTGGATGGTTCTGCCAAACTTGATGTGGAAATTTCCATCGGCCGTGGCCGTGGTTACGTTCCTGCAGAAGAGAACAAACCAAAAGATGCTCCACTGGGTTATATCCCGATCGACTCTATCTATACCCCGATCAAGAATGTAAAATACAGCATTGAAAATACACGTGTTGAGCAGCGTACGGATTATGAGAAACTGGTTATGGAAATTGCTACCGACGGAACCATTCACCCGGAAGAAGCAGTGAAACAAGCCAGCCGCATCCTGATCCAGCACCTGATGATCATTACAGATGAAAACATCACTTTCGACAATAAAGAAGAAAAGAAAGAAGATATCGTTGACGAACAAACTTTGCAACTGCGCAAAGTGTTGAAAACGCCATTGGAAGATCTTGACCTTTCAGTTCGCGCCTTTAACTGCCTGAAAGCTGCCAAGATCAATTCACTAAGCGAACTTGTTCAGTACGAGCAGGAAGACCTGATGAAGTTCCGCAACTTCGGACAAAAATCGCTTTCAGAAATTGAGCAGGTGCTGAATGAAAGAGGGTTGCATTTCGGAATGGACCTGGGTAAACTAGGTATCGACAAAGACGATTATTAATCAGTTTACTCAGCAACGTCTTTATGGTGTTGTTGCAACATAGAAAAGTACCTCACATGCCTTGACACGGTGTGAGGGAATATTAAATCACCGATTTGGATTTGTCATTTAAAATGACAGGTTTTCAAATTACCAAATTGAATGTCATGCGTCACGGAGACAAAATCAACAACCTCGGTCGTAAAAAAGCGCACCGCGAAGCGTTGTTAAGCAATCTGGCCTGCCAGTTAATTCAGTACAAGCGTATCGTAACTACTTTGGCCAAGGCTAAAGCACTGCGCGTGTATGTAGAGCCACTGATTACCAAAAGCAAGAAGAATGAAACCCACCAGCGTCGTGTGGTGTTCAGCTATTTGCAGGATAAAGCGGCTGTTACAGAACTGTTCAGCACAATCAGTGAAAAAATTGCAGGCCGCCCCGGTGGATATACAAGGGTGATCAAGTTAGGTGCCCGTCCCGGTGATAATGCCGAACTGGCCATGATCGAACTGGTAGACTTCAATGAAGTGTACGGAAAAGATCAGGCAGAGAAAAAAGAAGGCGCTAAAAGAACGCGTCGTGCAGGTGGTCGTAAAAAAGCAACTGCTGAAACTACGGACACAACTGCAAAGGAAACTCCGGCAGCCGATCAGCAAGCCGAGACTTCCGAACAGCAACCCAGCTAATGATTGCATGCAAATACCAGGTCCCGCCTTTGTGCGGGACTTTTTTTTGTTATCTGGAAAAGTTTTCCTTTAATCATTCTTTCCTCTCCGTTCAGGACTATATATTGTAGCCAAATTAAACTGCTTATGAAGTCTTTGATGCTGGCACTTTTATGTGCCATCTCTTCATTTAATGTATTCGCCGGTGAAGACCCCCTGGATTCTACCAAACTGCTTGATGAACTGAAAAGGCTGGAGGCCATAGAAACTTCCCTCAAGTACAAAACCGGAAAAGTGGTGCTGCAGAACGGCATGGCCACGATCAACATTGCGCCGGGTTTCCGTTTTCTTGAGGCCGAAGACACCCGTATGATCCTCGAAGATGTATGGGGAAATATGAAAGGGCAGAAAGCTATTGGAATGATCATTCCCGAAGGCACCAGTGCCATTTTTGCTGATTATGCCTTCCTTGTGGAATTTGAAGAAATGGGTTATGTAAAAGATGAAGATGCCGACAAGATCAATTACGATGACCTGTTGAAAGACATGAAAGAAGAAAGTATGGAAGCCAATAAAGAAAGGGTGAAAGTCGGTCATGAAGCCATGCATTTACTGGGATGGGCTTCTAAACCTTATTACGATAAGGAAAAGAAAATCCTTTACTGGGCTAAAGAATACAAAGTGGGTATGTCGGAAGAAAATACCCTAAATTATGATGTCCGGATTCTTGGACGTAAAGGTGTATTGGTTTTGCAGGCTGTTTCTTCTATGAATAGTCTGGATAGCGTAAATAAAAACATCCCGAATATCCTGGGCATGGTGGCATTTAATGAAGGACATAAATACAGTGATTTTGATTCCAACGTGGATGATGTTGCCGCATGGACCATAGGCGGACTGGTTGCCGGTAAAATGCTGGCAAAAGCAGGATTGTTTGCACTGGTGCTGAAGAATATTAAACTGGTATTGTTAGGCCTGGCCGCCGCAGGTGGTGCCATCTGGAAATTTATTTCAGGAAGAAGAAGAAAAGAGGAAGTATATGACGGGTTTGAAACAGTAGAGCCTGAGGTGGAACAACGATAAGGTGTAAAAGAAATTTTTAAAGAAGCCCTGCGTTAACCAGGGCTTCGTTATTTTTGCGCAATTTGTTTTTATCATGACTACACCTAAAGACGCGATCCTGGTTCTCGAAGACGGAACCACCTGTTATGGAAAAGCTTTTGGCGCTATAGGCACCACCGGCGGTGAGATCTGTTTTAATACCGGCATGACAGGCTACCAGGAAGTATTTACCGATCCAAGTTATTATGGACAGGTACTGATCATGAATACGGTGCACATTGGCAATTATGGAGTGGTGGACCTTGACGTGGAAAGTGACGGGATCAAGATCAAAGGACTGATCGGCCGCAACCTGGAAGAGCTTTTTTCAAGGAAGCGCGCCACCATGTCTCTGGAAGATTATTTATTGAAAGAAGGTGTGGTAGGAATAGAAGGCGTTGACACCAGGGCGCTTGTATCGCACATCCGGAGTAAAGGTGCCATGAACTGCCTGATCTCCTCGGAGATCCTGGATCCTGAAGTTTTAAAAAAGCAGTTAAGCGGGATACCCGATATGTCCGGACTGGAACTTGCTTCTGTTGTCAGTACAAAAACGCCTTATGAAGTGGGTGATCCCGATTCACCAATAAAAATTGCGGTACTGGATTATGGTACCAAAAGAAACATTCTTACCTGCATGGTGGAGCGTGGCGCACATGTAAAAGTGTTTCCTGCAAAAACTTCCATGGAGGAATTAAAAGCTTTTAATCCTGCAGGTTATTTTATCAGCAACGGCCCGGGCGATCCTGCAGCAATGGATTATGCAGTTGATACCGTAAAACAAATATTGAACGAAAACAAACCCACTTTTGGAATTTGCCTGGGACACCAGTTGTTGGCAAGGGCCAATGCTATTCCCACTTTTAAAATGCACCATGGTCACAGGGGTTTGAACCACCCGGTTAAAAATCTTGTTACCGGTAAATGCGAGATCACTACGCAGAACCATGGTTTTGGTGTAGATACAGAAGCCGTAAAATCAGCAGCGCATATAGAAATCACACATGTCAACCTGAATGATCATTCTATTGAAGGCATTAAAATAAAAGGCAAGCCTGCATTTTCTGTGCAATACCACCCGGAAAGCACACCGGGCCCGCACGACAGCAGGTATTTGTTTGATGATTTTATTGAGATGATCAGAAGAGAAGTTGAATAGTTGTTGAATAGTTGTTGAATGTGGTTGAATAGTTGTTGAACTGTTGTTTGAGGGATGCTTTTCAACTATTGTTAAACCATGTTCAACAACCGTTCAACCCTCCACTCAGTATACACCGTCCATATAAAATTTTGCTCAAATGAAAATCGCTATTATCAATGGTCCCAATCTCAACCTGCTTGGAAAAAGGGAAACGGATATCTATGGAAATGTTTCTTTTGAAATTTATTTGGAAGAACTGAAAAGTACATTTCCCGGAGTTGAATTTTCATATTTTCAGAGTAATATCGAAGGCGAACTTGTGAATGCTATACAGGAAACGGGCTTTCAGGTGGATGGTATTATTTTAAATCCTGCTGGTTATGGTCATACTTCTGTTTCCATTGGTGATGCCGTTGCAGCGATTACCGCACCTGTGGTGGAAGTACACATCTCCAATATTTATGCGCGCGAAGAATTCAGGAAGCTTACCCATATTTCAGCAAAAGCGGCAGGAGTGATCACGGGATTGGGGCTCCACGGATATGCACTCGCCGTTCATTATCTTATGCGCCGATAATCTTTGTGGTTTTCTTCATATCATCGGCAAGCTTGCATAAATAATCCAGCTGTTGTTTTAAGAAAAGATCATCCGCCGAAGGGTTTTCATCCGACCATTCTTTTTTTCCGGGCATTTCATCTTTTATGGAATAGGAGGGATCGATATTGGCCAGGTTTTGATTGAGCTTGACCAGCGCACGCTGCCCGGAAATCACCAGCGGTTTATAATATTCCCTGGATTCTTTTGTAAGCAGGCTGGTGGAGATCGTGGCAATGTTGGAAAAGAAAATATTATTCATCACAACAAATTCATGCACTTTTTCACTGCTCTTTTGTTTGCTTTTTGGCTCTGAAAGCATGCGATGAAAAAGCGCTGAAAGATTTGCCGTTTGCACATAAACTTCTTTTCTTGCAAGTTTGTATTCCAGCATATTTATTTTATTGCCTCTCAAAGCCTGTAAGATCTTTTCAAGGTAAGCAGCATTTGCTTTTAACACCTGCCTGATATGGTTCACCAGTTGTTCCGATTCCCAGTTGGGTAAGAGAAAATAACTTACAGGAAAAGCAATCGCACAGCCAATCAGTGTATCAAAAACTCTTTCTTTCGCCACTTCAATAAAACCCATTCCAAGAAAGTTGAAAAGGATTAATACAAATGGCGTTACACAAAGCACCATAGCCAGGTAATTTGTCCTAAGGAATGAATAGGTGCCCAACATAAATACAACCATAATAATAAACAGCGTGGTAGCGTTGGTAATCAGCATAAGGATCAAAATGCCCGCTGCGCCCCCAATGAGTGTTCCGGTTAGCCGCTGCTTGTTTCTTTCCTTGGTCAAACTAAATGCTGGTTTCAGGATGAAGGCAATGGTGAGCAGAATCCAGTAACTGTGCTGGCCGTAGTCAATAAAACGCACAATAAGAAAACCAATCAGGCAGGCCACTGAAACTCTTATGGCATGTCGAAATGCAGAAGATTGTAAGCTAAGGTTGTTCAATAAGGCATCAGCTCCCATCGGCTGGTGCGAAACGAAATGAGAATGATCCATTGATTTTTTCTCTTTTGAAAAATCCGCCGAAAAATACAGTTTCAGGTTATTTACACGGAGGGTAAGACTTCTGAGGTTGACAAGTATTTTTTTTAAAACAAAATTGCTTTGTGTTCCATGACCTGTTTCATCAATATCATGTTTCAATAAGGCGATGGCCGCATCAAGATCATACAGCGGACGATACTTTGTATTCATCTGTATGGCGGATGCAATATGCTCCACTTCAGACGACAACAGCTGGATATAATTTCCGATTTTTTCAAGAATGCCCTGGTCGCTGAATTGCTTTCTTAATTCGGAATAATCATAATAGGCGGTGGTGGTATCTTCAAAAAAATCCACTGCCTCCACAAAGGTCATCACCAGTTTTCTGCCCATTGGCGTGGACTCTTTTACTGTTACTCTTGTTTTAAACAGCACTTCTCTAACGGCATCCTGTTTTTCATGCACCATGATCTGCTGCCCAATCAGTTTGGTATAGTTCTGCTGCAGGTCTGTTGCAGGCTGGTAAAATGCGCCTTTGGTTTGAAGATATTGTGCAATTTCCCGGATACAATCACCCAGCACGCGTTGGGCCAGGCGGTAAGGACGGAAGATGGTTACCAGCAGGCTGATACTCATATACCAGAGGCCACCCATCATAATCAGGCTGCTGTGAAAACCAATGTTACCTGCAATGGTAGGATCGTCCATGGTCAGGATCATTACAAGTATGGCCGCGTTGCCTACAGATCCGGCACGGTCGCCATAAACACTGAACATGGAAAAAACAAAACAGACAACAGCTATTTCAAGCCCCATTAAAAGCACATTGGCTTTTGCATGTGCCGTGATGGCTGCAATCAGGAAAATAAAAAGCGAACAGAATAACATGCCATTGCGCTTGTGCATGCCCGGCCCGGGCGCATCCGTCAGGCTCACACACAGGGCACCAAGGGAAATGGTGAGTCCAACCGTTTTATAATTGTTCTGAAAGCCGATAAGTGCGGGTAAAAGAATGGCTATAGTGGTACGCAGGCCATCGGCAAAAGCCTGGCTGTTAATAAAACGCTGCGCCTCCCTGATCTCCTTGTTCATTGCCATTGCTCCAAATCATTAATGCATTCCGTTCAGCCTTCAAATATCGCAAAACTATTCTGGATGGAAAGCGCCGGAAGGAATTGCCCCGGTTGATCCAACTATTCTACACTTTACAGCATTTGACCAGGATAGGATTGAGTTTCCTGTTTAAACCGGAATTGGCACAGGATTCTATTTATATGAGTAGCTCAACACCAGTATTCTTTATTTTTTGCAAGTTCCAAAAGGGATTCCCAAAATAAAAAAAACACCACATGCGCATCCTAAGTTTCCTGCTACTGCTGTCACTTGCCGCCTGTTCTAAAACAAGCCAGATCACAACAGAAAAAGAGAAGTCGACCGATCTTAAACCAGAGACCTGCAATTTTGGTTTGAATGTTTTCAACAAAATGAAAAGGCCCGCCTCTGAAGTTCCGTATGCAAAGGTAAAACCCCCAAAAGGACAAAACATTGTGGCTTCCAATGCTACCATTCTTCTTGTTTTTGATGGTGATGTAGTTTCAAATACGGTATGGAATACCAACGGCACGATCAATTGTGCACCTTCCAACTTAAATCCAGCAGAGATCGAAAAAATTATTGAAAGGGTGAGTGAAGATTTTTCTCCTTTCAATGTAAATATAACCACTGATGATGCTGTGTATAACAATACACCTGCGCAAAAACGGATGAAGGTGATTGTAACAGAAAGCTGGGAATGGTTTGGAGTAGCAGGCGGTATTGCTTACCCGAATTCTTTTTTATGGGGCAACAACACGCCTTGTTTTGTTTTCAGCACACTGCTTCACTATAACGAAAAATATATTGCCGAAGCCATTTCGCATGAAGTAGGACATACACTTGGTCTGCATCATCAGCGCGGTTATACGACTTCCTGTTCTTTGTTATCTGAATATAATTCAGGTAAAGGCTTTGGCATCACAGGCTGGGCACCGATCATGGGCAACAGCTATTATAACAATGTAACTACCTGGCACAAAGGACCAACAACCAGTTGCGGAGATATCCAGGATGATGTGAACATCATTTCTGGCGTACTTGGAATAAAACCCCAGCAGCAAACCAGCATGCAACATGGCATCCAGCACTTTTCAGGTAAGAAAGAAGGATTGATCAGCAACAGCGGTGGCGAACAGTTTTATTCAATACTACTTAAAAATGGAGGAACTGTAGAAGTAAATCCGAATTGTATAGGTAACGAAATCGGCGCAAATCTTCACTTGAAAGTAAATATTTATCACCCTAACGGAAGCTTGCTAAACGAAGTTTATAACACCAATAAATTATCTGCTTCAGTGAATCTGCCCAAAGGAAAATATTACCTCGGTGTAACTACCATAGCCAATGATTACCAGGACACGTACGGTATGCTGGGCAGGTATGTTGTTACCGTTCCTTAAAAAAATGGCGGAGCTGAACTCCGCCAAAATAATTATTGCTTTACCTGTTTTTGAACTTCATCCAGTTTGGCAATAAAGATGCTGCGGCCATGCGTTCCCAAAACAATTTCATTTTCTCTTTCTTGGATCACCAGGTCGTGCACCGGAATGGATTTGGGTAAGCCGGCTGTCCATTTCATGAAGGATCTTCCTTTATCAGTACTCACATACACACCGCCATCTGTTCCCACATATAGAATGTTTTCATTTTTCAGATCTTCTCTGATCACATTCACAGGTTCGAAAGGAAGGTCTTTGCCCAGGGCCGTCCATGTTTCACCATAATTTTCACTCACAAAAACATAAGGATTGAAATGATCAAAGCGGTATCCATTCAGTGTAACGTAAACTCTTCCTTCTTTATGTGATGAAGCTATAACGCGACTAACCCAGAGATCCTGCGGTAGGCTGCTCCCTTTTTTCCTGGGTGTGGAGATATTGATCCAGGAAGCACCTGCGTCCTTTGAAACATGCACTTGGCCATCATCCGTTCCTGTATAGATTAATCCAAATCTTAATGGCGATTCAGCGATCGTGGTCAGCGTTCCATAAGGAACATCACCCGGCTTTTTTCCTTTTGTAAGATCACCGGTTAATGCGATCATGGTATCACCCTGGTTAAAGGAACGGTGCAGCCTGTTGCTTCCAAAATACAGGATATCATTATTGTGTTTGCTCAATAAAATGGGCGATTGCCAGTTGAAGCGAAGCGGGAATTCACCCAAATCATGGCGCGGTGTGATGCGCCTCGTTTCTTCCCTGTTCAATTTATTGGTGCGCGAATAAACGCCAAACTGCGAACCATAATAAACGGTATTATTATTCCTGGTATCTACCTGTACCTGCATGCCATCACCACCACCCAGGTTTTTTTCAATTCCATCTGCAAGACCAAGTCCTGATCCTGCGAAACTGTTCCTGCTGCGCAAAGATGGAAGATACCAAACACCATTGTCCTGCAATCCTCCATAAACATTGTAAGGTTTTGCATCATCAACCGTGATCGCATAAAATTGTCCAACCGGCGGTGTGTTGGCTTTGAACCAGTTCTCACCATCATCATAACTGATATTTAAGCCACCATCATTGCCATTGATCACATGTGAATCACGGTTTGGATTGATCCATAAAGCATGATGATCGGCATGCACATTGGGTTTGTCAACCACATTCCATGTTTTGCCACCATCTTTCGACAAATGAAGGTAAACACCGAGTATGTAAAGCTTTTCAGGGTTATAAGGCGATACGTAGATCTTTCCGAAATAGTATCCATAAGTGAAAAAGGTCTGGATGTCTTTTTCATTAGTTTTCTTCCATGATATACCTCCATTATCACTGCGGTACACTTCAGCTCCTATGGGTGTGCCTTCAAATCCGGTATTGATGTAGAGATAATCATAAAGCGAAGTTGGTTTTACTTTTTGCAGTGCCACCATTTCTTTTACTGTGCGGGCATTGTATTTTGGAAACAGCCGGTTGCGTTTCAGAAAGCTGTCCAGTTTTATTTCATCAAGTTGTGCAAATTCCTGGATCGAGAGATTTTTCAGATCATCAAGCAGGTAGAGTGCTGAATCTTTTTTTGCTGTATCCGGTTTTGCCTGCTGGTTGTCAACAACTGCATAAATTATATTGGGATTTTTTGGATACACTGCCAAACCAATCCTCCCCACATGTGCCCCGTTTGGAAAACCCGATCCTGGTGTGCTGACCAGTTTCCACGTGTTGCCACCATCCGTTGATTTATAGATACCACTGGTGCTGCCGCTTTCAACAAAATTCCAGGCGCTCCTGGTGCGGTACCAGGCCGCTGCATACAGTTCATCCGGATTTATAGGATTGATTTCCATTTCCACCACACCTGTATATTCATCAATAGCCAACGTATGTATCCATGTTTTTCCGCCGTCGGTGGTTTTAAAAATCCCTCTTTGTTTTCCTGCAGAATACAAAGGACCCTGCGCGGCTACCCAGGCAATATTTTCATTTTGCGGATGCAACTGGATCTTTCCAATATGATGAGAACCGGGAAGTCCGAGGTATTCCCAGGTTTTTCCATTGTCAGCAGACTTATAAACCCCAATACCTGAATAAGAAGAACGGCTGCTGTTCACTTCGCCGGTGCCCACCCAAATGGTTCTTTTACCTTCCTGGTTCCAGTTTACCGCTATATCCCCGATACCGATCACATCGGCGCTGTCGAAAATAGGTGTGAAGCTCTGCCCGTTGTTTTTGGTATGCCATAAGCCTCCTGTTGCATAAGCCACGTAGAATTCCGTTGGGTCAGCGGGATTTACCTCTATATCATCTACTCTTCCGCTCATTACGGTCGGTCCTATATTTCTGAATTTTACATGGTTCAGGGTAGAGCGCTGATCCAGTACCTTTCTTTGTTCCAGCCCTTTCAGTCTTTCAGCGGGCGGCGTGGGCCTTACCTGCGCATTTGACAAAACTGTAACGAGCAAAAGAAGGATAAAAGGAAAGTAAAAAGCTAATTTTGGAGACATAGATACTGTTTCATCAAACTTACTAAACTATGCGCTACCTCATCATACTTCTTCTCCTAGTTGGGTTTGAATCCCAGGCTCAACATAAAAGCTATATACTGAGTTCTAAAGGCGATACCTTAAACAGGGTGGACAAGAATGGTTTGAAACAGGGCCGATGGGTGGTGAAGGTCGATGACCTGAGAGGCGAGCGGGGTTATGAAGAAGAAGGTGAATATAAAAATGATCAGAAGCAGGGTGTATGGCGAAGGTTTTCACTCCAGGGCGACTTGGTTGCTATTGAAAGTTTCCGCTTCGGTTACAAAGATGGCCGCAACATTTATTTCAATTTTCTTGGTGAGCTGGAAAGGGAAGAATCCTGGAGAGCGATCGATCCTCAAAATCCTTACGATACAGTGAAAGTGTATGATGTAAATGATCCGAATAAAGTTGTGGGGATACAGGTGGTGAAGGTGGAACCGAATTCCTATAAGCATGGTACCTGGACGTTCTACAATCCCCAACGCGGAACAGTTGAAAAAACGGAGCAGTGGGTTATGAACCAGCCAAAGAAAAAAGAGATGGAGGATGATGATCTTGCACCCATCGATATTGTAAAAGGTGATGATGAGGATAAGGATGAAAAAAAAGCATCCACCAAAACAAAACCCAAAGAAGTATTAGAGTTTGAAAAGAAAAATGCAGGTAAGAAGAAAGTGAAGGTGAGGACGGGAAGCACAGGAGGGTAGAGAGAATAGGTGCAAGGGAGTAGGATTTAGGTGCAAGTAGAGAGAAGCTGATAGCTGTTTGCTTTTAGCTGTTAGGTTTGAGTAACTCCTAACAAAACTTTTGACAGATTTAGTTTGGTAAAATAATCATGAAATAGGAAATCCTGCGTGCCGCAACCCTTCGTGTCCCGTGTCCTTAGTGCTCCGCTGAAAGCGGAACCGTGGTTCATTCCCTTCTCCCATTAAAAAACTTCCTGAAAAATAAAAGATGATAACTGATTGAATTTCCCCAATAACTCCAGCTGTGATTTCCCGGCCGCTCGGTATATTCATGAGGAATTTTCAGGTCCAGCATTTTCTGGTGCAGCTTCCTGTTGGAGGTGATAAAAATATCTGCAATTCCACAATCAATTATAATGACAAGTGAATCGGATGGCGGGGATTCGATCCTGTTGATCACTGAAACTTTTTTCCAGTTTTCTTTATGCAAAATGGTATCACCAATTCTTTTGGATAGCTCATATTTCACTCTTGTCTGGCCCAGGTCCACAACACCACTCATACTTCCGCAGGCGCCAAATTGATCCGCATGATTATAAGCCATCAGCAATGCTCCATGTCCACCCATGCTTAACCCCGTTATGGCTCTTGCTTCTCTTTTTTTGATGGTCTTGTAGCGTGCATCAATAAACTGCACTACTTCTTTAGCAATATAAGTTTCGTATTGCATGGTGCTGTCTATCGGGCTGTCGAGATACCAGCTGCTGACCTCACCATCAGGGCAAACAATGATCACCTGGTGCAGGTCGCAGAGCGCTTTGATCTCCGGTACTTTTTTGATCCAGTTACTGTAATCGCCACCATACCCATGCAAAACATAAACTACTGGGAACATCCTGCCTTTTTTATGATAGGTATCCGGTTTGACCACCACACATTTCCTTGTTTTTTTCATTACCGCGCTGTAAACAGCCACCGTATCTACTGTTGCCGCATGCAGGCAGAAAGAAACACAAAGAAAAAACAAGGTGATGCTTAACTTCATCTGGAAAAATTACTGTTTTTTGCATTCCTTCTCTAAAAATCTTAACTCCTTTATGAAGAAAATATTTTTGTCAATTTTTATGATGACTGGTTTTGCTGTTGCCGCCCAGGAATTATCTTATTACCTGCCCGACAGTGTTCAGTATGATTCGGCCATTCCCAAACCAAAAGAAGTGATCCATCATGAAGTAGGCGAGTGGCATGTGACGCATGACCGGCTGGTAAACTATATGCATGCATTGGCAAAAGCGGCACCCAACAGGATCAAAATGGAAACCATGGGCTATACATATGAAGGAAGACCCCAGGTATTGTTGCTCATTACTTCACCTGAGAACCACCGTAACCTGGAACAGATCAGGCAGCAACATGTACAGCTTTCTGATCCGCAACGTTCGGCTTCACTTGATATCAGCAACATGCCCATCGTAGTTTATATCGGTCATTCTATTCATGGAAATGAACCCAGCGGATCCAATGCGGCATTACTGAGTGCTTATTATCTTGCCGCCGCACAAGGCAAACAAGTAGATGATTTGCTGAAACATACCGTGATTCTTTTAGATCCCTCATTCAACCCCGATGGACTGCAACGATTTGCTACCTGGGTGAACCAGCATAAAAGTAAAAGCCAGGTTACGGATCCCAATTCAAGAGAATTCAATGAAGTGTGGCCTGGAGGGAGATTTAATCATTACTGGTTTGACCTGAACCGCGACTGGCTGCCGGCGCAGCACGTGGAAAGCCGCAACAGGTTGAAATGGTTTCATCAATGGAAACCCAATATACTTACCGACCACCATGAGCAGGGCAGCAATGCCACTTTCTTTTTTCAGCCAGGTGTTCCTTCAAGGGTGAATCCATTGACGCCTGCACGCAACCAGGAACTGACAGCGCAACTGGGAAATTTCCATGCTGCTTTTCTCGACAGGATCGGTTCTCTTTATTTTACAAAAGAGAATTATGATGATTTTTATTATGGAAAGGGATCCACCTATCCGGATATCAATGGTGCCATCGGGATTCTTTTTGAACAGGGTTCTTCAAGAGGTCATGCACAACAAACAAATAATGGATTACTCACCTTTCCCTTCACCATTAAAAACCAGTTCATCACTACACTATCAACCCTTGAAGGTGCGAAGGCATTGAGAAAAGATTTTTTGCAATGGCAGAAGGATTTTTATACCGGCGCGGATAAAGAAGGCGCTGCCTATGGTGTACGCGCTTATGTTTTTGGTGATGATGAAGATCCCGAACGCGCAAGGATTTTTGCCAACATTTTATTGCAACACCAGGTAACGGTGCATAAGCTCGGAAGCGATGTTGCTGCAGGTGGCATACAGTTTAAAAAAGAGAAAGGCTTTATTGTTCCGGCGCATCAGCCGCAATTCCGTTTGATACGTTCCATTTTTGAAAAAACACTGGACTACAGGGACAGTTTGTTTTATGATATCACTTCATGGACCATGCCATTGGCAATGGGATTGCCGCACGCAGAGCTGAATGCGGCACAATACAACAGCAGGCTGCACGGGGAAAAAATACTAAACGAATTGAAAGGCAACGGACAGGTAGCAGGCAACAGGTCGGAATATGGTTATCTGATGCAATGGAGTGATTTTAATGCACCAGCAGCTTTGTTTGAATTGCAGAAGGAAGGTATTATGACGAAGGTGGCCACCAATGCATTTGAGCTGGTGGTAAATGGAAAAAATAAAAAATATGCAACCGGCACTATTTTGATTCCAGTAAGTATGCAGGAGAAAAAATCAGAAGAAATTTACGCGCAGGTGAAAAAGGTGGCTGAAAAATATGCGCTCACAATCGATGCAGTGCATAGTGGTGGTGCACTTGCAGGCAGTGACCTTGGAAGCAGCAGATTTGTTGCATTAACCAAACCAGAAATTGCCATGATCGTTGGGGCAGGTGTGAATGCGCTGGATGCGGGTGAGGTCTGGCATTTAATGGACCAGCGTTTTGAAATTCCGGTCTCGCATTTGGAAGCATCTGTTTTTAACCGCGTGGATGTGAGTAAATACAATACATTGATCCTGGTGAGCGGCAATTATAGTGAATTGAATAAAGAAAAATTAAGAAGCTGGGTGCAGGGAGGTGGTAATCTGATCTTAATGGAAGATGCCATTAACTGGGCGGCGCAGAACGGTATTGCTACAGTAAATTTTAAAAAGGCAAAACCGGCCGACAGTACGCGCGTACTGCCCTATAGCAGCCGCGAACAGGTGGAAGGGGCTCAGCGTATGAGTGGCGCCATTCTTACGGCGGAAATGGATCTTTCCCATCCGCTTGCTTATGGTTACCAGCGTCCCACGATTAGTCTGTTTAAAGGCAACAGGATCTTTATGGAGAAAAGCAAAAATCCATTTGCCACACCCGTGCGGTATAGCAGTCAGCCATTAATTAGTGGATGGGTGAGCAGGGAAAACCAGGAGATGGTAAAAAATGCAGCGGCGGTAGTGGTGAATACGCTGGGCAGCGGAAGGGTGATTTCGATTGCTGAAAATATCAACCTGCGTGCATTCTGGCTGGGTGGAACAAAACTGATGATGAATGCGGTATTTTTTGGAAAGGTGATTGATGCGGCATCGGCGAGGGTGGAATAGAAAAATCTCAGTAGAATGTGGTTAATTTCTCCTGCGCTGCCTTGGATTCTGCCTTATTTTTACTTTGTTATTGTTCCGGGAGGCGAGAATTAAAATCGGAGTCTGCCGGGAAAGCATACATTCACTTTACAACTGATTATTATGATTAAGATGCAGGTTATTGGCCATCTGGGGAAAGATTGCACTGTAAACACAGTAAATGGAAAAAACGTTATCAATTTCACCGTGGCGCACAGTGAAAAATTCAAAGATAGCCAGGGCAATAACCAGGAAAGAACCACCTGGGTTGATTGTGCTTACTGGACCGACAGAACGGCCATTGCGCCCTATTTAACCAAGGGAACACAGGTTTTTGTGGAGGGAAATCCGGAAGCCAAAGGTTATCAGAGAAACGATGGAACGCCGGGTGCTTCGCTGATCCTGAGGGTGAGAGAGGTACAGTTACTTGGAAAAAAGAATGAAAATGCTGTTGGTGGCAATTATGAGCAGCCCTCTTCCTCCCGCCAGGAACCAGTGGCCACTTCCGCCGAAGAAGTTTCAGACGATCTTCCGTTTTAATGTTGTTGATTGTTTTGGGAAAAGCTGTCCGGGGAGGGCGGCTTTTTTTGTGGGGCTTGGCAGATCTGATTAGTTTTCTGCGTTCATCTGGGGGAAGAAGATCTCCCGCAGATCTCGCTGATGTCGCTGATTTGATTTCTGTTTATCCGCGCATTCTGCGGGAAAATAATTACAATCCATTTACTTTCCTGAAAATTGATTTATCTATTTCACAGCAATTAAAATTTACCAATATTCCCAATTTCAAGTCGGATAACTTTAAGTAAGTCAATACCTGTTTGTGATGCAACTCTACTAAATGTTCTATAGATTTAATTTCAACGATTACTTTGTTTTCAACCATTAAATCAATACGATATCCTACATCCAATCTAATATCTTCATAAATCAATGGTATTGGCACCTGTGCTTTTACTTTAAGTCCTCCTTTTACCAGTTCGTGCATTAAAACAGCTTCGTATGCAGCTTCAAGCAATCCTGGACCAAGTGTTTTATACACTTTGAAGATCACTCCTCTTATGATGTATGAAATTTCATTTTCTGTCATACTGCTTTATTATGCGGGAAGAAGATCTCCCGCAGATCTCGCAGACTTTCGCAGATTTGTTTCTGCGATCATCTGCGCTTTCTGCGGGAAAAATATTTCAAACATATCTCACAGATTGTTGCGGCAATATTTCTGCACGCATCCGCGCTATCTGCGGGAAACACAAATCTCCCCGGGTCAAACTAATTTTTGCTGGTTTCCTTCCGGCCAATTTGAAAGAAAAACCTTCTTTAAATTGAGAGTCGTGATGGATTTTATTTTTGTGGGAAAGAAAGATCTCCCGCAGATCTTGCTGATTGTCGCAGATTTATTTCTACGCTCATCCGCGCTATCTGAGGGAAACACAAATCTCCCCGGGTCATACTAATTTTTGCTGGTTTCCTTCCGGTCAATTTGAAAGAAAAACCTCTTTAAATTAAGAGTCGTGGTGGATGCTTAGTACGGCATGATCATTATAAGTAAGAGGTTGGATATAGGATTATTTTTAATTATTTAAAAACTTGTATGTCGTTATCCGTTACTAATTTGTCAGTTTGGGGGAATTTAAAAATTACTTTCATTTTACAACCGTTACCGGGAGATGAAAGAATATAAACTTCTCCATTATAGACTGCCGCACGGCTTTTAATATTCTTTAATCCTATACCGGTGCTCTTATTAAAAGTGTTAAAGCCTTTACCATTATCATTTATAATGAGCCCCAGATCTTCATTATCGGGCTTTATTTCTATTTCCACTTTTGTGGCTTCAGCATGCTTTAAAATATTGTTCAACTGCTCCTGTATTATCCTGTAAATAATCTGTTTTAATCCTGCATCGGTTGTGTTTTCTGTGTAAGATGGACAGGTAAAATCAATAGCAATATTTTCTATAACGGTTATATTTTTTATCAACTCTTCTATTGAATCACAAAGTGTAATTTCTTTATTAGCTATCACCCCTACAAGGGCGTGAGAAAGCTTTCTTATTTCTTCCATTGCAGTAACAATATAGTCGGAGCTTTTTATAATGAACTCATTTTTATCTCCAGCACAGGTAAGGCTGTGATTTAGGTATAATTTGGAAGCCGCCAAAAGCTGGTTTACATTATCATGCAGTTCTTCACCAATCTCCGTTCTTTCTTTTTCCTGTGCAGCAATCACGGCTTTTGTTAAGTTTTTATGTCCAATAGCTTTTTGTTCCTGGTACTCTTTTTCCTTAATTAATTTTTCTGTTATGTCAATGGCAATTACCGATCTGCATTTTTTATCATCGATGGTTATAAGGTTGCTATATATCTCCACATCCATCACTTCTTTTGACTTTTTAATTTGTTTAAACAATCCTTTAAAAGCCCCGTCCACATGTGTTATTGCTTCCAAATTCTTTTTTAAAAAAGAAAAATCTTTTTCCGACATTACATTTACGAGTGTCATATTGAGAAATTCTTCCTCGGTATATCCGTAAAGTTCGATGGCCGCCTTATTTACCTGTATAAAATTAAAGCTGGCGGGGTCAAACAGGTACATGGGTTGCGGGCTTAATTCAAACAGGTCATTATATCGCTTCTCTGATTCCCGGAGTTCATGTATTTTCTTTTTTCTTTGAACACAGTAACTAATGCTTTTGTAAAGATTTTCTGAGGTCAGGTTATCTTTTAATAAATAATCAGAGATGCCCTGAGAAATAGATTGAATACTAAAATCCACATTGGAATATCCTGTAAGGATTATTACAGGACTATCACTAGAAATTTTTAATATTTCAGTTATAAGATCTTTGCTGCTTTTATCAGGTAATGTAAGGTCTAACAGAATAACTTCAAAACCGGTATCCAGATCAGATAATATAGAAGAAGCTTCTTTAAAGTTTTTGGCATGTACTATTGAAGGATGGCCGTATTCACCCAGGTAATTTTGAACCAATTCAAAATCGCCTGGATTATCTTCAATAATTAAGATATTTAAAGAGCTATTTTGATTGATCATCATGAATTTGTTTTTGCAGGTAGTTTTACAATGGAAAGCCAGAAATTTTCAATCGTAGCAATTACATCAAGAAAACTATGCGCCTCAATAGGTTTTGTAATAAAACAGTTAACGTGGTTTTCATAGGCCTGGTTTATATCCGAAGGTGATGAAGAGGTGGTAAGCATAATAACAGGAATGTGCTTTAATGCGTCATTCTCTTTGATAAACTTTAGTACCTGGTGCCCATTTCTTTTAGGCAGGTTAATGTCAAGTAAAATCATATCAGGTTGAGTGACATGTGTGTAACCATCTGCCCTTGTAAGAAAATCCATTGCTTGCTTTCCATCTTTAACCACACTTAGTTTGGTAAATAACTTTGCACTCTCCAATGCTTCGGTGGTGAGTAATATATCACCTTGATTATCCTCAACCAATAAAATATGTATAGGTTCCATAGAATTTAATTTGAAAGTTTTGGTATAGTAAAATAAAATGTGGTTCCGATATTTTCTTCCGACTCTAACCAAATTCTACCTCCATTTACTTCTATAATTTTTTTGCAGGATGCCAGGCCAATACCCGTTCCCTCATATTCTTCTTTTGAATGCAGGCGGTTAAATATTTCAAATATGCTTTCAAAATTTTCGGCTGGAATTCCTATGCCGTTATCTTTAATACTAATCAGCCACTCATCCTTGTTCTCCACCACTTTCAATATAATTACAGGAGGTGCATCACTCTTTTTAAATTTGATGGCATTGCCCAGCAGGTTTTGAAAAAGGCGGATGATATTTGTTTTGTTCACCATCAGAGATGGCAGTTTGCCTTCTGTTAGAATTTTCGCTTCACTTTCTTGTATCAGATTAGATAGATTATGTTGTGCTACACTAAACAGTAAATGCAGGTCAGCTAATTCTTTGTGACTGTTATATGCGGCAGTATGCGATAATTCTAACAGGTCTGTGATCATCGCCTGCATTCTTTTACCTCCATCAACAGCAAAGCCAATATATGTATTTGCTTTTTCATCAAGGATTTGCCCATATCTATTTTTAAGCAATGACATAAAACTGTTTACCATACGCAGGGGTTCTTTCAAGTCGTGCGAAACAACATACATTAATTGTTCAAGATTGGTATTGGCTGCGGAAAGCTTTTTATTGAGATGGGTTATTTCTTCATTTTTTTTAAGTAATATTCTTTGGGTATTCACCAATTCATTATTCAGTTGCGACATTTTGTTTAGCAGTTCTCCGTCATCGGTAAAATTAGTTTCAACAGATTTTGCTGGTTCTTTCCCTGGGCTTATTGTTTCTACTTTTTTAAGCATACAAGTTTTTATTTAAAAATCATATTGTTGGCTGTTTTAACAGCCTCTTTTGCATCAGTAGCAAATGCATCTGCCCCTACTTTTAGCCACAAGTCTTGTACCAACTCAAACGGGTAGCCCCCAACCATAATCTTTACAGTATCAAGTGAATTGCTATTCCTGATCTTCTGAATTAATGATTGCACTTTAGTGATATGAAAAGGCATGGTTACCGAAATAGCCAGTAGCTGTGGTTTGTGTTCGGAAAGTGCGCTTATAATATTTGCTTCAGGCATATTGGCACCCATATAATAAGTATCCCAGCCAATACCAATCTTGAACAATTAATGTATGTTGTTTCGCACGACTTGAAAGAACCCCTGCGTATGGTAAACAGTTTTATGTCATTGCTTAAAAATAGATATGG